>Ga0208685_1000469_pt1 | contig 14251 bp, 12 predicted proteins | sample EasRivMeERMLT890_FD_187533 | JGI IMG/M metagenome (GOLD analysis project Ga0208685, IMG submission 187533) | Soil microbial communities from meander-bound floodplain in the East River, Colorado, USA - East River MetaG ERMLT890 (SPAdes) (version 2) | ecosystem: Environmental > Terrestrial > Soil...
GCGATCAGGGCGCGGATTTTCTTGATGTTGGCTGCGGCCTCGGCCATGGTCAGTACGCCTGGCGGAAGCGCTTGCGCAGCATGTGCCCAAGCACGTTGAAGAACAGGGTCACGAGGGCCAGCGCCAGCCCAGCGGCAAAAATCGTCTGGTAGGCCAACGAACCATGGGGCAGATCCCCGAGCGCGACCTGCACGATGTAGGCCGTGATGGTGGCTGCCGGCTCCATCGGATTCCAGGTGAGATTGGGTTGCATGCCCGCCGCGACCGCCAGGATCATGGTCTCGCCCACCGCCCGCGAGATGCCGAGGATGTATGCGGCCGCAATGCCGGAGAACGCCGCCGGCGTGACTACCCGGGTTGCCGTCTGGAAGCGCGTGGCGCCCATGGCGTAGGAGCCCTCCCGAAGAGCCATCGGCACGGCGCGCATCGCGTCTTCGGATACGGAACTCACGTATGGGATGATCATGATCCCCATCACCATCCCCGCCGACAGCAGGTTGAAGCCGGGCAGCCCGGGAAAAATCTTCTGCAGCAGCGGCGTCACGAACAGCAGCGCGAAATAGCCGTAAACGATCGTGGGCACGCCGCCCAGCATTTCCAGGAACGGCTTTGCCACCTCGCGCACCGAGAACGGCGCGAACTCCGAGAGGTAGATCGCGATGATGGTCCCGAGGGGGATCGCCACCAGCAGCGCCACCGCGGAGCTTACCAGTGTCCCCGACAGCAGCGGCAGGATGCCGTAGTGCGCGTCAGCGAACAGCGGCGTCCACTGGGTGTCGGTGAGGAAATCCCACAGCGACACCTGCTGGAAGAAGATGAACGACTCCTTGAGCAGGATGACCACGATGCCAATGGTCGTGGCCACCGAAACGCAGGCTGCCAGGAACAGGACGAACTCGATGACGCGTTCCTTGCCGTGGCGCAACCGGCGCCGCGCCAGCCGGTCGCTGACGAAATTCTCCGTCACTGCGTATATCCTGTGCGCCTGTGGTATCGCGTTCATGCTTCCATTGCCGCAATTATTGCAGGTAAATACACGGGCCACCAACCATCCCAAAAAAGCGGGAGGGGCTGACGCCCCTCCCGCCCGGCCGAACCTGCTGATCGCTTAGAGCTTGGCTTCGAGCTTCATCAGGTCCTCAATAGTCAGCCCCACCTTGTTCTCGCCCTCGAACTTGGTGCCGAGTCGCATCTTGGACATCGTATCGAGGTTGTACGAATAGGCCTTGGCCGGCAGCGGAACGTATTTCACCTCGCGCACCAGTTTGTCCGCGCTTTTGTTGAAATATTCGATAAACTCCTTCACCTCGGGCTTCGCGGCCGACTTCGCGTTGACGTAGATGAAGATCGGGCGCGACAACGGCTGATAGGTGCCGTTGATGACAGTATCGGCCGACGGCTCGATCGCCCTGCCGAGTTTCGCGTTCATGATCGGCAGCGCCTTGAGCTTGTCCCGGTTCTCCGCGTAGTAGGCGTAACCAAAATAGCCGATGGCGTTCACGTCCCGCGATACGCCCTGCACCAGCACATTGTCGTCCTCGCTCGCCGTGTAGTCACCCCGGCTCGCTTTTGCCTTGCCGACGATGGCTTCGGTAAAATACTCGAAGGTGCCGGAATCGGCGCCCGCGCCGAACAGCTTCACCGGCGCGTCGGGCCACGCCGGGTTCACCTGGTTCCAGCGGGTAACCTTGCCCTGGGCGCCCGGCTCCCACAGTTTCTTCAACTCCTCGACGGTCACCTCTTTCAGGAAGCTGTTCCTGGGGTTGATGACGACCGTCAGCGCGTCGTACGCCACCGGCATCTCGAGGTAGCTCACGCCGGCCTTCTTGCAGTCCTCCATTTCCCTCCGGGTGATCGGGCGCGAGGCGTTGGATACGTCGGTCTCGCCGCGGCAGAACTTCTTGAAGCCGCCGCCGGTACCGGAAATGCCCACGGTTACCTTGATTGCGCCCTTCTTCGCCTTCTGGAATTCCTCGGCGACCGCCTCGGTGATCGGATACACCGTGCTCGATCCGTCGATCTTCACGATCTGGGCGATCGCCGCCGGTGCCACCACGACTCCCGCCGCGAACAACAGCGCTGCGGGCCACTTCGAATAGTTCATTGCATGCTCCTTGCCGGGATTGTCCATGATCATGACCGGCGCCAGTGTAGCGGCCGATTATTACAGCCTGATGACGGGTTCCCGGCCGGGCCGGCGAAACTGGCGCGTCTGCTTAGATTGCCGCCGCGCCCGCGGGTCGTGTGGCGGCAGGTATGACGCGCGACGCGGGAAAGCGGGCGCTGAAACGGCTGCCCTTGCCGGGCTCGCTCTGGATATCGAGCGTGGCCTGATGGCGCAACAGCGCATGCTTCACGATTGCCAGCCCGAGGCCGGTGCCGCCGGTCTCGCGCGAGCGCCCGCGGTCCACACGATAAAACCGCTCGGTCAGCCGCGGAACGTGCTGCGGCTCGATGCCAACGCCGGTATCTTCGACGGTGAACTCGGTGCCCTCCTGGGACGCGCGCCAGATCAGGCGCACCGTGCCGCCCTCGGGCGTGTAGCGCACGGCGTTGCTGGCGAGATTGCCGAAAGCGCTCGCGATCTCGCTTTCGGCGCCGGCGATGTCGAAGCCTTCCATCGCTTCCAGCGTGATGCGATGCCTGCCGCCGCTCAATGCATCGGCGTCCGCCTTGACCCTGGCAAGCAAGCCCTGTACGTTCACGCGCTCCTCCGGCGAGGGCTCGGGCGAAGACTCCAGGGTGGAGAGCGCGAGCAGGTCGTCAACGATGCGTTGCATGCGCCGGGCCTGTTCGGCCATGAGGTTCATGTAGTCGCGCGTGCGCTGCGGGTCGAGCTTGAGTTCCCGCACCGTTTCCAGAAATCCGGCGAGCACGGTGAGCGGTGTGCGCAGCTCGTGCGAGACGTTGGCCACGAAATCGCGGCGCGTGGTTTCGACCTTCTCCAGCCGGGTAATGTCGCGCGACAGCAACAATTTCTGTGCCTCGCCGTAGGGAATAACCTGCACCGACAGGCTGAGCCCTCCGCCGTGCTCCGAGTGTAGCGGGATCGCATGCGCGTAGTCCTCTGCCTCGATGTAGTCGGCAAACTCGGGCTGACGCACGAGGTTGATCACCGGCCGGCCGAGATCGGCGTGACGGTCGAGGCCGAAATGGCGGCTGGCGCCCTCGTTGCACCATTCGATGCGGTTCTGCGCGTTGAGTATGACGACGCCGTCGGGCAAGGCCTCGCCGGCCTGGCGCCAGCGCAGCAGGGCATGCGAGAGACGGTCGGCTTCCCGGACGGCGGCGCGCTCATAGCGGTAGAGCAGCGCGAACGCGTCGTCCCACGCGCCGCGCGCCTCGGGCAGGGCGTCGGCCCGGGGCTGCCTCAGCCAGCGGATGAGTTGAGCGAGTTTGGCAGCGTGATAGGCAAGCAGCGCGAGCGCGCCCAGCGCCAGCACCGCCCATCCCGTCGCCGCGCCGAGCCCGAGACCCGCGAGCAGCGCCACGGCCGCGATCATGGCCATGGTCGAAGCAACTCGCAGCAGCGGGTGGGTCAAGCGCGAATGCCTCCTGACTGGCAGCGCCGATTATCTCACGGCGTCCGGCCCGCGCGACTAGGCTCCGCGCATCCGGTAGCCGCTGCTGCGCACCGTTTCGATGAGGCCGTCGTGCCCGCTCGCTTCCAGCGCCTGGCGCAGCCTTCGGATGTGCACGTCAACCGTGCGCTCCTCGACGAACACGTGGTCCCCCCACACGCGGTCGAGCAACTGCGCGCGGCTGTGCACGCGCTCCGGATGCGTCATGAAGAAATGCAGCAACCGGAACTCGGTCGGTCCGAGCGCGATTTCCCGCCCGTTTCCGACCACGCGATGCGTCGCCGGATCGAGCCGCAAACCGGCAATCTCGACCGCGTCATCGGTGAGTTCCGGCGAGCGGCGCCGGAGCACCGCCTTGATGCGCGCGAGCAGCTCCTTCGGCGAAAACGGTTTGGTGAGGTAATCATCCGCGCCGCTCTCCAGCCCCTCGATCTTGTCGCGCTCCTCGGCGCGCGCCGTGAGCATGATGATCGGGATACGCCGGGTGCGCTCGGCGCCACGCAGCCTGCGCGCGTAGGCTAGCCCCGACATCCCCGGCAGCATCCAGTCCAGCAGGATGACGTCCGGCAGCGCGTCGCGTACCAGCGCATCGCCTTCCTCCGCGCTGGAGGCGCGCCATACCTGGTGCCCGGCGTGCTCGAGATTGACTGCGACCAATTCCTGGATCGCCGGCTCATCTTCGACGACAAGAACGATGCTGTTCATGATAGGAAAGGAATTCCGTGATGGCGCCAAGTATATGACACCCACATGACGGAATTGTTACACGCTGTTAGCAGCTTGTCCTGGCACGATCGCTTCGCCTCGCCCCGGCAAGTCCCGGACAACTCGAGCCCTCGACCGCATCGATCCACTATTTTATTTTGGGAGAATACAGTAAGAAAACCTTTCCTGGCCTGTCATTTTTCCGAAACATGGCGCAACTAAATTAGCGGACGCAGCGGGCGGCCCGCGAATTGTGCCGCGACGCCCTGCCTGGAGCGCGTCCAAATCACACCTGGAGAACAATCATGTCGCAGCACGACGAAAATCCCGTCAGCAATCCCTCGCAAAACCCGCACTTCTCGGAAGTCCTCGAGGTCAGCATGCAGCGCCGCCGCATCCTGCAGGGCGGCTTCGGCGCCGCCGCGCTCGCTCTTTTCGGTGCTCCGGTGTTGACCAAGGTGAGCGAAGCGGTGGCACAAGGCGTGCCGCCTGCGCCGAGTTTCCTGCCGATCCCGGCGATCTTTGCAGACGAGGTGCGCGTGCCGCAGGGCTACAGCGCCCAGGTGCTGTACAGCTGGGGCGATCCCGCCGGCATCAAGGGCCACCTGCCGCCGTTTCAGGCTTCCGGGGGCGTTTCGTTGAACTCCGCGACCGACCAGGCGTTTCAGGCGGGCATGGACCATGACGGCATGCACTACTTCCCGCTCCATGAGGACAAGGATGACCACCATCACGGCCGCGGCGGGCACGACCGTCACCAGAAGCGCAATGCCGGCCTGCTCTGCATCAACCATGAGAATATCCAGCCGGAGTTCCTGCTCGGCTCCGCCTTGAGCCAGGCCGAACGCGTGCTGAAGATGAAGAACGCCCACGGCGTGTCGGTCATCGAGGTGCGGGAAAAACACGGGGAGTGGGAAGTCGTGCGGCCCTCGAAGTACGCGCGCCGCATTACGGCGGACACGCCGATGCGCATTTCGGGGCCGGCCGCCGGCAACGCGATGATGCAGACTTCGGCGGATACGCGTGGCCGGCGCGTGCTCGGCACGCTCAACAATTGCGCGAACGGCGCGACGCCCTGGGGCACCTACCTCACCTGCGAGGAGAACTTCAACGGGTACTTCCAGACCGATTCGACCACCCCGGCGGCGATCACGCCGCATATGCTGCGATACGGCATTTCCGCCAATGCCGGCGGGCAGAACTGGCACCGCGCCGACAGCCGGTTCGATCTCGCGGTGGAGCCCAACGAGTCGAACCGCTTCGGCTGGGTGCTCGAGATCGACCCGAAGGATCCGGACCGCGCCCCCGTCAAGCACACCGCGCTCGGGCGCATGAAGCACGAGAACGCCGCGCTGGTGCTCTCCAAGAACCGCCGCGTCGTCGTTTACATGGGAGACGACGAGCGCAACGAGTACATCTACAAGTTCGTGAGCCGCGGCCGCCTGGGACGGGATGACGATGACGGCGGCAACGATCTGCTCGACAAGGGCACGCTGTTCGTGGCGATCTTCGAGCCCGGCGCGGCAACCGGCGACCGGCGCGGCACCGGACGCTGGGTGCCGCTGGTGTTCGGCCAGAACGGGCTCACGCCGGAGAACGGCTTCGCGAGCCAGGCCGAGGTGCTGATCAAGACGCGCCAGGCGGCGGACCGCGTCGGCGCGACCATGATGGACCGGCCCGAATGGATCGCGGTGCACCCGGAGTCCAAAGAGGTGTACATCACGCTTACCAACAACAACCGCCGTGGTACCACTCCGGTCTCGGCCAACAATCCGAACGGCACGACGGTTGCCGGCAGCGCCCGCCCGCCGGTAGACGACGCCAATTCGCGCGCGAACAACGTCTACGGCCACATCCTGCGCTGGCGGGAGGCGGGCGGCGACGCCGCAGCGCTGACCTTCGAGTGGGACGTCTACCTGCTGGCAGGCGACCCGGCCGACCCGGCTGGCGTCGGCGCAGCCGCGGTCACCAATACCGTGGGCTTTCCCAACTTCACGGACCCGACCTACCGCATTTTCAGCGCGCCGGACGGGCTGGCCTTCGATGAACAGGGCTGGTTGTGGATTCAAACCGACTATGGTCCTTCCATTTCGGGCGTGCAGAAGAACATGGGCAACTGCCACATGCTGGTGGCGGACATCCCCACGGGGAACATCGGGCGTTTTTTGACTGGGCCGAACGGTTGCGAGATCACCGGCTGGACCATGACGCCGGACCAGAAGTCGCTGTTCGTGAACATCCAGCACCCCGGCGAGGGTGGCGCGACCAACCCCACGACGTTCAGCACCTGGCCCAACGGCTTCGCGCCGGCACGCTCGTCGACGATCGTGATCACGAAAGACGATGGCGGGGTTATCGGCACCTGAATCGTACGCAACAACGGTGGTGACGCGCTAAGAGATGGTAACGAAATGAGGGGATATTCCCCTCATGCTCCCCTACATCAGGGGCCGTTTCAGTCATTTTGAAACGGCCTCTAAGAGTTTGTCGGCTTCAGGGCCGACAAACTCCGCATGCAGCGCCGCTCGCCAGCAGGTACTCAGGTCTTCTTGAGCCTGTCCAGGAAGCGCTTGCGAAACTTGGCGACCTTCGGCGCGACCACGGCCTGGCAGTACGGCTGATAGGGATTGCGCGCGAAGTACTCCTGGTGATAGCCCTCGGCCATGTAAAAAGCGGCAGCAGGCGTCAATTCGGTGACGATGGGGCCATTCCACAGTTTGGCGGCGTCGAGCCGCGCGATCACCGCCTCGGCATCGGCTTTTTGCTGCGACGTGTGGTAGAAGATCGCCGAGCGGTACTGGGTTCCGGCGTCGTTGCCCTGGCGGTTAAGGGTCGTCGGATCGTGAATCACGAAGAATACTTCCAGCAGGTCTTTGAACGACACCTGCGCCGGATCGTAGGTGATACGCACGACTTCGGCATGGCCGGTGTCGCCGCCGCAAACCTGCTCGTAGGTGGGATTGGGCGCCCGCCCGCCCATGTACCCCGACTCGACGGACGCCACGCCCTTCAAGCCGTCGAATACCGCCTCCAGGCACCAGAAACAGCCGCCGGCGAGCGTGGCGACTTCCGTGCCGGCGGGAATCGTGGTCATGGAATTCAAATGGTTCGCTCCAGGGAGTCAGGGGCTTCTGTTACGGAGCGATCAGTGTAGCGGATTCACGGCGCGGGGAGCGAACCGCTCCCCGCGCCGTTGGTTCGGCTACGCGGCGGCCCGCTGCCGCACGAGCGGCAAGCTCCGTTCAGGACGTTTCTCCGGTAACTGCGTCGCGGGCGCGCTGCGCTCGCGTTCGAGCCATGGCCGGAACAGCAGGCGCTCGATGCGCCCCAGCGCAGCGTGTCGCCGGATGAGCGAGACCATGCGCGAGCGGAATTCGCCGTAGGCCAGCTCGGGCACGGTGCGGGAGCCGTTCCATTGCCCGCCGAGCGGCGCGAATGCCGCCTCCACGTCGCAATCGCGCGCCGAGCGGCAGGCCGCCTGCAATGCGTGCCAGCCCGCGGCGAGGCCGATGCGGTCGCGCCGCTTCCAGCGCTCGAACAGCGCTCGGAAATGCTCGAAGTAAGCCGCGTGGCTGCACGCGGCCTCGCGCGCCAGCGCGCGCAGCGCCGGCTCGTCGCCGCAGTTGCCGAGCGCGCGATAGAACACCGCGGCCTGGGCCGCCATGACGCACAGGCGGAGGGCCGCCAGCGCGGCGCCACCGCCCCGTCCTCCGAGCCCGGAGCGCGTGCGGTAGGTTTGGTGGAACTCCTCGTACGCGGCGTTCCAGTCGAATTCAGGCCAGATCGTACCGATATACTCGCGCAGCCGCTGCCCGTGCCCGGCCCGCTGCGGCCGCCACACCTGCTCGAGCCAGAGACTGACGTCGGGGTGGCCGGCAAACACCGGGTTCAGGCGCTCGGCCTGCAGCGGCGCGGCCGTCTCCAGGAAGGAGGCGACGGCAAGACTGTGAAACGTCAAGGCGTTGAAGCGGACGAGTGCGCGTACCCGTTTTTGCTCGTTTTGATGACGCGGAATCGTGGTCGTCGCTGCTATCGCTTGCATGGTTCCCCCCTGTTCGGTTGGCCGCGGGCGGTTGCCTGCGTGCGAAACCAGTATTGCTGCGGCACAATAGCCCGGACAAGCGTTGGTTGCAGCGTTGCTACCCGCACTCCCGCGGGTATTATTAGGCGCTACCTTGCAGCCTGCCGGGCTCCGTTTTCCGGCAGGCTGTATGGGCGAATTCAGCGGGGGGTGTCGACGGCACCTGGATTCACCGATCTTGGTGGACAATCGTGGGGAGCAGCACGCACTGCTGCATCAGTGGTTTTCTTATTGATATGGGTGCAGACAGTTTTTTCGTAAGGAGTTTGTCGGACCAAGGTCCGACAAACTCCCGGGCACTACGGGAAATCCGGCCATGGCGCACAGCGGTGCATTGGTAGAAGTACTGAAACGGGAACTCAGGTCGCGCGGCGTCACCTACGCCCAGGTCGCCCGCAAGCTGGGCCTGAGCGAGGCGAGCGTGAAGCGCATGTTCTCCCGCAAGGAATTCACGCTCAAGCGGCTGGACCAGGTCTGCCAGCTCACCCACTCCGACTTCTCCGACCTGGCACGCACCCTCAATCGGGAGGAAAACCTGGTTTCCCAGCTCACCCATGAGCAGGAAAAGGAGATCGCTTCCAGTATCAAGCTGTTTCTGGTCGCGGTGTGCGCGCTGAACCACGTCACCCCCGAGCAGGTCGTAGCGATCTACGACATTTCCCGGGCCGAGTGCATCCAGTTGCTGGTCAAGCTCGACCGCATCGGGTTCATCCAGTTGCAGCCCAACAACCGTATAAGGCTCCTGGTATCCCACGATTTCACATGGCTGCCCGATGGACCGATACAACGCTTCTTCAAACAGCACGCGCACGGCGATTTCAACCGCTCGCGCTTCGACCGTCCCGACGAGTACTTCCTGGCAGTGAACGGCATGCTGTCGGGCAGCTCCCGGGCGACGATTGTGGCGCGTCTGAAGCGGATAGCGCGGGAATTCTCGGAGCTGCACAGCGACGACGTGCGGCTGCCGGCGTCGCAGCGGTCGAACATGACCATGCTGGTCGCGATCCGCCACTGGGAGTTGAAGGCTTTCGCCGAGTTGAGACGCAAGAAACCGCCATCCACATCAGGAAACCGATCATGAACGCAAAACGAATATTGCAACTGCTCTGCATCGCTGCCATTTCTTTCAGCGCCGCGGGCCTTGCCGCGGCGCAGGCGCAGCCCAGCCCCGGCGCCAAGCCGGCCACCGCCAGGGCGACGTTCGCCGGCGGTTGCTTCTGGTGCATGGAAGAGGTCTACGACAAGGTGCCCGGGGTGATCGCCACCGTCTCCGGCTACATGGGCGGGCACACCAAGAACCCGACCTACGAGCAGATCGGCACCGGCCGCACCGGCCATGCCGAGGTGGTGCAGGTGGAATTCGATCCCGCCAAGGTCAGCTACGCGAAGTTGCTCGAGGTATTCTGGCGCAATATCGATCCGACCCAGAAGGACGCCCAGTTCTGCGATCAGGGCTCGCAGTACCGCAGCGGCGTTTTCTATCACGACGAGGAGCAGAAGCGGCTCGCGGAAGCCTCCCGGCAGGCGTTGCAGAAGAACAAGCCGTTCCGGGGCGAAATCGTGACCGAGATCACCCCGGCGTCACCGTTCTACGCTGCCGAGGGCTATCACCAGGATTTCCACCAGAAGAACCCGACGCGCTACAAGTTCTACAAGTCCGGTTGCGGCCGCGACGCGCGGCTGCAGCAGCTGTGGGGGAAGCCGGGCTCGTGACCAACGTCTTTTTCGATGCCGGCGCGGAGAGGGTCGCTGCCGGCGGCGCGACTTCGCTCGCCTCCTGATCGCGTTCCGCTCAACAGCGTGAAGCGGCTGCTCCTGGTCGGCGGCGGGCACAGCCACGTGGAAGTGGTGCGCCGCTTCGGCGCCGCCCCGCCGCGCGGCGCTGATGTCATCCTGGTCAGCCCGGACCGCTACGCGTCCTACTCCGGCATGCTGCCCGGCCTCATTGCCGGTCACTACGCGTTTCACGACTGCCATATCGATCTCGAGCAGTTGTGCCGCGCTGCCCGGGTGACATTCGAGCGCGCCGAAGTCACGGCGCTCGACCTCGCGAAAAACGTCGCGCGCTGCAAGGTTGGCGGCGAACGGTCCTTCGACCTGCTGTCGCTTGATATCGGCTCCACGCCGGACACCGCGGCCGTGCCCGGCTCATTGCCCTTCGCCGTGAGCGTCAAGCCTGTCCCCGCCTTGCTTGCGGCATGGGAAACCATCATTGCGGCAGCGCGCCGCGCGCCGCAAAACATCGCCATCGTGGGTGGCGGCGCCGGCGGCGTGGAGCTGGCGGCCGCCATGTACCACCGGCTGCAAGCCGAATGCGCAGTGGCATCGCGGCTATCCCTCGTGACCGATGCCCCCGTGATTCTTCCGGCTCATCCGCCGGGCGTGCGCCGCGTCTTCGAGCGCCTGTTTGCCCAACGTGGAATCGCGCTTTATTGCGCGAGCCGCGCCGTGAAAGTGGAGGCCGGCGTCCTGCATCTTGAGAGCGGCGTGCGTCTTGGCGCCGACTGGATCGTATGGGCAACCGCAGCCTCCGCGTACGCCTGGCTCAAGTCCAGCGGGCTCCTCACCGATGCGCGCGGTTTCGTCGCCGTGGACGACACGCTGCGTTCGGCTTCGCACCCGCGCGTTTTCGCCGCCGGCGATTGCGCGAGCATGGCGAATCGCTCCCTTCCCAAGTCCGGCGTCTATGCCGTGAGGCAGGGGCCGCCGCTTGCCGAGAACCTGCGCCGCGCGCTGGCGGGCATGCCGCTGATTCGCTATTCACCGCAGCGCAGGGCCCTGGCCTTGATCAGCACCGGTGGCCGGCACGCGGTCGCATCGTGGGACGGAATGGCCGTGAGCGGACATTGGGTATGGCGTTGGAAAGACCGCATCGATCGCGGTTTCGTTGTGCGCTATCGGACGCCGTCGGCCGCCTGAAAGCCTGGGGTATCAGGCGATGGTCACGCGGGCGAACTTGCGTTTGCCGACCTGAAGCACGGCCCGGGCGCCCTTGGCGAGCTTGAGCGACTTGTCGCTCACTTTCGCGCCGTCGATCTTCACGCCCCCCTGCTCGATCAGGCGCAAGGCTTCCGAGGTGCTGGCGGTCAGGCCCGCCTGCTTCAGCACCTGCGGCAGCGCGAGCGTCCCGTCTTTCGAAGTCAACTTCACCTCGGGAATGTCGACGGGAATTTCGTCCCGCCTGAAGCGGGCCTCGAAGTCGGATGCCGCGGCGGCGGCGGCGGCCGCACCGTGAAAGCGTGCGACGATCTCCTTCGCAAAATCGAACTTCACGTCCCGCGGATTGCCGCCTTGTTCAACAGACCGCTTTTTTTCATTCATCTTTTGAGGCAACTCAAAAGATAACAGCTCGATATAACGCCACATCAGGTCGTCCGAGATCGACATGATCTTGCCGAAGATCTCGCCGGGCGGCTCGTTGATGCCGACATAGTTGCCGAGCGATTTCGACATCTTGTTGACGCCGTCCGTCCCCTCCAGCAACGGCATGGTAAGTATGCACTGCGGGGATTGCCCGTGTTCCTTCTGCACTTCGCGCCCCATCAGCAGGTTGAATCTCTGGTCGGTGCCGCCCAACTCGAGATCGCTTTTCAGCGCCACCGAGTCGTAGCCCTGGACCAGGGGGTAGAGGAACTCGTGGATCGCGATCGGCTGCCGGCCCTGGTAGCGCTTGGCGAAATCGTCGCGCTCCAGCATGCGCGCCACCGTGTGCTTCGCGGCGAGCCGCACCAGGTCCGCCGCGTTCATCCGCCCCATCCACGCCGAGTTGAACACGACCTCGGTTCTGGCGCGATCGAGGATCTTGAACACCTGGTCGGTGTAAGTCGCGGCGTTGCGCTCCACTTCCTCGCGTGACAGCGGCGGCCGCGTCGAATTCTTTCCCGAGGGGTCGCCGATCATGCCGGTGAAGTCGCCGATCAGAAACAGGATGTGGTGCCCGAGATCCTGCAGCTGTTTCAGCTTGTTGAGGAGCACGGTATGGCCGAGGTGCAGGTCCGGCGCGGTCGGATCGAAGCCGGCCTTTACCCGCAGCGGCCGCCCGGAACCGAGCTTCTCCCGCAACTCCGCTTCGATCAGAAGCTCGTCCGCGCCGCGCTTGATGATTTCCAGCTGTTGTGCGATGGATGTCATCAGGAAACCGGGCTTGCCCCTGTGGATGATTCTGCTAAGCTTGCCGCAGCCTGGAAAACGTCAGGGAAATCATGCAGCAAGAGAATAGCGCGATTGTAGCAGCCCGTCGTACCTGGCGCCCTGCCCGGCTGTTGGAACTCGTCCGGTTCCTGGCGGGCTCCCGGCCATGCCGCGTGATCGTGGCGATCGTGCTGCCCTTCATCGGCGTGGTGGCCGCATTTGGCATCGCACCCAATACTGTCACCGACCCGGTGCCGCAATCGCGGGTAGTGCGGGAGATCGAGCTTTCCATCCACCGTACCGGAGTCGGCGCCGACGAGGGCTATTGGCGCGAGGAGCGCATCCAGCGCGGCGACACCGTGGCGACGCTGCTGGCGCGGCTTGAAACCAACGATCCGGAAGCGCTGCGGATGCTGAACAGCACGCGCTCGGCCCGGTCACTTTATCAATTGGTACCCGGAAGGGCGGTGCGCGCGCAGACCACAGCGGACGGTCGACTGCTCGAACTGCGCTACCGCAACGGCGGCAACGTGTTGACCGTGGCGCGTACCGGCGATGGCTTTACCGTCGCCGAGGAGCCGGTCGAGCTCGAGCGGCGCGTGTTGATGAAGTCCGCCGAGATCCGCAGCTCGCTGTTCGCTGCAACCGACGCCGCCGACCTTTCCGACGCCATAGCGACCCAGCTGGCGGACATATTTTCGACCGACGTCGATTTTCACCGCGACCTGCGCCGCGGCGACCACTTCTCGGTGCTCTACGAGGTGTACTACGACGGCGGCGAGCCGGTGCGGTCGGGTCGCGTGCTGGCCGCGGAGTTCATCAATGTCGGCAAGCTCTACCGGGCGGTTTACTTCCAGCAATCCGGTAACCACGGCGGCTACTACACCGCCGACGGCAGGAACATCCGCAAGGCTTTCCTGCGCTCCCCGCTCGAGTACTCGCGCATCACCTCGGGCTTTTCCAGTTCGCGCTTTCACCCCATCCTCAGGGAGTGGCGCGCGCACAGGGGAATCGATTACGCAGCGCCCACCGGGACCCGGGTGAAAGCCACCGGCGACGGCGTGGTCGAGTTCGCGGGAAGGGACAACAGGGGCTACGGCAACCTGGTGGTGCTGCGCCACCAGTCCAGGTATTCCACGTGGTACGGCCACCTTTCCGGTTTCGCCACGGGCCTGCGCAAAGGCATGCGGATTAGCCAGAGCGAGGTAATCGGATACGTCGGCGCGACCGGGCTCGCCACCGCCCCGCACCTGCACTACGAGTTCCGCATCAACGACGTGCACCAGAACCCGCTGCGCGTGGTGATGCCTGCCGCGCCGCCCATCAGTCCCGAGCAAAAACCCGTGTTCGAGGCCGATGTCGCGCCGCTGCTGCAGCAACTGCAGCTCCTGCGCAACACCCATCTCGTGCGGCTCGATTGAGAACGGTGAACAGTGATCGGTAATCAGTGAACGGATAGCGAATCTACTGTTCACCGTTTACCGTTCACCGTTCACCGTTCACTTCCCTCCGATGCCCGACTACTACATTGGGTTGATGTCAGGCACCAGCCTCGACGGCGTTGACGCCGTGCTCGCCATGGCCGGTCGCGGGCGCTTCCGGCTCATCATGAATCATCATCTGGCGTATGCGCCTGCGCTGCACGCGCGCCTGCTCGCGCTCCATGAGCCGGGACCCGACGAACTGCACCGCGCCGCGGTACTGGCCAACGAACTCTCCGCCTTATACGCATCCGCGGTGCGCCGGCTGCTCG
>Ga0208685_1000470_pt1 | contig 14237 bp, 20 predicted proteins | sample EasRivMeERMLT890_FD_187533 | JGI IMG/M metagenome (GOLD analysis project Ga0208685, IMG submission 187533) | Soil microbial communities from meander-bound floodplain in the East River, Colorado, USA - East River MetaG ERMLT890 (SPAdes) (version 2) | ecosystem: Environmental > Terrestrial > Soil...
TTGACAAAGAATAAAAACCTAGTGAAAGGAAAGTAAAAATTATGTCGCAACCCAATTGGAAATACATTGCAAACCTGGGGGACGCAAACCCTATCGACCATGGCGGGTTTTTCGTCTACATCGATGAAACGGGAGTTTATGATCCCGAGGCAGAGCTGCTCGAAATAACACGGCAAAACGATGGCGGAGAACCCATTGAATGGAACGTCTACCGTTTTTCACTCGAAAAATGCACGTTGCAAAATGGTATTTTGTCGGACAACAAGTTCCACCCCGAACACCCCGCATGGTTTGCAGAGTGCAAACGAGCGGAAAGACCTCAGGACACTACTTACCTTTCCAACGTGGCAGAGTGCATGGGTATGGACTTGGAGACGTTGCAAACCCTTTTCTGCTCTGACAACCCAATCGAACGGGCGGAGGCTTACCGTTGCGTGGGTGAATACCATGGTTTTGACAACCTGGACTCCTATCCTCTCACCTTTACCGACAGAACCGAAGTGGAACAACGATACGCTGAGGAAACGTCAAAAACACTATGAGCGCAATAGTTTTAAGACCCAATCAAGAACCTCGAACGGTCAAAAACCTTGGCTGGCTGATTCGAAATTGGCAAGGCATCGAATACATGGGGTTCAATTATTACCCCGATAGCAAAAACATGATTGACGGAGAGCTGATAGCCAAATTCCGCAACGGGACTACCTACCTAACGGATTATGCGAGTCTTTCGGTGTGTTGGGACTGGCTAAACCGTCCAATATTTCAAGGTTTGCCGTTCCGACTCGTAAGACCCAATCAAACCGATAACAATAGGCAGGACTTCACAATAGGCGATGCAGAATGGAAGCGAATAAACCGTTTGGAGTACGCCCAATTCCAAAAAGAACTTTCGCTTTAGGATCTAAAAACCCCACTTCACACCCCGATGGACCTTTCCCCATCGGGGTTTTTTTCTTTCCCCATGATCCTAACACCTAACGATTGCGACCCTACGTAAAGAACCCTCTCTACCGTAGGCATTGTCTAAATAAATTAAGACAGTTTAGCGGGGGAAAAATGGCAGAATAGATTCAAAAAGTCCCCTATACAGAGAACCCATAGTCCCAATACCCTTTAATATCCTCCCCTTACACACTTCAAAACACCCTTTTCTACCCTTCTAATTCCCTCGCCAACCCTCCCCCGATGAGTTCCTCCCACCATTTTTCACTCTAAACGAATTCAAACAGCATCTACACCTACACCCCGCCCCGCTCGAAATCGTGAAATCGCCATGCAAACACCCTTTGTACAGTAGTTACTATACAAACTAAGTATTTCACTCATGATTCGTGAAAACAGAAAACATCACCAATAGGACCTCCACGCAGCGTTTACTATGGTGAGAGTGTGATTTGATACCAAACAATGTGAAGACACGCCAGAACCCCTATTCTGTGCGTTTAATCCACTTTCCTGGAAGCAATGCCAATCAGATCGAATCTAGCGTTTCACGAATTGAAGTCCTGTGGCGGGGCGTGGGGGGTCACTCAGTAAATTATACCCAAATTTTTGTAGCTAAAGTCTGAATAAATTAAAGGAAAAATACACATTCCTACACACATTATCGAGAGATACCCCTTTAGTAGGGTCCTATTTGTGGTATCCCATGTTTTTGGTGTATTTTCCTGTTTTTTCCTGAATTTGGGTCCCATACACCAAAGCAAATTGGGTCCCATCCCGAGGAATTCTGCCAGCCGAAGTGAAAATTTGGGGTCCTGAAAAATCCTGGCAAAATTTTCCAGGTTATTTACTGAATGGATTCAGGGAAAATTGAGACCTCGGTATTAACGAGGTCGTGGAATCAGAGAGCGCTCAAGCAATGTCAATATGTTTCGTCTTGGGGAAGAAAAAACCCGGTGCTTTTTCGGCACCGGGCGACGCGATTGTGCGTTATTCCGCCTAAGCCATAACCGCTTTAGGCGGCCTAGGCTTTGGCTGGCACTTTGTCGGTGTCGTGGGTCATGATATTTTGGTTCTTCCTATTAGGGTGTGTGTTGTTCATGGCCGATTCTCCTGTTCCGTGATCCACGCCCATAATTGCTGGTAGTAGGTTTCATGGCCGTTTGGTGTGCAGACTCCGGCATCAAGACAGGCCGTATTGAATGCGTCCACCTTGTCAAAGAGTGTCCGCGCTCGCTTAATCAGCGCCCGCTTGCGCCTCATCCCCGCCTCGTGCTGCTGGTTGTTCATGGTCCTACCCTCAAAATTACTGGCCACCACTTATTGCAGTTTTGGCACATCGCTTCACCGCGAGTAATGCTAACAATCTTTGTTGCGCGACTTTTACAGCGAGTAATGTTAACAATCTTTGTTGTGCGACTTTTACAATAAGGACAGGCAAGCCGCTTCTTCCGCCTCTCCCCCGCCGTGAATGTTTTGGTGCTCACTTCCCGGCCTCCAGTGCGGCAAGAGCTTGGCGGGCTATGCCCCGAACTCGGCACGTAGCAACCTCAAGCGAGGCACAGTTTGTATCGTTCAGGTCGCACCCAGCAAATTGGTTCAGTGCCCGCACTAGCTCGCTGTGCGCGTTGTATCGGCGGACAAGTTCGGCAGCAAATTGGCAGGTGCTGCATGTTGCCTTGTCGGGTGTGCCGATAATTAGTCGGGCATTGATACCGTCAATCTCCAACCTCTCCGGCAATTGCTGCGCTGTCTGTGGGTGGGTCATAGTTGGGCCTTGGTTATGGCGGCACGAAGCAGGTCCAACGCGTAGCCGGTTGCCAGCGGCTTGTCGTGGCCGCATTCAATTTCAGTAATGACAATCTCTGCCGCTTTACACGCCTCTAATAGCTCTGGTGCAGCCGCTATCAGTTGTGCCGCCTCCTTCTGTTCCGTTTTCATCATGGCTGGTCTTTCCGGGGTTGGGGGTTGTTGCAAGTGAGGGTTCGTTCAACCCAAGCGGTTAGCTTCGGCTCATCTTGAGCAAAGAACACAATCACTCCGCCGCTGCCGTCATCAACCATTATTCGTCCCGCTGAATCGGTTGAATACGTTTCGGCCATGTGGACCTTTCGGCGTAATGCTGTGGCGCTCTTGCTGATTGTGTTACCATTTATGTCGAGTCTCGTCATGCTCCATTCCTTTCTGGTTGGTGCGCTTGGGGTTAGGCCATTGTCTTTCTTCACATCCTTATTATCTCTTAAACCATTCAGAATACCATCCAATACTTGCATTTTGCTTTGAAAGGACGCAAAGTGTGTTTGATTGAAGCTGTTATGGGAAAATTTGTTAAGAACGGAAAGCTCACACTTCGCATCCTGATCGATGTTTACGATTCATTCCTCAGGGACTCCCGTATCGAACGGGCAGCGCGGGCAGCGGGAATGACCTCGGCCAATTTCTCAATTCTATTGAAGAAGTATCCCTCCTTGAGGATGGTGCATGATCTGGCTGCGGAGCGGAGGGACCAATCGAACACCCTGGTAAAGTATGTCCTGGGTAATCTGTCGAAGGAAGCTCGGGAGATTTGGAAAGACATTCACCTGACCCTGGAGGAGGACCTTCCCCGCACCCCGAGGGTGATGCGAACTGCCAGCCTGAAATTGAAAAAGGAAATCTTCCTGCACGCGATGGTGAGTGGTTCTTATAATATTTCCAAAGCATGTGCGATGGCGGGGGTGACACCCGTGGACCACGACTCTTGGATTCAGGCAGACCCCCGATTCAAGATGTTGATGGGGGAGATTCATCAGCACAAAAAGGATTTCTTTGAATCGAAACTGGTGGACCTCTGCGCCCTGGGTCATCCGAGTGCCATCATCTTTGTCAATCGGACTCTCAACGCGGATCGAGGTTACACGGAGCGTCTTCAGATCGAGAATGGATCGGAGTCTTCGGGAAATTTCAATCTGGCTGAGCTAGACTTGGACATCGAGACTCGGAAAAAGATTCTGGAAGCCGTTCGCAAACAGCGGCAGAAGTCCGGTGCAAATGTGGTGGACATCACCCCTCCCAATGGATTCAAACAACTCGCGGAAAACAACGGACACGAAAAAGTAGTCGATGTTGAGGAAGTTGCGTAGATAATTAGATGTATGAGAGAGACAATTGCAAAGGTTGAACTACAGGAAGTAGTGGACAAATACATTGATCATGAGATTCGTCACTGTCCTCCTCATTGTGAGTTGTGTTCCATTCTCCGAGACCTTCAAACCTTGATTGCGTCGGAAGAGGCTTCAAAAACAACTCCTAATGTCTTCGTCACCAATCCAAACGATTCAAGGCGCAAGGTGAGTGAGGAGGTGACGAGGAAGCAAAGTATATGGAGCGGGTCGAGGAACTAATGCGTTTGCAATAACCCTACCATGTTGCTAGTGTAGCAGCATGGTTGCGGGAAAGAGCGGTCACACCCTCGTCGCTGATGACATCGAGCAGCATGGGGTTTCCTTTCAGGAAGAATCCCTTCTGGCTTCAGTTGTTCGAGAGTCCTTCTACGATTTCGTCAAGGAGTTTTGGGAGATCATTGCCGGCGAGGTCTTTGTAGACAACTGGCACATCAAATACCTCTGTGACGAACTTCAGGAAGCGGCCGAACGTGTTTTTCGCAACGAGCCCAAGGAGTATGACATTGTCGTTAACATTCCACCCGGAATGACGAAGTCCATCGTTTGCAGTCAGCTTTTTCCTGCCTGGGTGTGGACCCGGATGCCCTCCGCTAAATTTATTTGTGCTTCCTACGCTCATCAGGTTGCGCTCAAGGACTCGCTCAAGACTCGGGACGTGGTCCGTTGCGAACTTTACCGAAGATGTTTTAAGATTCAACTTCGTGAGGACGAGAACACCAAAGGTCTCTTCACCAATACCAAAACAGGATGGCGACTCTCGGTGGGTGTGGGAGGACTGGTCACAGGCTACCACGGTCACTTCCTGATTGTGGACGACCCAATCAATCCTGAGGAGGCTATGTCCGAAGCGGAATTGAAATCGGTCAATCGCTGGATGCGGACCACTCTTCCCACGCGCAAGATCGATAAATCGGTTGCGGTTACGATTCTAATTCAGCAACGACTTCATCAGGGAGATCCCACGGGAGAAGCTTTGGAGAGATCCCCTGAAAGTGTGAAGCACATCTGCCTGCCCGGTGAGATCACCGACAAAATATCTCCTGCTCACCTTGTCGAGAATTACGTCGATGGTCTGCTCGATCCCAAACGACTCTCACGAGAGACTCTGAAGAAATTAGAAGTCGAGTTGGGTCCCTATGGATACGCAGCACAAATTCTCCAGGATCCCGTGCCGTTGGGAGGCGGTCTTTTTGAAACGGGGAAACTGGTGTTTGAAGACCATGCACCAGCGATGGTGAGGATGGCCAGATCGTGGGACAAAGCTGCCTCTGAGGATGGTGGGATGTGGTCGGTGGGGATATTGATGGGGGTCGATCACAAAGGTCAGTTTTGGATTTTGGATGTCAGGCGTGGACAGTGGGGGGCAGCAAAGCGGGAGGATTGGATTCTTCAGACGGCTGAGTGGGATGGAGACAAGGTTGAAGTTGTTTTGGAAATTGAAGGCGGGAGTGGTGGAAAGGAGTCGGGAGAAAACACAGTCAAGAATCTTGCTGGCTTCCCCATTTACGTTTTCCATCCGACAGGGGACAAAGTTGCTCGTGCTGTTCCCCTCGCTTCGCAGGTGGGTGGTGGGACAGTCCACGTTCTGAAAAGGAACTGGACGAAGGACTTTGTAGACGAATTAAAATATTTTCCGAACAGTCGATACAAGGATCAGGTCGATGCTGCTTCAGGAGGTTTTAATAGATTAGCAAAACGCAAGAAGAAGATTGGAACTCTTTGGTGATGGAAAATGCCAAACAGCAGATGAAGGATGCTGGACGTGAGTTCCTTTCAAATGTCCTCTATTGGAAGATGGCGATTGGTCGTTTGCTACTTTACACTGTTTGGGCTTTCTTCGGTGCTTTCCTCATTCTCACTGAAACATTTGGTGACGACACTTGGGACAACATGGGATGGTTCTCCAGATGTCGGTTGTTTATTGGTTGTTTGAACGCTGCCTTGCCGCCAATCATTGCCTTTTTTGATGGCACCATTGCCTTGCTGCGAGGAGATCGTGGCAGTGGGCATACTGAATTCTTAAGGAAGGGATAGATAATACAGCATGATGATTTTGTATGCTTTCTTGTTTTTGGTGGTGGTCGTGGCGAGTATCATGATTTACTTCTTCCTCACGGCTTACCGTCCACCCGTCAGGGATTTGACACATTTCGATCCTTGGATTTGTCATCACTGCCTGGAGGCTGCCCCTAGCACCTCTGAGGTGTGTTACAGTTGTGGGAAGGGAAAGGAAACATGAAAAAGATACTTCAAGCCGCATTTGCTTTTTTCTTTCTGGTTGTGATTTTATTTTTTGTTTGGTTGGGAGGTGCCATTGTTTCTGATGCTGCCCTCAGTGGAGACATACGAAATCAGACAACCCATCTCCACCCAACGCAGGAGCGGGCGAGGTTGTCTGCATCCAATCCTCCTTCTTATTCACAAGGTGAATTCCTTTTGCGTGGCACTCCAAATGCGAACGACACCAACCGCCGTCCGTCACTTCCACCTTTTCCTCCTATCAACAAGCGAGGTGTTGGTGGGTCTGTTAGGTCAGGATTGGCTGTGGAGTTTTTGGTTCGGGAGGCGGTGACTCGATCAATCACCCGCAACCGTGAAACAGCAGAGATGGTGGGATACCAGTTTCAGGAGATCGGTCGCATCTTCACCCAGATGGAAACCAACGGGAATTTTAGTCCTGTTTTTGTTGAGACTGAAATGAGTCGGTTGCACTTCCCTCCTGAGGTCACAATCGATCCTTACGTGCATCACACCAAGACACTGATCTTCACTCTCTACAAACTATCCTACGAGGACCGAACAGCAGTGGAAGGCAGTCCTATAGAGTGGTTGCTTCAAATTACCAAACATTTCAAAACAGCAATCAGTTCTGGACTCAAAGCTACGGGTCGAGTTGGTCTCGAAGACACAGCAGGGGTGACACGGTGAACGCTGAATTCTGGAACCTCGCAGTCGCTTTCACCATTATACTTGCATCTTTTTGGAAACTTGTTAATATATTCGGTAATGCTCTACAATTGCCGACCATGGCGAAAGACTACGATGAAGAATCGACGTGTTAAGATTCTGAAATGCGAGCATTATGACGTGCCAGCCGGCACCGAGGGTGATTTTGTGAAACACCTCGAAGATGGTGTTGAAATCAAAGTCAAAGGACGCTTCAAACGCTCTGGCTCCAGCAAAATCGAGGACACCGTCGAGAGCATTTGGGTTGCCCAGGGTAACTTTGAATTGATTTGATAGTTGCAAAATTGTGGGACTGTCTTACGGTTTTTGCGTCTGGATGGGCGTTTGGCATAACGGGCGGGGGTTTGAGGTATTCCCTTGCCGCTTTCCTTGGGTCGATCCATCCAGACACTTTTTATGAAAATAACTTGGATTCTATCGGGACTCGCAATCATTCTATCTCTTTGTGCTTTGTTTGGTCTGCTTCCTTTTAACCCTGCTATTGCGGTGGCGGTGATCCTGATTGCAGTGGCGGAGTTTGCTTCCAAAACGTAGTCGGTGATTTTTACTGTCAGGAGAGATAATACCTTCGGACAGTGGCACGTTCGCAGGAACCTAGGATTAACTGGAATGTGAGGGAAGGCAGGAGGTAACCGTCCTGCTACACTGTCCTCGAATTTACGAAATCAATGAATGCTCATCCAAGTCAAATCCTGCAAGGACTCACCATCAACGTTCACAACCATGGTTTTGTTCGATTGGTCGATTACATGGGAACGGATCAGTGCATCGTCGAAGCAGCACGAGTGTCCTACCACAGCGGTAGCAAGGGCGAAGAACAGGACAAAAAACTCCTCAGGTATTTGTTCGTTAACAAACACACCAGTCCGTTTGAGATGGCGAAGATCAAGTTCAACATCAAGATGCCAATCTTCGTTCAGCGACAGTTTATCCGCCATCGGATGCAGAACTTCAACGAGGTGTCGGCGCGATATACTGAACTGTCTGGAGAGTTCTTTCTTCCAGAAGCCTGGCGAACCAATGATGGGGTGAAGAACAAACAAGTCAGTCAACCAACGGTGTGGGAGAAGGAATTGCATCAGGAGTGGAACCGAGAGATTGATGAATTCTATGGCAAATCCTACGAGCTCTACCAAAGGATGTTAGGTGCGGGTATTGCGCGTGAACTGGCTCGGATGGTGTTACCAGTTGCCATCTACACAGAGTTCTATTCCTGCTGGGATTTGAACAACCTCCTCAAGTATTTCTTCTTGCGAGACGATCCTCACGCGCAAGGCGAGCATCAGGATTACGCACGGGCAATGAAGGAGATCACGAAGCAACTCTTCCCGTGGACGATGGAGATTTACGAGGAGACCCTCGCAAAGAAGAATGCTGCAAAGACATGAAGCAGTTCGAGCGCAAAGTGTATTCGCAAGGCGGGCAGGACGGTGTCCTTGAACACATCTTTGAAGTTATTGGAACAACTAACAAATGCTTCGTGGAGTTCGGAGCAGGGGACGGAGAATATCTCAGCAACACTGCTAATCTTCGGTTGAACCATGGTTGGAAAGGTTTGCTGATGGACACTGATAATGGGTTGGATGTTGTGAAGGCTTTGGTCACCCCTGACAACATTGAGGATCTTCTCCACAAATTTTGTATCCCTCGGGACTTTGACTATCTCAGCATCGACGTGGATGGAAACGACTACTGGATTTGGAAAGCGATCAGGAATTGGAGTCCGAGGGTTGTCTCGATTGAGGTGAACACTCATTTCCCTTACGACATGGCATGTGTCATTCAATACAACCCTGACCACGTTTGGGATGGGACTTCCTATTTTGGTGCGTCGTTGGCGGCGCTTTACAAATTGGGTAACAAAAAAGGCTACCGATTGGTTCACCTCGTCGATACGCTGGATGCTTTTTTTGTTCGGGAAGACTTGATGAATGACATCAAATCAAAACATCCGAGGGACCTGTTACCTGAATCAATTTATTGTTTCCCGAATGGTAAACATCGTCCCTGGGTGAATGTTTAGGTTTTATTTGCTTGATCTGAAAACGTGTGTATATTTTTCATGATGAAAATTAAATTCCTAACCTTCCTACTCGGGCTCGTGTTCGTTGCTGTTGGATGTTCCTCAACAAAAATCTCAACGAAGGAACTTCACGCCAAGGCGGCGAAAGCTGATAAAGACTGGGCTGAATACAATCAGTTCTATGCGGCAAAATCTTTCAGTGTCGGGACAGTTGATTTGGAACGCAGGATGTATCTAAGGGCCATGAAAGACCCCAACCTCCCGGAATGGGGACTTCGAAGAGCGGCTTGGAATTTAATCATCGCTGTGAATGAGGCACGTATCCCAGACATTAAAGTCCCCCCAGGTCGGACAGGTGCTTACGGGCTTGCTCAACCGTCTCCATTCTAAAGATTTTATGCGAACGCTGTTTGTCCTTCTCTTTGGGGTCTTGCTCGTTGGTTGTGCCTCAACCCCGACTGACCCTCCTCCGATCCCGGATCCTCCACCACCCGCGAATGATTTCCATGCTCGGGTGCTTCAGGCTCAAAAGGATTGGGAATCATACCTTCGTTCTGGTGGAGCATCCAAGGCAGACGCCGAGGCTGTGCAGGACGTGCGTGATGCCTACGATGAAGCAGGAACGAATTACATCGATCTGGTTTACGAACTGATGGTGCCCTCGCTTTTGAAAAGGAAGTAGTAAGAACAATTTGATGTTTGCACTAATCCGTTTCTGCCCTTATTGTCGCTTGCATGAGCGATCCAAGACTTGATCGTCGGGTTGAATTTGACGAAAAATCCCGCGAATACCCGATTCGAAAACTGATAGCCAAAGCTGCGAGACCCAGGAGCTACACCTGGGCTGTCCCTGGCGGGCTTTTCCTTGACCAGGGGTCTGAAGGGGCCTGCACTGGATTCGCTGTTGCTCACGAAGCAGCAGCCCGTCCCGTTTCGGTAAAGAGCATCACCAATCAAATAGCCAGGGACATTTACCATCGTGCTCGGGAATTGGACGAGTGGCCAGGTGAGGATTATGAGGGCTCGTCTGTAATCGCTGCAATCAAGGCGGGCCAGGAAAAAGGATGGTATGAAGAATACCGTTGGGGGTTCAGTCTTTTGGATGCTTTGCTGGCAATTTCTTATAGGGGTCCCGGAATCGCGGGACTGAATTGGTTTACAGGGATGATGAATACCGATTCCAATGGATTTATTCGTCCTACTGGAGTCGTTGAGGGTGGGCACGCAATTTTAGTGCGTGGTGTCAGCGTCAAAGGCAAATACATCAGATTAAGAAATTCGTGGGGTTCAGATTGGGGCATTAACGGGGATTGCTTTTTGTCTTTTGAAGATTTTGAGAGATTGTTACACGAAGATGGTGAGTTCTGTATTCCAGTAAAACGCAAACTCGGTGAATGATGGATAAGACTCACAAACTGTGTCGTGGTTGTAATCGCACACTTTCTATTGATCAGTTTTATCCAGTTAGGTCCAGAGGACCCGATGCTGTAAGACCAAAATGCTCTGCATGCTGTGTTAAAGTAGTCATGGCGTCCAGATCAAAGCGTATGGATGCATACAATATGTGGCAGAGAAATCAGCATCAGAAGATTAAACTTAATGTATTAACACATTATTCTAATGGATTGTTGGAATGTGCTTGTTGTGGAGAGCGGGAGTATGCTTTTTTGACTCTTGATCATATTCATGGCGGGGGCAACAAGCACCGAAAAGCGATGGGTTCGTTTTTTAATGTCTATAGACAACTTTACAAGGAATTATGCAAGGGGGTTCGTCCTGAAGGATTCCGAGTGTTGTGCTTGAATTGCAATTTTGCGGAGGGGCGTGGTGGATGCCCACACCGATTGAAGCGTGAAGCAATGTTACAAATCAATTTATTAGTAAATTCTACTCTTGTGGAGTGATGAAAAAAGCAGTCACCAAGGGACCGACCCGTAACAACGGCAACGGTAAGACTCACATTGTTTCGCGATCAGCTCTTTCACTGAATGGTATTATTGCTCGCAATTTGGTCATGGAGAGGTCTCTTTGGCTGAAGAGGCAGTTGGACCCCCGTCGTGATATTGAAGCGGAATGTGGGCACCCAGCGTCACTCACCATTGAGGATTATTACGACCTTTGGGAGAGGGGGGACATCGCTGCTCGGGTGGTCAAGGTATGGCCGGAAGAGTGCTGGTCCGAAAGCCCCATGATCTACGAAGTCGAGGACGAAGAGGAAACTGATTTCGAGAAGCAGTGGCGGGAACTTCAGGAACAATTCAATCTTTATTCACTCCTCCAGTTGGCTGACGTGTTGAGCGGCATCGGGACCTTTGGTGTCATGCTGTTGGGAATCGACGATGGTAAGACTCTTGATCAGCCAGTTGAAGGCATCAATGCACGAGGGGAGCCTGAAGGAGATGCCCCCAAGCGAAAACTTTTATTTGTCAGGGCCTTTGATGAAAAGTTAGTGAAGGTGGATAAACTGGAGATCGAAATCACCAATCCCAGGTTTGGTCTCCCCGTGATGTATTCCCTTCAGCTTCAGGATGCCTCAGGTGTTTTCAGAGTGCCGGGTCAACCAGAAGCGAAGTTGATCGACACCAGGGTCCATTGGACTCGCATTATCCATCTTTACGATAATCGAACATCTTCAAACATCTACGGGATGCCGAGGATGAAGCTGGTCATCAACCGTCTCCTCGACCTTAAGAAGATTGCGGGTGGAAGCGGTGAGATGTTTTGGAAGGGTGGGTTTCCGGGTCTTGCCATCGAAGCCATGCTCGATGCTGATGAGCAGGCCGAAATGGACGTGGACGCCATCAGGGAGGACATGGATGCCTATCAGAACGGGCTCCAGCGATACATCACACTTCTCGGTGCTCAAGCCAAGACCCTTTCCCCGAACATTGCTGACCCCATTCCTCACATTGATTCCCAAATCAAACTGATTGCCGCTGCGTTGGGTGTGCCGTGGCGAATCTTTGTTGGTTCTGAAGCAGCTCAACTGGCCAGCGAGCAGGATTCACGTTCCTGGAATCGTCGTGTGGCTCGTCGCCGGCGTGAGTATCTGAATCCATTCGTAATCAAACCTTTGATCGAGCGGTTGATTTTGTTTGGAGTCCTGCCCAAACCTGAACAGGTCGAGATTTGGTGGCCTGATCTCAACAGCGCCAGCGATCAGGACAAGGCTCTGGTTGCCGAACGGCTGACAAACGCCGTCACAAAATATGTTCAGACTGGTTCCGATCTGTTGATTACTCCATTCCACTTCCTGACGCTGGTCGTGGGTTTGACGGACGACGAAGCCCGTTCGGTTATCGAAGCGGCCGAGAAGCAAGGCAAGGATCCCGATGACCGACTCATCAAGGAAGATGAGCAGAAGATGGCGATTGAGTTGGAGAGGGAGAAAGCCAAACTCAAACCCAAGCCAGTGATGCCACGCAGGGGATCAGTTCAGCCTCCAGCAAAGTTCAAAAGAGTTCAGAGGAACAAATCTGAATAGACATGTCCACAACGCTAATCCGCTCCGACGCGACCCCACCAGAACCACTCTGATTCGTCGTCAGTTTGCTGCTGACATCAATAATCGTTTCCGAAAGCTCCGAGGAGACATCATCGAATTCATGGTCGAGCTGGATGCTCTCGGGCTGAAGACCAAGAAATTGGGATTTACTCTCCATGCCCAGCGACGGGAGTTCGAGTTCCGATCTGATCCAGACAAACTGGAAGCTTTCAATGCGTGGCTGACTGAACGCATCAATGCACAAATTCTATCAGCACCCGCAGGGACACCCGCTCAAACACCATGGACAGCTAAATATATTCAGTCTGCTTACCGACAGGGGATGGTCAGTGCCTTCTTTGCCTCCAAAACGGAGTTTGAAGAATTTGAGAGAAACATAGACCGATTTCTTCGTGATGCTTTCAATCAACCGGAGACGATGAACAAGATTCGTCTTCTGGCTACGAGAGCATTTGAGGACTTGAAAGGTGTGACTTCCACCATGTCCAGTCAGATGAGTCGGATTCTGGCTCAAGGATTGGCGGAAGGAAGACACCCCACTGAGATTGCGAGGGAAATGAATGAAAAGATTTCAAATCTCACGCGCACGAGGGCTCTGCTGATTGCCAAGACAGAGACTATACGCGCCCACGCTGAAGGAACGTTAGATGGATTTGAAGAATTGGGGATTGATGAACTTGGAATCATTGCCGAATATACAACTTCGGGACTGGATAACGTCTGTCCGATCTGCCAGAAGTTGGAGGGTGTGAAATTCACAGTAGACGAGGCAAGAGGGATAATCCCCCAACATCCAAATTGTTCCTGTGCGTGGACCGTGTCCGTAGATACTGAGCCCAAAAAGCGTCGTAGAAAGAGATAATAAGTCAGAAGTGATAACGCTCTGCCTCACCCATTACAATCGGTTTGAGATGCTTTGTGAAGCGATCTCGCAAGTCAAAGACGACAAGCGGATTGACCAGATAGTCATTTCGGATGATTGCTCCACCGATGGTTCCTACGAGAAGTTGGTGGACACTTTTGGGTATCAGCTCAAGTTCCGAATATATCGGAACAAACACAATCTCGATTGCTACGCCAACAAATATGCTGCGGTGGAGAAAGCTGTTCCCGGCAGTTGGGTGATCCTGCTCGACAGTGACAACACCATTTCGAAGAACTACATTGACACCATCGTCAATCAGAAACCTTGGTTCAAATGCACGGCATTCCTGCCCGTCTTCGCCCAGCCTCATTTCGACTATAGAGCATTTTCAGGAGTTCACATCGACAAGAAGAATGTGGCTCGATACATGGACAAGCCGTCTTTTTCGACGGCACTGAACACAGCAAATCACTTTTTCAATCGTGATGAGTATCTGAGGGTCTTCGATGGCAGTGTGGATCCTAATACTAACGACTCGCTGTATCAGAATTACAGATGGTTGGAAAAGGGAAACTCATTGTTTTTTGTTCCCGGTCTCCAGTATTTTCACCGGGTGCATCCAGGCTCCCATTTCAAACACAACAATAGTAAACATGGAACTGAAGAATTTAGAAAAGATTTGATAAATAAGTTGAGGGCATTGAAATGACAACCGAAGAACTTAACGCCATAAAAGAGCGGGTGAATAAGGTGAAACACGCTCTAGCC
>Ga0208685_1000471_pt1 | contig 14163 bp, 10 predicted proteins | sample EasRivMeERMLT890_FD_187533 | JGI IMG/M metagenome (GOLD analysis project Ga0208685, IMG submission 187533) | Soil microbial communities from meander-bound floodplain in the East River, Colorado, USA - East River MetaG ERMLT890 (SPAdes) (version 2) | ecosystem: Environmental > Terrestrial > Soil...
TCCACACTTTTCGCAACCTGGCGAACCTGAGGGTAACGGGCGGCCGGTCCCAGCCGGTGTTCGCCGGCGACACTGCCCGCTTCACCGTTCACCTCGAGAACAGCGGCAACGCCGACCGCTACGCTATCGGCCTCACCTGGGACCGGAAGGACGCCACTTTCGTGGACGTGATGGCGCGCACGGTCACGCCGGCGGCGATCGGCATCGCGGCGACCCGGCGTGGCATCCTGCGGCCGGGCCGACTCACCCTTTTCACCCGCTTTCCGTTGGGACTTTACTACGCCTGGGCCTATCTCGAGCTCGCCATGCATTGCATCGTTTATCCGCGACCCGCCTTCCCCGGGCTGCCGTTGCCGCCCGCAGCGGCGAGCGCCGGCGCCGGCGCCGAGCACGGCCGCGGGCAGGATGATTTTCACGGCCTGCGCCAGTATCACGCCGGAGACTCGCCCCGCCACGTCGCGTGGAAAGCCGCCGCGCGTGACCGGGGCCTGCTGACGAAGCAGTTCAGCGGGCAGGCAGAAACCGAATTGTGGCTCGACTGGGCGCAACTGCCGCCGCAGATCGGAGTGGAAGAACGCCTGTCCCATCTCGCACGCTGGGTGCTCGACGCGCAGGCGGCGGGGCTTACCTACGGCTTGCGCCTTCCGGGGTCAACCGTGGAGATGGCGGCAGGAGAAGCGCAGCGCGACCGGTGCCTCGAGGCGCTGGCGCTCTTTGAGGCGAACAAGGCAAAGGCGTGAATTGTGAATAGTGAATGGACTAAGTCCCTGGCGGCCCGTCCGGATGCCCGGTCGCGGAGGACCTGCACTTTCCATTCACCATTCACCATTCACCATTCACGATTTTCGGTTCCTTGAGATGACCGACGCCAAACAACCCCTCGCCTGGCGCCACGTGCTGTGCCTGCTGTTGTCGCTGGCGATGGTAGCCGCGCCGCACGCCGCCCACCTCCCGTGGTGGGTGATTGCGCTGGTAGCCATGCTCATTATCTGGCGCGCCTATATCGGCTACGCCCGGCTCGCAATGCCGAACCGCTGGCTGCTGTTCCTGTTCGCGGTGGCCGCCTCCATCGGCGTATTCGTCGGCTACCGCACGCTGTTCGGGCGCGAAGCCGGGGTGGCGCTGCTGGTAATCATGCTGGGGCTCAAGCTGCTCGAGGCGCGCACGCTGCGCGACGCGATGCTGCTCATCTTCCTCGGCTATTTCCTCATCATCACCAATTTTCTCTACTCCCAGACCATCGCCACGGCGCTCTACATGCTGGCCTGCACGCTGGTCATCACCGCGAGCATGATCGCCCTCAATTACGCGCGTGCCGAACCGCCGTTCCAGGTCCAGTTACGGGCCGCAGGGGTGCTGCTGGCACAGGCGGTACCGCTGATGCTGGTGCTGTTCCTGCTGTTTCCCCGCGTGCCCGGGCCGTTGTGGGGGCTGCCGCGCGACGCCTTTGCCGGCGTCAGCGGCCTGTCGGACACCATGACGCCGGGCAGTCTGTCCAGCCTCACCCTGTCGGACGCTGTCGCGTTCCGGGTGCGCTTCGCGTCCGCACGTCCGCGCCAGAACGATCTCTACTGGCGCGGCCCGGTGATGTGGGACTTCGACGGCCGTACCTGGTCGTCGCCGCTGTTCTTCTACTCGTCGCGAAGCATCGAGGCCACCGGCGACCCGGTGTCGTACGAAATCACCATCGAACCGCACAACAAGCGCTGGCTGTTCGCTCTCGACCTTCCCGCCCGCGTCCCGCCGCGCGCCGTCGTCAGCTCCGATTACCTGCTCTATTCGGTGGAGCCGGTGAATACCCGCCTGCGTTACGAAATGACGTCCTATCTCAATGCCGCGTTCGGCCAGGTCGAGAACCGCTATTCCATGCATCGTGCGCTGCAACTGCCCGCGGGCTCCAATCCGCGCGCGCTGGAACTGGGACGCTCGCTGCGCCGGCAGCACTCCGACGACCGCGCCATCGTCAACGAGATGCTGAGCCTGTTCCGCAACCAGAACTTTTACTACACGCTGGAACCGCCGTTGCTCGGCGAGCAACCGGTGGACGAGTTCCTGTTTTCCACGCGCAGCGGCTTCTGTGAGCACTACGCTTCGGCTTTCGCGGTGGTCATGCGGGCGGCCGGGATACCCACCCGCATCGTGACCGGCTATCAGGGCGGGGAGATCAACCTGCTGGGCGATTACCTCATCGTGCGCCAGGCCGACGCGCATGCCTGGACCGAGGTGTGGTTCGAGGACCGGGGCTGGGTGCGGATCGACCCCACGTCGGCGGTTTCCCCGGCGCGGGTGGACAGGGGCATCTCCGCCGCCGTGCCCAGCACCGACCTGCTGCCGCTGATGGTGCGCGGCGACTTCGAGACGCTGCGCCAGTTGCGGCTCACGTGGGATTACATGGCGAATGCCTGGAACCAGTGGGTACTCGGTTACACCCCGGAGCGCCAGCGCTGGCTGCTGTCGAGCGTCGGCATAGACAACGTCACATGGCAGAAGCTGGCTGCGATCCTGTTTGTCCTGTCGGGGATCATCATCGTCATGCTCACCCTGCTCGTGTTGCGGCAGGTCAGAACGCAGGTGCGCGACCCGGTGAAAGCCGCCTATCTCAGGTTCTGCGACAAGCTGCGCCGCAAGGGCCTGCCGCGCGACCCCGCGGAGGGGCCCGCGGACTACGCGCGCAGGCTGGAACGGCTACGCCCCGATCTCGTGCCGGTGGTGATCGCCATCACCGGGCTTTATGTCGCCTTGCGCTACGGCACGACCACCGGCAGCGCGCGACTAGAGGAGTTGCAGCGCCAGGTCCGGCAATTCAGCGCCTAGCTGAGTGACTAAGTGATTGGGCGACTAAGTGACTGAGTAAGCTGCCTGGCAGCGCGACGCCGGTCCTTCACTCAATCACTTAATCACTCGGTCACCTAGTCACCGGTTATGCCGGCGGCAGCAGCTTGACCGGGTCCACCGGCTTGCCAAGGCGGCGAATCTCGAAATGCAGCTTCACCCGGTCGGTGTCGGTCGAGCCCATCTCGGCGATCTTCTGGCCCTTGGAGACGTTCTGCCCCTCCTTCACCAGCAGCTCGCTGTTGTGCCCGTAAACGCTGAGGAAGGTGTTGTTGTGTTTGATCACGATCAGCTTGCCGAAGCCGCGGATGCCCATGCCGCTGAAGATCACACGGCCCGCCGCGCTCGCGACCACCGGCTGCCCGAGCTTGCCAGCTATGCCGATGCCCTTGAGAGTGGCGGATTCGTTGTAGGAATTAACCACGCTGCCGCTCGCCGGCCAGCCCCAGTTCACATTGTCGCTGCCGTCCCCCGCGGCTGCCGGAGGATCGGTCTTCGGCGCGAGGACCGGCTTGGCAGCGGACAACTGGGCATAGACCTGATCCGAATAGGGCGCCCGCACCGCCTTGGGCTGGTTCACGACGCTGCCGCTGGCAGAAACGGGCGGTGACGCCGCAGCGGCAGCCGGCGGTGCAACAGCGGTGCCGGAGACTGTCGGCGGTGACGTCGGTGCGGCGGCGGGCGGCGGCGACGCCGGTGCGGCAGCGGGCGGCGCAACCTCTGTGCCGGGCGCGATCGGAGTTTCCCCCAAGGGCCGCGCCTGCACCCCGGGAGCGGTCTGGAGCGGCGCGGTCGTCACGGTTGTCTCCGGCGCCGTGAGCCGCAGAATCTGTCCGACACTGATGACGGCGGGATCGGTTATGCCGTTCCACTGCGCAAGATCGCGATAATCGAGTCCCTGGTCGAGCGCGATGCTGTAAAGCGTGTCGCTTTTCCGCACGGTATAGAACTCGGGACGAATTTCTCCCGGCTTCGGTGCCGGCGTGGTAACGGCTCCGGTGGCAGGCTTGACCGGTGCGGGCCTGGCCCCAGACGTGCGTTCGATAACGGGGGCGCCACGTTCGGCGATACACCCCGCCGTCAGCGCGGCCGCGAGGCATGCCAGCGCCAGAACGATCGGCGATCTGCGATTTCGGAGCTTTGCAGCCGTTCGGCTTGGAGATAACCCGGAGCAGCTACCCATTCGTTCACACCAACGGTTCATGACGCCAAGTCCAGAAAACTCCTAGGCTATGCCCGGCAGCAAGGGCACGAAAATAACCGGATCCATGCGTCGTTCGACCATTCCCTTGTCCGTGCGTTCGATCAAGTAGAGATGCTGCCCGCCCTTGCCTTCGACCGGCAAAATCATTCTACCACCCACGTTCAACTGATCCAGCAGCGCCGGCGGCGCTTTCGCCGCCGCCGCTGTCATCACTATCGCGTCGAAGGGCGCAACTTCGGGCATGCCGACGTGTCCGTCACCGTGCCGCAGGTGCACATTGGAAACCCCGGCCGCGCGCAGATGATTCCGCGCTTTCCTGATCAACGCGGCAATGCGCTCCATCGAGTAGACCTGCCGCGCCAGCCGCGCCAGTATCGCGGTCTGGTAGCCGCAACCGGTGCCGATCTCGAGCACCTTGTCGAGCTGCCGGCCGTTGCGCGCCAGTTCGGTCATGCGCGCCACGGTATGCGGGCTCGAGATGGTCTGCGCGAACCCGAGCGGCAGCGACAGGTCCTCGTAGGCGCGGCTGGCGAGGGCCTCGTCCACGAATATGTGCCGCGGCACCTCCTTCATTGCCGCCAGCACCGCCTCATCCCGGATGCCCTGGCCGCGCAGGCGCTCGATCAGGCGCAGGCGCGTGCGCTGCGAGGTCATGCCGATGCCGGCGTGCCTGCCCTGACTCCCGTCACCGGTCATGGATTGGCGAGCCAGGTGCTGACCGTCTCGAGCTGTGAATAGCGCGTGAGGTCCACCTGCAACGGAGTGATCGAGACACGGTTCGCGGCGGTAGCGTGAAAATCCGTGCCGTCGCCCGCGTCCTGCGCGCTGCCGGCGGCGCCGATCCAGTACACCTTCTCGCCCCTCGGCGTGGTGGATTTTACTGCCGGCTCCGCCTTGTGCCGCTTGCCCAGCCGCGTCACCTGCATGCCGCGCAAATCCGCGTAATCGACGTCGGGAACATTGACGTTAAGCAGCACCGGCTGGGCCAGCGGCTGCCGCTGGAAGCGGGTGACGAGGTCCACGGCAACGCGCCCCGCGGTCCGGAAGTGCCTCCCGTTCTCGGTCACCAGCGAGATCGCGATAGATGGAATGCCCAGCAGGAAGCCCTCGGTTGCCGCCGCCACCGTACCGGAATAAATCGTGTCGTCGCCCATGTTAGCACCGTGATTGATGCCGGAGATTACGATATCGGGCAGCTCCTTCAGCACCCCGGTAACGGCAAGGTGCACGCAATCGGTGGGCGTGCCGTTGACGTAATGGAACCGGCCCTCCGCCCGGCGCACGGTAAGCGGGCGATCGAGCGTAAGCGAGTTGCTCGCGCCGCTGCGGTCGCGCTCGGGCGCAACCACCGTAATCTCGGCCAGAGGCGCCAGCATTTCGGCGAGCAAAATGATGCCCGGTGCGAAGTAACCATCGTCGTTGCTGAGGAGAATACGCATCGGGAAGAAAAATTGTAGCATGGCGCCGGCGCGCGGCACGCAAGTGCAGGCTGCGCGCCGCGGCGCAGCGGCAAGACACCACCTCGAATCCCAGTTGCGGATCGACGTAGATTCCATGCAGGCCCAGCGGCTGCCGTTTCCCGAAATACTCCCTGACGAACTGCGGGCCGATCTATGGTAATCGTCAGGGATCTGTCCGGGACAACTTCCCGGCGCACTCCGGGGGCGGCGCGAATGGGCGGTCGTGGGTCAGCGACGGCAGCATGGCACGCACCGCCGCCACCTTCGAGAGGTCGAGATTCGCAAAGACCACCCCGGGCGAATCGCCACCGTCGGCAAGCTCTTCGCCCCACGGGTCGATGACGAGAGAATGGCCGTAGGTCATGCGCTCGATTGTCCGCAGGCACGCGATGCGAACGGTGTTGCTCATGCGAAGTTCACTCCCCTCCCTTGATGCCCGCGTCCCGCACCAGCTTGCCCCACCGCGCGTAATCGGCCTTGATCCGGGCGTGAAAGGCCCCGGGATCGAGTGCTTCCGCGTCCAGCCCGAGGTCCTCGAGTTGCGACTGCACCTCGCGCATGTTCAGCACGGCCGCTGTTTCCTTGTACACGCGGTCCACGATCGCCCGCGGCGTCTTCGCCGGGAACACCAACCCGAGCCAGCCGCTCGCCTCGAATCCGCCGTAGCCTGACTCCGCTATGGTCGGGACCTGGGGCAGCGCGGCCGACCGTTTCGCGCTGCTCACGACAAGCGCATACAGCTTGCCGGCCCTGACGTGCGGGGTTTGCGTGGAAATCAGGGAAAAAATGCTCTCGACATGGCCAGCCATGGCGTCCACCACCGCGGGCCCGCCGCCCTTGTACGGGATGTGATTCAACTTGACGCCCGCCGTATGCCAGAACAGCTCGGCCGATAAATGGGCAATGCTGCCCGCCCCGGGCGTGGCGTAGTTGACCTTGCCGGGCGCCTGTTTCGCCAGTGCGACGAACTGCTTCAACGAGCGCGCCGGCAGCGAAGGATGCGCCGAGAGCAAGCTCGTCACCAGCGCCGCCTGGGCCACCGGCGCGAAATCGTTGATCGGGTCGAACGGCAGCTTGCCCAGCAGCGCGGGGCTTATCGCGAACGAAGCCACCGATGCCAGCAGCAAGGTGTAGCCGTCCGGCGCGGCGCGCGCCACCAGCTCGGTGCCGATGTTGCCCCCCGCCCCGGCGCGGTTCTCGACGACGACCTGCTGCCCGAGCCGCGGGCCGAGCCGCGCCGCCACCGCCCGCGCGACCAGGTCGTTGGCGCCCCCCGGCGCGAAGCCCACGATCAGCCGTATCGGCTTCGCCGGATACGCCTCTGCCGACCATGCAGCAGGCTGGACCAAACACATCATCAGGACAAAATTGAAGAAGCCCGTGGTGACCGCGCGTGGCAGGCAAATCGTGAACATAGGGCCATTCCCTCGTCGTTATTGGAACCCGCGAGCGTTGAGCGGGTGCGCGTCCGGCTCGAACGCGAGCAGTCAAACGGGTCCGAAGGTCCCGCTTTGACAGCTATTCTAAGGTATGTGGCAGTGCCTATTTGAATTTTCCGGGCCGCGACTTATCATTCGGGACCACGCCAACGCACTTGCCCGGAAAATTCATGTCCGAGATCACGCTGAATCAGGCCGAACGCATCATCGACGCGGTCCTTGCCCGCGGGCGCGAGCTCGATTGCCGCCCCCTGAGCGTGGTAGTCACCGACCCGGGCGCCCACGTCAAGGCGTTCAAGAAGGAGGACACCTCGGCGATGTTGCGGTTCGAAATGGCGATGGGCAAGGCGTTCGCCGCGCTCGCGCTGGGGCGCTCCTCGAGTCTGGTGCGCGTGCGCAACGAGGAAAAGCCGCAGTTCATGAATTACCTCATCAGCGCTTCGGGCGGGAAAATCTTCCCGGAGGGCGGGGGCCGCCTGATCCGCGACGGCAACTGCGGGATCATCGGCGCCGTCGGCGTCACCGGCGACACCGAAACGCGCGACGAAGAACTCGCCGCGCACGGCATCCGCGCCGCGGGCCTCAAGACGGACGAGGACTGCGCGCACCTCGGCAAGCAGGTGCGTCTGAAGAACTGAAGAGATATGAACTTACGAAAGCACGCATCACATGTGCGACGGGTATCGAGAAACAGGCGCTAGCGTTCAGTGAGCGTAAGCAAAATGTCGGCATACCAGGCGCAGTTCAACCCCAAGGCCTCGTCAAGGTCATGGTCACGCGTGCCGGCATCGAGCCGCGCGGAGTGGACGCCGAGCAGCATCCACGGCAGGTCGCCGGAACCCCGGTCCTGCCCGGAAACCCGCATCACAACGGGCGCGCCGCTGGTGCCCCGGTGTGTGCGCGCATCGGTAAGAAAGTAGCCGTGGCCCCGGAAGCGCAGGCCGAATGACGACGCGATGACCGCGTGGCGCACCACCGGCATGTGGTGCAGCGTGTCGTGGAATCCGAGCGGAAAGCCCACCACCAGCAGCGAGCTGCCGACCTCGATCTGTTCGAGCGAAGTGGGCAGATGCCTGGGCGTGAACGCGCGGTAGACCGTCGTCCTGGGCAGCGCGGCGCGTTCCAGCTCGATCACCGCGACGTCGATCTCTCCGGCCGTGTCGGTACCCTGGCGCCAGATGCTCTTGCCGTTGCGGTACAGGGGAATCGAGAAACCGGTGGACTTGGCCAGGTTGTCCGGGTCGATGTGCAACTCGATTTCGATGCGGTCCGGGAAATGTTTGCTCGGCTCATCGATCATCACGTGCCGGCTCGTCACCAGGAACAGCCGCTCGTCGCGCTCGAAGAAGAAGCTGCTCGAATTGGTCAGCGGCCGCTGCTGCTCGAATGTCAGGAGGCGCGCGGCGGTCAGTAACAGGGATTCGATCATCGGGATCGCATCGTGTCGGTGGAACATTCACAGTATGACCGATTAACCCCTGCCGTGCAGTCTTGCACGAGTTGGCCAGGCCATCCAATACCGTGGTCTGACACTGCGATTTCGAGGGTATAGTGCGGCAGACAACCCTGCGCACGATTCTTGCCTTGGCAGGTTTGCTATTGCAATCGTCATGGTCATGAAACTGGATTTCAGCACCTATCGTTCGAACGGCTTCTACGATGAACTCATCGACGGGCAAGGAGTCCCGCGCCCGTGGGCGAAGACGCTGATCGACTACCTTTCGCGGCTGGACGCCGCTGAACTGAACCGGCGCCGGGCTGCGGTGGACGCCGCGATCATGACGATGGGCATCACCTTCACCGTCTATAGCGACAGCGCCAATATCGATCGCGCCTGGCCGTTCGACATCATTCCGCGCGTAATGCCCAACGAGGAGTGGCGCCATATCGAAGCGGGCCTGAAACAGCGGCTTGCCGCATTGAATCTATTCATAAGCGATCTTTACAATAAGCAGTCCATCGTCAAGGACGGCGTATTTCCACCGGAGGTCGTTGCGAGTTCCAGGAATTTTCGTCCCCAGTGCGCAGGTCACATGCCCCGTTTCGGGGTGTGGGCGCACGTTTGCGGCACCGATTTGGTGCGCGATCGTGACGGAACCATATACGTGCTCGAAGACAACCTGCGCGTGCCCTCGGGCGTCTCCTACATGCTGGAAAACCGCATGCTGATGAAGCGGCTGTTTCCCGAGATGTTCGAAGCCTGCGACATCCTGCCGGTGGATGACTACACGACGTACCTTTATGACGCCCTGGCGGCGCTTTCGCCCCGCCCCGGCACACGGCCCGTAATCGCCGTGCTCACACCCGGCATCTACAATTCCGCCTACTTCGAGCACAGCTATCTTGCCCAGCAGATGGGCGCCGAACTGGTCGAAGGGCCGGACCTGACCGTCGCCGCGGACGACTGCGTGTACATGAAAACCATCAACGGCCTGCGCCCCGTCGACGTGATCTATCGGCGCGTCGACGACGATTTTCTCGATCCTGAAGCATTCCGTCCGGACTCGATGCTCGGCGTGCGCGGCCTGATGCGCGCATGGCGACGCGGCAAAGTCGGCATCGCGAATGCGCCGGGCGCAGGCGTGGCGGATGACAAGGTCGTCTACACGTTCGTGCCGAAGATCATCCGTTACTACCTTGGCGAGGATCCGATCATTCCCAATGTGCCGAGTTATCTGTGCATGGACGCGCGCGATTGCGGCTATGTGCTTGCGAACCTCGACAAGCTGGTGGTAAAGCCCGCCAACGAATCGGGTGGTTATGGCATGCTGATCGGCCCGCGCGCCAGCGCGGCCGAACGCGACGAATGCCGGCAGCGCATTCTTGCCGACCCGCGCAACTACATGGCGCAGCCCACGCTCGCGCTCTCCACGGCGCCGACTTTCGCCGGCGACGACGTGGCGCCGCGGCACCTGGATCTGCGCCCATTCGTGCTACAGTCCAACTCCCGCTATGTAACGACCGGCGGTCTCACGCGCGTGGCGATGCGCGAGGGTTCCCTGGTGGTCAATTCCTCGCAGGGAGGCGGCAGCAAGGACACCTGGATAGTGGAGGCTCGGAGCTGATGCTCTCGCGTGTTGCGGAACATCTCTACTGGATGACGCGCTACCTCGAGCGCGCCGAAAATACCGCGCGCCTGATCAACGCCACGACCCAGGTGGTTTTGGACCTGCCGCGGGGAGCCTCATTCGGCTGGGACGTGTTGCTGAAGGTTGCGGGACTCGACGGCGTGTTCCACGAGGCGCACACGAAGCACGACGAAGCGAGCATCATGCGCTTTCTGGTGAGCGACGAGAAGAATCCCGGCTCCATCATCTCGTGCATCCGCAGCGCGCGCGAAAACTGCCGAACGCTGCGCGAAGTAATGCCGCGGCTTGCGTGGGAACGCATCAATGCCCTGTATCTGTTCGTCAACAGCCGCGCAGCGCAAGCCGTCGAACGCAGTCACCGCTACGGCATCCTCGAAGAAATGATCGAACGGCGCCAGTCCGTGATCGGACTGTTGACGGCCTGCATGAGCCACGACGTCGCCTATCAGTTCATCAAACTCGGGCGCTACATCGAGCGTGCGGACATGACCACGCGCATCGTCGACATCCACGCCGCAGTGCTCGTGCCGCGCCAGCAGGTTCCTGAAGATCCGGCGATCGGCTTGTTGTGGATGGGCGTGCTCAAATCGCTGCACGCGTATCAGATGTACCGGCGGCACGTGTCCGTGCACGTGCGCAGCGCGGACGTGGTCAATTACCTGCTCAAGGACCCGCATTTTCCGCGCACCGTCCGCCGCTGCCTGGATGAAGTCGAAAACTGCCTTGCGGTGCTCCCGCACAACGTGCACCCGCTCAAGCTGCTGCGGGTTGCCCAACGCCGGCTCGATGCGATGCGGGTCGATAGCCTCACGCCATCCTTGCGACACGAATATCTTGATGCCGTGCAGACCGATATCGCGGCGATACACCAGGCGATTGCCGCTGAGTATCTTCAGTTGTACGAGCAGTCCGGCGCACTGCCCGCCGCAGCGACTGCATGACCGCAGCGTGCAGACGGCACCGCGGCAGTCGCGTGATGCTCGATCCGCAGCCCCTTCCATCGAAGAGGCAACGGCCGCGCTCATTCTGTTCAGAGGTCGTTTCAAAATGACTGGAACTGCCCCTGATGCAGGGGAGTACGGGGGGAGTATCCCCTCGTTTCGTTACCTTCTCTAAGCGCTCCAGGGGACGTCAGCGGTGTCGATTCACGTCGCGCTCAATCACATCACGCACTACCGTTACGACCGGCCGGTCAATCTCGGACCGCAGGTCGTGCGTCTGCGTCCCGCGCCGCACAGCCGCACCCGCATTCTCGGCTATTCCATGCAAGTCGACCCGCGCAAGCATTTCACCAACTGGCAGCAGGACCCGCAGTCGAACTATCTCGCGCGGCTGATGTTTCCGGACAAGACCAGCGAATTGCGCGTCGAAATCGACCTGGTCGCGGAAATGGCGGTGCACAACCCGTTCGATTTCTTTCTCGAGCCTGACGCCGAGCATTTCCCCTTCGCCTACTCGCCCGAACAGGTACGCGAACTCGCGCCTTTCCTCGCCAAAGTGCCGGCCACGCGGAAGTTTGCCGCGTATCTGGCTGAAATTCCGCGTGAGCGGATGCAGACCACCAATTTTCTAGTCGCGCTCAATCAACGCCTGCAGCGCGACATCGCCTATCTGATTCGCATGGAGCCCGGAGTGCAGGCTCCCGAAGCCACGCTGACGAATGCTTCGGGTTCCTGTCGCGATACCGGTTGGCTGCTGGTGCAACTGCTGCGCCACCTCGGGCTCGCGGCGCGCTTCGTGTCCGGTTACCTGATCCAGCTCACGCCCGACGTCAAGTCGCTGGACGGGCCGTCAGGGCCCGCGGCTGATTTCACCGATCTGCACGCGTGGTGCGAGGTCTATCTGCCGGGCGCCGGCTGGATCGGACTCGACCCGACCTCCGGACTGCTGGCGGGCGAGGGACATATTCCGCTCGCGTGTTCGCCGGAACCGTCATCCGCCGCCCCGATCACCGGCGCGGTCGACGAATGCGAAGTCGGCTTCGAACACCACATGAAAGTCGAGCGCGTGTGGGAAGCGCCGCGCGTGACGAAGCCTTATACCGAAGAACAATGGCGCGATATCGAATCGCTCGGCCGCCGCATCGATACCGATCTTGCGGCGCGCGACGTCAGGCTCACGCAGGGCGGCGAGCCGACTTTCGTCTCGGTGGATGACCGCAGCGGGGCCGAATGGAACACCGATGCCATGGGCCCGGGCAAGAAGAGCATTGCGGCCGGCCTGCTCGCGCAACTCAAGGCGCACTATGCACCGCAGGGGTTGCTGCATTACGGTCAGAGCAAGTGGTATCCGGGCGAGCAACTGCCGCGCTGGTCGCTCAATGCATTGTGGCGCGCCGACGGCGAGCCGCTGTGGTCGGACCCTGCACTATTCGCGCAGGAACACGTCGATTATGGTGTGACCGAATTGCAGGCGCGCGCGTTGCTCGACGCCGTGGCACGGCGGCTCGGACTCGACCCCGCGAATATCTTTCCCGCTTTCGAAGACGCGTGGTACTACCTGTGGCGCGAACGCCGCCTGCCCGCCAATGTCGATCCTTTCGATGCGCGCCTCGACGATCCACTGGAGCGCGAGCGGCTGGGCAGGATTTTTTCGCAAGGCCTCGACCAGGTGGTCGGCCATGTGCTGCCAGTGGCGAAAACGGGCGATGGCGCGCGCTGGCAAAGCGGCCGGTGGTTTCTCCGCACCGAGCGGTGCTACCTGCACCCCGGCGATTCCGCCCTGGGCTACCGCCTGCCGCTCGACTCGCATCCATGGACCACCGCGGGCGATTACCCGTGGCTGCATCAACCCGACCCCAATCAGACCTTTCCCGCTCTGCCCGGCTATCAGGCCATCCGCCAGCGAATTCCGAGTACCGGGCACGAAGGCGCGGCGCGGCTGGACCTCACCACTACTCCGCATGCGGAGACTGCGGCACCGGGACGCGGCGGCACGCGCCGCGCCGGCGACGGCAGCCAGCAGTCCCCGCCCGCGACCGATCCTGCCGCGCGCCCTGCCCCCTTTGAGTCGGCGGGCTGGATCACGCGCACTGCGCTGTGCGCGGAACCGCGGGCCGGCCGCATGCACGTATTCATGCCGCCAACCTCCACGCTCGAAGATTATCTGGAACTCGTCGCGGCGGTCGAAGCGGCCGCGGCATCGCTCAAGCTGCCGGTGGTACTCGAAGGCTACGACCCGCCGCGCGATCCGCGGCTCGTCCACTTGCGCGTAACACCGGACCCGGGCGTGATCGAAGTCAACATTCAGCCCGCGCGCAATTGGGACGAACTCGTCGAGCAGACGACGTTTCTCTATGACGCAGCGCATCAGTCGCGCCTCTCGACCGAGAAATTCATGCTCGACGGCCGACACACCGGCACCGGCGGCGGCAATCATTTCGTGCTCGGTGGCGCGACACCCGCTGACTCGCCCTTCCTGCGCCGGCCCGATCTGCTTGCGAGCATGATTGCCTACTGGCACAACCACCCGGCTCTGTCTTATCTGTTCTCAGGGCTCTTCATCGGCCCGACGAGTCAGGCGCCGCGCGTGGACGAAGCGCGTAACGATTCCGTGTACGAGCTCGAAATCGCGTTTCGCGAGATGCAGCGCATGAAGGCGTCCGGACTCCTGGGCACGCAGCCCTGGCAGGTCGATCGCATGCTGCGCAACCTGCTGATCGACGTGACCGGTAACACGCACCGCGCCGAATTCTGCATCGACAAGCTGTATTCGCCGGACACCGCGACCGGACGCCTCGGGCTGCTCGAAATGCGTGCGTTCGAAATGCCGCCGCATGCGCGCATGAGCCTTGCCCAGCAACTGCTCATGCGCGCGCTGGTTGCGCGCTTCTGGCAGCATCCCTATCAGCCGCCGAAACTCAAGCGCTGGGGTACCGAACTGCACGACCGCTTCATGCTGCCGCATTTCGTCTGGAGCGACGCGTGCGATGTTCTCGAGGAAATCAGCGATTTCGGTTACCCGATGCTGGCCGCGTGGTTCGCACCGCACTATGAGTTTCGCTTTCCCAAACTCGGCGATTTCGCGGCGAGCAATGTGCATGTCGAACTGCGCACGGCGCTCGAACCCTGGAACGTCCTCGGCGAGGAAGGCGCGCCCGGCGGCACGGTACGGTATGTCGATTCCTCCGTGGAGCGCCT
>Ga0208685_1000472_pt1 | contig 14135 bp, 19 predicted proteins | sample EasRivMeERMLT890_FD_187533 | JGI IMG/M metagenome (GOLD analysis project Ga0208685, IMG submission 187533) | Soil microbial communities from meander-bound floodplain in the East River, Colorado, USA - East River MetaG ERMLT890 (SPAdes) (version 2) | ecosystem: Environmental > Terrestrial > Soil...
GAGGTCGCCGCTCTGCACGACCTCCACGCGGCGATTTTCGGGCGGGCCGCCTGATGGCGACCGGCGACCAGCCCCGCCCGCTGCGCGCCGACTTGCGCGATGCGCGCTGCTCAGACTGCGGCGCCGCGTGCGTCCCCGGGGAAACGCACCTGCAGCACAACGCCGGGTGGATAAAGAAGGTCCTCACGTGGGACTGGCACGAGGTCTCCATGGCCGGCTACCCGGGTTGGGACCTGGTGGAATCAGGCGGCGAGAAGCATCCGCCGTTCGTAAAGCTCGCGATCCGAAACAAGAAGGACAAGTCGAGCGAGGACATCACGCGCGAATTCGACGACGTGGCGAAGGGACGGTTCTACGGGCGCGATTGGTCGCGCGACGGCTCGGTATTCGTCAGGGACAACGAGGTCTATGACGCCGGCTGGTGGTTCCAGAAACGTGAGGACGCCATCGAGTTCATGAAGCGCTACGGAGGCGTCGCCCAATGACCCGCGTCCAGCCCCGACCGCTGCGCCGCGCGCGCCGTTTGACCGGCCGCGAGTACATGGACCGCCACGAGCGCGAGCACGCGGCCATGAGGCCCATCTTCGACGAGATGAACCGGCGCGCGTCGCGCGAGATTCTGGTCAAGGCCATTCGAAAGGCAGCCCGCCGTGGGTAACGGGACGCAGCCCCGCTCGCCCCTTCGCGCCTATCTCGCATGGTTGCGACGCTGCCCGCTTTGGGAGACGCGCGCCGACTGCCTACGGTTGATGCTGTTCGTCTGGCTGGTGTTCTCGGTTGTCCGGTGGGCCCGCCGTGGCTGACGCTCCTCCTGGACCCGCGCCAGCGCCGCGGGCGGCACGCAGCGAGACAGCGACCACGATCGCCCTCTTCGCGTTCGCTTACGCTGGTACGTTCATTCTCCCCATGGCGGCCGCCAGCGCTCATCCACATCTGTTCAGGATCGGAGCGGGGATGCTCTTGTGGTCCATGGCCATTGTCGTGTCGGGCCTGCTGTCTGGGTCGCTGCAGCGCGCGTGGCGGGGCGACGACGAGGCGCGCCGTGGCTGACGCTCCCGGCCCCGCGCCGGCGCGCCCGGTCGTTCTCGTCGACGGGGTCGAGCGCTACAAGGCGAACCCAATCATCCGCTTCCTGCTCGACGAAGCGACGGCTGGCCGGCAGTGCGATCTCAATCGCATCTGGACCAGCGGCTTCTCGCGTGCCGACCTGCAGGAATTCTATCAGCTCATCGGCTACAGCGTATCGGGGTACGGCGACGTGTTCTCGTCGCTGGACGACGAGGGGACACTACCGTGACGACGCCCAAGCCTCCCGGCCCCGCTGGTACGCCGCCCCGCGAGGTCGCGCCTGCCATCTGCTGGGTGTGCGCCAGGAAGCGCGGCGACGACGTGACGACCGCCGAGACGGGTGTCCAAGAGCCGTGCATCATCTGCGGGCGACCGACGACGGGCCGGAACTACACGAAGCTGCCGCCAGCGCCCGCCGCCCCTGTAGAGTCGCAACCGATGATTCTATCGCGACCGGAGATTGGAGCGCCGCCGCCGGCCGAGCATCCGGGGACGTGGCGGTGGGAACACGCGGCTCCAGGCCCAACGACGTGGAACCTCGTCGATGCGAGAGACCACATCCTCATCGATGTATGGGACAAGGATGAAGACGCTTGGGAACGCGTGCGCGCGCTGACCGAGGCTGCTCCGTCGCTGCGCTCCCTGTTGGAACGAGCACGCAAGTGCATCAAGCCCGACATCTCGACGGCGCTGCTACTGACCGAGATCGAGGCGTTGCTGGCGGGCATCGACGATCGTTCGAAGCCCCGCTGACCTCCCGAAGTTGGGGGCGTGGGCGCGCGGGCGGACGATCGCGCAATGCCGCGCGATTCCGATCCGACGCACCTTCACCCGCTGCTTCGGAACTTCATTCGCGAACTCGACGGCGAGCTTGTCGCCGCCGGAATCCCGCTGACGCTCTACGAGGGGGCGCGGTCCCCGTTCCGTCAGGTGGAGTTGTTCGCGCGCGGGCGCGGGGTCGGCGAGCCGGGGAAGACCGTCACGCGGGCGCGTGCCTGGGGTTCGCATCACCAATTCGGGATGGCGGTCGACTACGTCTTCCGCGTCCGGGACGCCTGGACCTGGGAGGAGCCCAAGCGCGGGATGTGGGACGAGTACAACCGGATCGCGCGCGGCATCGGGCTGCGGGTGTTGTCGTTCGAGAAGCCGCACGTCGAGCTGCCGATCGCGCTGGACGGCCTGCAGGCGGGCCGCTTCCCGGTGGGCGGCGACGAGACATGGGAGCGTTGGATCGAGCAGGAGATCGAGCGGTGGGGCAGCGAGGCGCGGATCGTCAACGGGCACACGCACCCGGGCGCGCCGCCGCTTCCGACGCTGAACGAGCGGCCGCCGCTGGTGTTCCCGGACGTGTTGCCGCCGAGCCCGTTCACATGACGCCCGACGAAATCCGCAACCAGATCAGAGCGGCCGAAGAGGAACTCGATCGCCTGCGCGGTCAAATGGACAGCGCCGTCGACGCCCACGGCGGACACCTCCCGCGCGAGCTGGCCGAGGACTTCGCGCGCCGGCTCGAGGCCGTGATGAGCGAAATCTGGCAGCTCAAGGGTCGGCTCCGTTCGTCGGTGCCGTCACCGTGACAGCACGATTTTCCCGTTCACCAGCCTGAACGCGACCGTGGCGGTGAGGCCCCGCTGGCGGAACACGAACGTGAGCTTCGTGCTTGGGCGTATTGCGGCCAGCATTTTCATTACGCGGACGTTCCGACCAGAGGCGACCGAGGCGATGAGATCGCGGGCAGCGCGCGCGAGCTTGGCCTTGGCTGCCTGGATGGCGAGGCGTTCGCGTCTCTGAGCCTCGGTATCCCCGGGCGGCGGAGTGTAGCCGACGACAGCGGCGGCGAACTTCGACAGCAGGGCCGTGGCGTCTCCGGTGATTGTCAGGATCGCGGTGCCATCGGCATCGACATCGAACGCGACCAGCGCCGCCCCCCCGGTTCCGGCGAATGTTTCAGCCGCTGACACCGCCGCCGCAAACGATGCGAGCGACGCGGACCCGGTGCCGTCGTAGCCGACGGTCCCCGTGACGTCGCCGTCGAAAGGTGCGATCGCCGCTGCGCCAGTGCCCGCGAACGCTTCAGCCGCCGCGACCATGGCGTCGAATGCCGCCATCGCTGCGGACACAGTGCCCGTGTTGGTTTCCGTGGCAGTTGCGGCCGCGTCGAACGAACTCCCGGCGGCAGTGGCCGTTGCGGTGAACTCCTCAAGCGCCGCGATCAGCGCCGCAAATTGCGCCGCCGCAGCGGAGCCCGTCCCGGTGAATGTCTCTACGCCGGACGCCGTTGCTGCAGGCGGTGGCATGGCCGCGCTGCCGGTGGCCAGGAACGTCTCTACCGCACTGACCAGCGCGGCGAACGATTCCAGCGCGGCGGTGGCGGCCCCCGTGAACGTCTCGGCCCCCGTCGCGGTGCCCGCGAATGGCTGCCCTGCTGCCGATGTCGTTCCCGTGAACGTCTCCAGTGCCGCCGAGGTCGACGCGAAGGCGCCAGCCGCAGCGCTTCCGGTCCCCGTGACGGTCTCCTCGCCGGCCGCCGTCGCCGCGATCGGAGACATAGCCGCGGACGCCGTCCCGAAGTTGGCAATCAGGAGACCGGCGGCGCTGGCCGCGAATGGCGCGGCGCCCGCGGTGCCCGTCCCGGTGTGCGTCTCGGCGCCCGTCCCGGCTGCGGCGAAGCCGGTTGACGCCGCCGCGCCGGTCCCCGAGATCGTCTGCGTGCCTGTTCCGCTGGCAGCGAAAGACGCCGACGCCGCGGTCGCCGTGCCGGTTGTGCCGCCTGCATCATTTTCGAGCGGTAGCGGCGGGTTCGGATCGTGCGCTGTCAGCGTCGGCTGCCACTGGACCCTGCTCTCCAGCGTGAGACGGCCGCCGGAGGCGACGACCCGCATGGTCAGCCAGAAACGGTCGTGACCGAGCCCGTGTAGTTCGTCGCCGTCGTCGCGGGCTTGCAGACCTCGAGGAACGCCAGCGCGGCGTCGTCGAAGATTCTCGCCAGGTTGAAGGCTGAGTTGATGCCGTCGCTGACGCAGACCATGTTGATGACCGGGCACGGCATCCAGGCGATCGGGTGACCGATCACGAAGTTGATCACACCGGTCGCGACGCTGGCCGAGCACTGCATCTGATTCAGATCCATCACGCCCGTGTCGCCGGTTGCCAAGGGCGCGAACCACTGACCGACGGGATGGTCGAGGCGCCGCACGATCGCGCCGCTGTTTCCGGTCAGCGACGGCAGCGTCTGGGCATCCGTGCCGGCCTGGTTCCGATAGAGACAGGTCGTCCAGTTGTGGGCCGTGGCCGCGAGTGCCGTACCACCAACCTCGACGAACAGGAAGTTTCCCCCGGCGTAGTCGGCGTTGGCTGGCGTGCTCGATTGGTACCGCGTCGGGACACCGGTCACAGACTCGGTCGCCGTCGAGGCCATGGTCTTGTTCACCGCGAACAGGCGATCGTAGAGCAGCAGCGTGTTGCCCGCGACGCTGGCCAGCGGGTAGCCACTCACAAAATGTTGCGTGTCGCCACCGGTTGGGTTCGTGAACGGGAAGGCCCCGGTGGTAGCGTCGGTGGGTGCATCACCGCCCGGCGCGTTCGATGCGTTCGCGCCCGCCGGCGGCATGGCGCCCAGACCCCAGAGGGAATTCGTCACGGCCACGACGCCCGTGGCGCCGTTCTTCAGGAACTGAAACTCCCGCCGCTTGGCTCCGGCGGTGGCCTCCGAGATCAGATCGGACAGCGAGGAGAACCCGGCATTCATCTTTCCGCGGTTCCGGCGCGCGGCACGCTCGATCGTCTGCAGGCCGCGCAGCGTCCGGGCCCAGCTCGCGTGAACGAGATTGTCGAACCGCCCCTCTCGGAGGTGACCCCGGAAACCACCGTCGGGCATCGCGTGAATCCGACCGGGCACGTTTCCTACTGCGATCGGCGGTCCATACCAGCCAGACATGGCTCGCGAAATGTGCTCGGCCTCGGGGCCTAGCCACCGCTCTAGACGCTGTGAATTGACCAGCACGCGGCTATTTCTTCCTCGCCGCCGTGACGGTCCCTACCCCGCTGATCGCGACGGGTAGCACCGATGCTTGCGTGTCCGTCGACCCGCCGCCTCGCTCCGGGAACGACGGCACCCCATCGGTCAGCAAGTCGGCCTCGTGAACGCTGACCCAGCCGCCGCGCCCGTGCAGGCGCTCGCACTCCGCGACGATCGGTGCTGCCTGCTGGGGCGTCGGCGGTTCCGCGAAGACGTGCGACGTCACGATGCCCGCCTTCTGGTGCCGGACCATGTAGACCTTCCGCATCGGTTAGGCCGCCTGCGACACGGACAGCGACGACACCGACACGGCAGCGCCGGCCGAGATCGCCACGCTGTTCAGGTTCAGGTTCGCGCCCGAGGTCCCGACGCTCATGTCCATCACGGTGTCGGCCGCTCGGTTCCCGCCGCTCTTGACCAAGGATGCCCAGGTCGCGGTCCCGGTCGCGTTCGCCGCCGAGTCCGCCGTGATGGCGTTTGCGGCTTTGCTGCCCGCCGATGCCGCCGCGAAGGCGGTCGCGTTCAGCGGCAGCTCGGCGAGTAGCGTGTTGCCCGACAGAGCCGTGTCCGCGTCTGCCGGCTGGGTGCCGTCGTAGATGCGAAGGAACCCGCTGTTGAGCGGATCGAAGGCGGCATTGAGGGCCAGGTTTCGGCTTGCGTCTGCGGTCTTGGGATTGAGCGCCATGCCCAAAGACTCCCTCCGGGCGTCGCGTTACCCAAATTCCAGGGGTCTTTTGGCTACTTCGTCGGCGCCTTGATCAGCGTCCGGACGTGCTCGGCGAAGTTGGCGCCGTGCTCGACGCCACCCGTGAACAGCGCCAGGCGCAGGGCCGCGAACACGGCCTCGGCCGCGTCAGTCTCCGAGACGTTCCGCGCGTACCCGTAAGCATCACCGTCGGAGAACCCGCGCGCGTAGCCGACGGCATCGCCATGCGCGACCCCGCGCGTGAACGCATCGCGGTCAGTCAGGTCGATCGCGCTCGCGAACTGCGCCGGCGTCAGGGTGTTGTGGCGTCCGGTTACATCGGGCCGGGGCGTGGTGGGCTCGACCGCTTCCGGGATGGCATCGGCCAGGATTTCGTCGACGGGCGGCGCTACCTCGGTGCGCTGAGCCTGGGCCCAGTCCTGCGCGGGGTCGTCGTCAGGATCGAAGTCGGCGGGGTCGTCGCTCATGCGAACACGATCCAAAGCTGGGCGGTCACGCGCTGGGCGCAGGTCCGCCTGTTGTGGCGCGCGCGGCGACAGAGCCCGCACGCCTGCCGTCGACGGGCCGCCACGGCGTCACCGATACGACGCGCGCGGGTGTGGCGGGTGCAGCATCTCGCGCAGGCACACGCCAGACTGGATCTGATCCTGTTTCCTGATGGCGAGCCGATGCAACGCCTCCCCGATGTCGCAGCCGGCGAGCGGAGGGCCGTCAGGCAGGCAGCCGTCGATGACACGCTTCAAGCCGCGGACGTGGAAACAGTTCGCGGCGTGCTTGCGGTACTGCTCGAAGAACAGGCCGTCGGTCATGCCGCTGCCCTCGCCGCGCGCCGCTCGGCCACCATCGCGCGGGCGTGGCAGATGGCGAGCGAGAGGGCATCCCCCGCGTCCGGCTCGGGCGTCTTGTTCATGCAGAGCGCCGCGCGCACCAGCAGCGCAACCTGATCCTTCTTCGCCTTGCCGTTGCCGGTCGCGGCCTTTTTCGCCGTGTTGTTGGCGTACTCGAAGATCGGCAGCTTGGCGCGCGCGCAGATGAACCGCGCCACCCCGCGCGCCTCGGCGCTCACCAGCACGCCCTGCTGCAGATGCCCGCGCTGCATCGACACGAAGCCGGTTTCGAGCACGGCCACGTCGGGTCGAAGTTCGATCAGCAGAGCCGCTAGGTCGGTCCCGATTTCGGCCAGCCGCTGCCCCTTGTCGTGCCCCGCTGGCGCGTGGAGCACCCCGCATTCGACCAGCGACAGCAGATCGCCGTCGGCGTTGATCAGCCCGTACCCGAGGTTGACCGAGCCGCTGTCGATTCCCAGGATGCGCATCAGGGCAACGTCACGCCGGGGACGTGGAACGTCGCCAGGGCCGTGGTGGCCAGCACCAGCCCGGCGATCAATCCAGCGACGAACGCCTCGGCACGGGTCATGCGGCTACGGCTTCGGCAAAGCGTCCGGTCCCTCGGGCGCCGGCTGCATCGGAGGCTTGCCCGGCAGCCCGCGCGCCAGGGCGCCCATCAGTGCCCCGGCGAAGCCGACCACGATGATCGCGATGTGCTTGCCGCCGTCGCCCCAGGCAGCGCCGTGGCTACCGACGAACCCAAGTGCCGCCACCGATAGGACCGCGAACACGCGAGAGACCTGGGCGGACAGCACGAACGGTTGGTAGCCGAGATACGACAGCAGCGTGGCAACGGCGAGCAGCACCTCGGAGACGCCCGGCGGCACCTGCCAGATGCCGAACGTCTGGACGCCAGCGGCGCCCATCACGAACAGGGCCAGAACCGAAAGCGCGATCTTCAGCTTGTTCATGGGGGCAGTCTTTCAGGGATAGCGGGTGGCCCCAAATTCCAGCCCCTACAGAAACGTCAGCGGTGGGATCGGCGCGTCCTCGTATTTGGTCAGCCGCGGTCTGATGCACGTCTCCCAGACTTCTCGTTCCCGCGCGAGCTCGACATCCGTCGCGGCGATGACCTGCGAGAGTTCCGCTGCTGGACCAGGTCCAAGTGGTGGGACGCAGCGGCTAAGTCGATCCAGCACTCGGCTAAGCCGCCTTCGGGCGAAGTTCCAGTCGTCGATGTCGATGGCGAGCTTGCTAGGGTGTTCACCGGAACCGTCGCCGCTCTCGTCCTGCTCATTTGCCACTGTCCTTTTCCTGGTTGATTGTGCTCATGGTCGCTCGTCAACTGGCAGCCGAACTGCCTCACGCCGTCGCCATGGGCGCGCGCGTTGCTGCTTGACCTGTTCCGCCAGGTCATCGACCTTTGCACTCAATCCCTCGAACGCCGACTTTAGTTTTTCGTCGCGGTCATCCCGTAGTCGGTTTCGATGCTCCCGCTGTTGGTCGGCCACCATCTGGCGCGCGTCGATGTTTTTCAGCTTCTCGTTGGCGGCACCGGCGCTGAATATGATCGTGCCGATCGTGAGTGCCACGCCGATCAGCTTTGCGGCGTCCCAGCCGTGCCCCTTTTTCGGCTCGGGTGGCGGCGGTGGCGGCAGGAGCTGGTGAGGTGCCGTCACCTGCGGCGGCCACATGAACTGCGGCACGGCGCCCGGCTGTGGTTTCTCGTCGGGCATCAGGTCCCGGTCAGCGCTGCCTCGACCCATCCGTCGGTGAGAGCCCGCACCTCGATCGCCTTCAGTCCCGCCTTGTGCTTCGAGTTCGCGTTGCCGGCGTCCGCCGCGTACGCGGTCACGTAGGCGGTGCGCGCGCTGTCGAGACTATTCGCCGCGCCGACACCGCCGGAGAGGGCGAACGGCGGCGCACCGTGATTGGACGGAACGATCCGGTCGTCCCAGCGATCTGGCGTCGCGTTGATCTTCGCGCCGACCGACTTGTTGACATCGTTGGACAGGATGCAGTCGACGCGCATCGTCTGGCCGGTGTTCGACTCAAACGCCAGCCGCGCCGTGCCCGCCTCGGAGTCGAACTTCGTGATGCTCCACTTCCGGATGTTGTTCTGGTCGACGTTGGTGGTCAGGTTGATCATCGCCGCTGAACGGCGGCATGCCGTGGTTGGACGCCACGATGCGGTCGTCCCAGTGATCCGGCGTCGCGTTGATCTTCGCGCCGACTGAGCCGTTCGCCGTATTCGACAGGATGCACTCGACGCGTATCGTCTGGCCGGTGTTCGACTCAAACGCCAGCCGCGCCGTGCCCGCCTCGGAGTCGAACTTCGTGATGCTCCACTTCCGGATGTTGTTCTGGTCGACGTTGGTGGTCAGGTTGATCATCGTGGTCTCCTAGTCGTTGTAGTAGCGGATGTACTTCGTCGCGCCGCCGACATTGATCGGGATGCGCCCGGTCGCTGCTGACGTGTTGCCTGTGGCGTCCGCCGGCAGCTCGAACACGTGCGTGCCGTCCCCATCGAAGCGTGAGATTCCCGAGTCAACCCACATCGCCCAGCCGTTTGTGATCGTGACGTTGACGGCGGCCAGCGGCTCATCCGCAACGTAGAGCGTTGCCGCGTTCGTGACGGTGACGGACCCTCCGCCGCTCTTGACATATGTTGGTTGCTCGACGGAAACGGCATTGAAGCCTGCCGCGGTCGCGATGGTCGTCGTGCCTGAGATTGATACACTGGTACTGATCGTCGCGGCGTCGAGTACGGCCGCCGCACCGCTTGCAATCGTCGGTGATGCGGACAGGCGAATGCCAGGAGAAGAGAAATCGAGCGATAGAGACGAGTTGGACGCACCCCCGGTGAGAAAGACGATCTGTTCCCAGTCGCCCGCGATTAGTTGCCCATCGGTGTCGTTGCCGGTGATCGTAAGGTTGTGACCAGTGCCACCAGTCTCGGCGGTCACCGCGACGCTCGTCGACGTCAGCGACCATCCAGCGTCGCCCGCGAGTGTCAGTGACGCCGTGTCGGCGTCGATCGTCATCGGCCGGACCGTCCCGGTGCCGCCCTCCTCACTCTGGAGCGTCCAGACGTTCCCGGTCCACAGCGCCCGCACGCGCTCATAGTTGCCGGTCCCGAGGGTGCCGAGGTTGTACCAGGCCAACGCCGTTCCGCTGCCGATCTCAACGACGTCGTCGCCCGTGTCGTACAAGAACGTTGCGTCTGTCGTCAGGCCGCCGCTGGTTGCGTGACCAAACGTGATGCGCCCGGCGGCGATGGTGTTCTCGGACAGGATGCCCGTCGTCACGGCCGCTTCCACCACGCCGCTGCCGGCGAGGTCGTTGACGGAAAGCACGCCAGCACTCGATAGTGCCATCTTTGCGGTCGTGTTTGGAAATGTCGTCCCAGTAAACCAACCAAATCCGCCCGCGGCTTGGTCCACCCAGAAATTCATGTTCCCGCTGCCGCCCGCCAATTCCAACGTGGCCGTGTTCACGCCGTACGGGCTGCCGAACGTGCTGCCCGAGCTGAAAAAGTACAGCCCGACGCTTGGCCCCGCGAAGCTAGCTGCCTGACCGAGCTGAAACGACGAGTACGCGGAACCGCCGGCCGACGTATTGACGAACCCGAAGCTAGAGCCCGAGTTCACGTTCTTGACGACCTCGATCGCTGCTGACGCCAGTGGGCTGGCCGTCCCGATTATCAGCCTGGGGTTGGCCTCGTCGTACCACATCCCGGACGTCGAGCCCCAGACGTGTAACCCTTTCGTGCCGTGCGTGGTCGACGAATGGGTAAGGTTCTCCGCGCTGCCGGTGCCGCCGATGATCGACTGCCCGCCCGCAACGCCGGTGGACAGGTCGGCGGCCACGTCATTCACCGTGCGAGTCAGACCTACGCCGAACGTCAGCGGCACCTCGGGCGTTGCCCCATTGCTGGCCGCCGTCAGCCGACCGGCCGCGTCCACCGTCAGGCTGGCGTAGGTGTAGCTTGCTGGCGTGACGGCGGTGTTGACGAGGTCGATGACCGGCGTGGTACCGCCCGTCGAACTGATGCGCGTGGCGGTGCCAGACACCGACGTCACCGCGCCGACGACCGAGGCGACCGGGATGGTCCCGAACGCGAGCGTTGTCCCCGAGCGCCGCAGCACATCGCCGTCGACGGCAGCCGTGATGTCGGCGCCGTTGCCGGTGGTGTTCGAGCCGCGCCCAAGCACCGACAGGCCGGCGAACTCTCGAATCTTCGCGTCGTTGACGGCATCGTCGGCGATTCCGGCGGTCGCCACCGTGCCGAACCCGATCGTAGACCCGCTCTCGCGCAGCACGGCCCCCGACCCGGCGCTGGCCGAGATGTCGGCGGGGTCGCCTCCCGTGTTCACGTTGCGCCCGATGACCGACAGCGCGCCACTGTCCCGCAGCTTGGCGTCGTTGACGGCGTTGTTCGCGATCGTCGCCGCAGCGGCGCCCGGCCCAGACGCGGTCACGTCCGTGGTCAACGAGGTGATGTACGCACCCGGCGCCTGGTAGTCAGTACCAGCAGCGCCGAGGCCGAGCGTTCCGGATGTCGCCTTGACCAAGCCCGTCCCCAAGCTCGACATCGTCACCGTGCCGTCGGTGTTGAGGAGGATCTGATTCGCGTTCAGCGCACCTCCCGACGCCCAGCCGGCCGACAGCATCAGCGGGTACAGCGTCCCCGTTCCGGCTTCGCCGGTCGCGATCACGAATCCGCTGGTGCCCGCCGCTCTCAGCGTGAGCAGTTCGTAGTTCGAGCCGTCTGCCACCCCGTCGGTGTTGTAGAGCAGCAACTCGGCTTTGTGGACGGCGGTGAAGCCAGTCCCGCGCGGCGAGATTGACACGATCGGAGAAACATTCGTTGCGCTGTTCGGGTACCAGATCGCCTGCGCGAGGTTCGCCACGTTGTCCGGATCGCGGACGCTGGTCTTCACTCCCGTTGCCCCGCCACCGAACACAAGCGGCGTCGTGCCGGTCACCGTCAGCGTGTTGCTTCCGAACGTCAGGTTCGCGCTTCCGCTCAACACCCCGCCGCCGCTTCCGAACCCGACTTGTGTCGCCGTGAGCGGCACGGTGCAGGAGTTACTGCCAGCCGCGCACGACACACCGCCCGAGAGCGCCGCGCGCTGAAGCGCGTTGCCCCCGGTCAGCGTCAGCGTGGTGTTGTCGAACTGAAGCGCGATGTCCGGCGCCGCCCCGCCGCTGCTCGTGAGCGGCAGCGTCGCGGTCACGCCGGTGACGGTCCCGATGGACGGCGCCACGCCGATCACCGTCGTCCCCGAGCGCTGAAGCAACTGCCCGTTTCCGATCGCACCATAGGTAAGATGCGTGGGGCCGCCAGTCTCGAGTAGGCCCGTCACGCTGGTCGTCGGGTAGAACCCGGTCAGGTCGCCGCCGACTACCGCCAGGTGCGCGGGGAGGTCGACATTCTGCGCCCCCATGATCGCGTTGCCGTAGTTGTCGGGGAAGTAGGGCAGTGCCCCGGGCGCGATGTCGACATTGGCGCCACCGACCTGCAGCGTCGCCAGAATTCCGTTGTCGGCGACGATGGACGACGATCCGGAGTTCAGCACAATCACGTCCCTGCCGCGCATGCTGAAGACCCTGGAAGTGGCGTGATTTCCGGTGCCGTAGATGTAGTCGGTGAAGGTCGAGTACGTGTTCTCGAACATCTCGATCGCCGTCCCAGCGGCCGGCTGGTCGTAGATGCCGAGAGCATGAAAGCGGAGGTAGTTCCCTTCGCCGATCGTCACCGTCGTCGCGCCGACGAAGATCGGATCCTGCCACTCGTTACGACCGACGGTTCCATTGGAGATGGTTACCGTCGCGTTCAAGAGAAGCGCCCTGTCGACGTTGAACGAGCCACCAGTCACGATGAACGAGCGCGTCGATATCGCGCCGCCCTTCAGTGAGATTCCGATCCCGCGCTCGGTGAAGCCACCCGACGAGCTCCCCTTGATCGTGCAGCCGACCATGGTGATCGCCGCCCCCGTAGACGTCGCGAACCTCGTCCCGACCGTGGCCGGGTCGAAGTCGGTCAGGTAGACGCTCATCGTCCCGACGAAGTTCGCGCGCGCGCCCTGAGCCTTCGGCAGCGTCAGACCCTCGATGACGTTCCCGGTCGTCAGGTCGGTCGACGCGACGGTCCCGATGTTCGACTCGGTGATGCGCGCGGTGCCGCTGCCGAGATCGTGCGTGACGGTCGCGGTCTTGCTAGTCGTGCCAGTCGTGCCGACGACGCGGATCACCTTGCCGACCCACGGCGCCCAGTTGAACGACGTCACGGTGATGGTGGCTGCCACGCCACCCGAGTAGCTGTGCGCCGTCGCAGACGCGATCGTCCCGATCGCCGTGACGGCCGGCGTTCCGAGGACCGTGATTGCGAGCCCGGTACTGCGCGCCGCCGGCTGAACATCGACCGCGATCGGATCGGTGTCGCCGAGATCGCCTTGCAGGTTGATCGTCAGGCTGGCGGACGGAAGCGCGGCCCCGAGTAGGCGGCGCCTGATCTCGCCGAACGTGGCGCACGGCGTGATGGATGCCGTGCAGTTGTTTTCGTCACTGGCCCCAGCACCGCCGACGTACAACGTCCCTGCGCTGTACCAGTAGCCCCCCGACTGCGGCCCTCGAATCCACCGCGACCCCGACGCGCCCGACACCGACGCCACCGTGATGTGGTCGACGGTCGCGGCCGAGGTCGCGTGGAAAACCCAGTCGGCTTGTACCGACTGCACGCGAACGACGGCGCCGTCTTTCCAAAGCGTCGTGCCGGTGACCGCCTCGAGCGCGGTGACGTTGGCGACGGTCAGCGGGTTGCCGTAGAACTTTTTCCCGGCCGTGTTCTGGTCGGTTTGCCAGGTTTCGGTCAGCGCCCACGCCGTCCCCGCGAGCGCCAGAAACCCGAGGACGACAAACGCCGCGCGCTTCACGGCGACCTACCGGCGGCGACGTGCCTGACGTCCGGCGGTGCCCCGGCGACCGCCTCAAGCCGCTGCACCTCGGCCCGCGCCCGCGCGAGTTCGTCAACGGGACCGTCGAGAGCCGCGATGACGTCCGCCGTGAGGTCGACCCCTGGCGCCGCGTACGGGGCCTTCCCCGGCTGGACAATCACCAGCGAGATGCCCCGCTTGACGGCCAGCCCGGCGCAGACCGCCGCCACGCTGATGTCGAGCTTCGCGCCCGCGGCGGCGCGCGCCTTGTTCAGCGCCTCGCTGTACGCCTTCACAAGCTGCGCGGCGCGGTCGCGTTTCGCTGCCAGGACGTCGGCGGCGACGGGCGTCCTCTCGGCTGCTGCGGCCTCGCTGGCAGCGCGCTGCGCCTCCCCGAGCTGCCCGGCGACCGACTTGCCGGCTGCCTCCATGGCTGCCTTTGCGACGGTCGAATCGGCCAGGATTCGCGTCGGGTCGAAGTAGCCGACGGGGGCGGGAACCGGCCTTGAACAGGCGAGCAGGGACGCGGCGAGAAGGCACAACGCGAGCAGTTTCATGCCCCAAGTTTCCCACGCGCG
>Ga0208685_1000473_pt1 | contig 14114 bp, 14 predicted proteins | sample EasRivMeERMLT890_FD_187533 | JGI IMG/M metagenome (GOLD analysis project Ga0208685, IMG submission 187533) | Soil microbial communities from meander-bound floodplain in the East River, Colorado, USA - East River MetaG ERMLT890 (SPAdes) (version 2) | ecosystem: Environmental > Terrestrial > Soil...
TCGCGGGCGCCGCTCTTCGCCTCCCACTCCTCGTGCCGGGCGCTGTCGGACATCCCGCGCAACCTCACGGACGACCAGATCCAACGCATCGCGGCCAGGGGCGGCGTGGTCATGATCAACATCTCGTCCGCGTTCCTGGACCAGGCCGTGGTGGACCACTGGAAAGCGGCGATGGCGGGGATCCGACCGCAGTACGTGGGCATCAAGGAACGGTACAAGGACGACCCCAAGCGCCGGCAAGAGGAGCTCGACAAGCTCATCAAGGGACTCCCGTCCCGCGCGCCCACCGATTGGAAGAGGGCCGTGGACCACATCGAGCACGTGATCCGCATCGCGGGACCCGATGCGGTGGGCCTGGGCACGGATTTCGATGGCATCCCGGATCCCCCGACCGGCCTCGAGGACGTCTCCAGGCTTCCGCGGATCACGGAGGAGCTGCTGCGCCGCGGCCACTCCGAGGAGCAGGTGCGTAAAGTCCTGGGCGAGAACTTCTTGCGGTTCTTCTCGAAGGTGGAGGAGGTCTCGGGGTCGCTCTCCGGCGAGCCGCCCTCGCTGGCCAGTCTTTCCCCCAAGCCCTGATCGCGGCCGGGATCGCAAGACGCTCATCGGGATGCTTTTGGATCCCGACCTGAACGTGGGGGAGGCCTATGCCTCGGGGCGTCTTTCGCCGCGTGGCTCGGAGCGCGGCTCATGGCCGTGCCCTGGTTCGCGCGGCGTGTCGTGATCGACCGTTGGTTCCTCCACGCCGAGCAGCCTTCTTTGCGCCTCGGCGAGTCGTAACCCCGATTAGAATGCCGGCCTTGATAGGGAGGACTGATGAGGCACGCCATGGCGGGGTCCCTGTTGCTGACGATCGCCTGTACCGCCCCACCGGCGACGGACACCAGGCCGGCGACCGACACCAAGAAAGCGGCCCCGCCGCAGCGCAGCTCGGACCCGGCGGCCGTGCAGAAGCTCAAGGACTCGGGCAAGGAGGTCACGCCCGCAGCGTTCCTGGAGACGGTGCAGGCGGGGTACAACGACAAGCGGGCGGAGCTGGTCGCGCTCTACCTGGCGGCGGGGATCGATCCAAATGCCAAGGGGACCGACGACAACGCCGCGCTCCACCTCGCCGCCAGCCAGATGGCCGACGGCGCCGGTCAGCGCGAGCTGGTGGAGACGCTCCTGAAGGGCGGGGCCGACGTGCGCGCCCGCGGTTCGCAGAAGCGGACCCCGCTGCACGAGGCGGCCATCCACGGCGAGCTGGCGATCGTCGACGCGTTGCTGGCCGCCGGGGCCGAGGTGGACGCCCGCAGCGAAGGCGGCTACACGCCCCTCTACATCGCCTCCCAGAACGGCCACGTGGCCGTCATGAAGCGCTTGCTGGAGAAGGGCGCCGACGTGAACGCCCGGAACACGCTCACCGAGCAGACTCCCCTGATGGCCGCCGCCTACAACGCGGGCCCCGAGGCGATCGAGGTCCTGGCCGCGGCCAAGGCCGACCTGAACGCCGTCGACTACTCAAAGCGGTCCGCGCTCGACATGGCCGTGGACCTCAAGCGGGAGGAGGCGGTCGTCGCGGCGCTCCGCAAGGCCGGCGCGCAACCGGCCAAGAAGGAATGACAGCCGGGGCGGGCATGAGGCCCGGCTCTAGTCGAGGCCCAGCTCCGGCGCCTTCTTGAAGACGGCCAGCCCGAGCAGGCAGCCGACGGAGAGGTACGTGTACGACTGGACGAAAGCGCCCAGGAACCTGCCCGCGAGCGGGATCAGGCCGAGGACACCCACGAGGACGGTCTCCACCACCACGATCCCGGTGTAGACGCCCATTGCCGACCAGTACGTCGCGCCCATGGACCGGATGGCGCTGATGCCGGCCACCGGGTTCAGGGTGGAGAGGAACCCGCGGGAGATCGCCGCTGCCACCAGGGCGACAGGCGAGTAGAGGACCTTCCAGACGATGGCGAGCAAGTAGGCCAGCAGGACCCAGCCGGGGACACCGGTGTCGGAGTAGCCGGCTTCCTCCGCGGACGCCTCGGCTCGTCCGCCGTCCGCGCCCGCCGCGCTCTCCTCCTCGCCGTCCGCGCCCTCCTCCTCCTCCCCGCCGGCCGGCTCTCCGACGAGTTCCTGCACCTGCGGCGGCAGCGTCGGCTCCGGCGTGGGGGCGGGAGCGCCCGTGAGCGCGGAGGGGGCGGAGACGCCCACCGACCCCAGGACTTCGGCCGGCGGATGGAGGAAGGCCAGAAGCACCAGGGGGCCGGTGCTGATCAGGAATGCCGCGACGCCTCCGCGCATCGGCTCGACGAGGTCGGAGACGTCACCCACATTGGGCATGACCGTCTTGAGGTCGCCCGCGGACACCTTGTTGATCGCGTTGAAGGCGTATGCGTAGAGCAGCCCCTGCGAGAACAGTATGGCGAGGCCGGCGCCGAAGGCGGCGATCGACGCCACCACCGAAAACATCCCCACGATGACGGCCAGCAGCACGAACCCCATCTTGTCGGAGAGCGGGTAGCTGAACACCGTGCCCAGCTCGGCGGTCAGGGGCCGCGCGCGCATCCGCGCCTTCGCCTCCTCGGCCTCCTTCGCGGCCGTCGCCAGGCAGAGGGTGTCGCAGTTGGGGCAGATCATGGCGCTGCCCTGGCTCTTGACGCAGTCCGCGCACCAGCCCTTGCCGCACTCCGAGCAGATCCCCTGCGACGGCGTGGAGGAGTGATTGGCGCAGCGTCGCCAGTTGCCGCCGCCCGCGCGGGCGGGACGCGGGCTCGCGGTCTGCGACGCGCGGGCAGGCCCGGCGCCGGGAGCGGCCGGTGCGGGCGCCCGGGGGACGGGAGTGGACGCCGCCGCGGACGGAATCGTCGGCGACGCGGGACGGACGGCCGGCGCTACGGGCGGCGCCGCCGCGGCGGGCGCCGGGGCCAGGGCCAGCGACGCCTCGGCCACCAGGAAGACAGTGGAGCAGCCGCTGCATCGGGCTTTCAGCCCCGGCACGTCCTCCTTGTCGGGCGGGACGCGCAAGGCCTTGCGGCACGTCGGACACAGGACCGTCACGTTGGGCCGGGATTATAGCCGCCCCGCAGTGGCGGCCGCAGGGCGGGGCCGCCGGCGCCTAGGCGTCGCCGTACGAGCGGGTGACCTCCCCGTGCTGGCGCGCGTAGGTCACGCGCACGGCCCGCACGTACCCGTCGAAGCCCATGACGCCGAGGTCGGCGCCCACCAGGCCGCAGACGGCGCAGCGGAAGCCGCCCAGAAAGTGGCGCATCGGCTCGTGCCTTTGCCGCCAGAAGCAGCGCAGCCAGCTCAGCATGTCGTTTCCCTCCGGTGTCGGCGGAGGAGACGCTTCGGTAGGCGGCACCGACGTGACCGCGGTCACGAACAAATGCGCCGGGGTGACGCCGCGCGTATGATGCGCGCGCCAAGGAGGAGATCGACATGAGAACCACGATTGCGGTGATCGCGCTGGCCCTCATCACACCGGTGGTGTCCTTTGCCGCCGCAGGTACTGCGAACGGGACCTTCACCGTGAAGGGCAAGGCCGCGAAGCTCACCCACGCCTACGCCAAGGCCACGACTGATTCCTCGAACAAAGAAGAGATCGAGGTGATCCTCTCGGACATACCCCTGGATGCGAAGGTGCTCGACGACCCGACGCCCTTCGGCCTGATCGACCTGAGCCGGGCCGGCAAGCTGCACGGCATCAAGTTCTTCATCAAGCCCCCCAGCATGGTCACCGGCACGATGCTGTTCGACTACCCGGCCTTCAAGATGGGCTCGGTCTCGGCGGCGGGCAGCTACATCAAGGTCGACGTGAAGACGCTCGACAAGACGACGGTCGCCGGCAAGCTGTATACGACACAGCCGCTCGACTTCAACGACGTGCCCTACGAGTACAGCGTGACCTTCAGCGCGCCGTTGGGACGGTAGGGCGGGAAAAGAGCCAAGGACCGGTACTGAGGACCGGCCGGGAAAGACCGGTGAGTTATCGCGCGACGGGCTTGGTGGCCAGCGCCTTCCGCTTGATCGATCCCCAGGTCCCGCCGCCCCCCGGTGGTCAGGGCAAGCGAGAGGAACGGGGCGCACACTTCGATCAGCCGCCGCGATCATGCGGGAAACGCCGCACCCGTCAATTGCGCGTAACCCTCGCGTTGGACGAGAGCCGCTCCCGGAATCGGCTAAGCTCTCCCGTGACGGCAGACAAACGTGAGCACCCCCTTCTCCCGCCGCTCCGCGGTCCGCGCCGTGACGCAGTTCTGGGCCGACGACGCGGGCCTCTCGATCTTCTCCGCACTCCTGGTGGTATTCGTCTTCGTGATACCGCCGTTCCTCGCGCCGGGGAGCGGGCGGCGCGTGGCCGGCGACATCACCTACGCGCTCCTGCTGATCACGGGCGTGCACGCGCTGGCGGCGCGGGGCCCGGCCCGGATGGTGCTGATGCCCGTCGCGGTGATCACGCTGGCCGTGTACCTCGGCAGCCGGGTCGTGCCCGTCCCCGAGCCCTGGGTCCTCGGTATGGGCCTCCTGTCCCTGCTGCTCTTCCTGGCCGTCGTTCTCGGGCAGACGCTCCGCGCGGGGCCGGTCACCTTTCACCGCATCCAGGGCGCGGTGGCGTCCTACCTGCTGCTGGGCGTGATCTGGGCGCACGCCTACGCGCTCCTGGCCCAGCTGCGGCCGGCGGCGTTCTCCGGGCCGGTCAGCGCCGCCGACGGCCCCCGGTCCTTCCTCTACTTCAGCTTCGTGACGCTGGCGACGGTCGGCTACGGCGATGTCCTGCCGGTCCATCCGGCCGCCCGCTCCCTCGCAATGCTCGAAGCGGTCACCGGGAGCCTGTACCTGGCGACAGTGATCGCACGCCTGGTTTCGCTCGCAGTGGCGCCCGGCGGGAAGGCAAGCGGCGACGGCTAGTTCGTGACCTTCTTCCGGGCCGGGGGCGGCTGGTCCGAGGGCGGCGGCGGCTCGCGCAGGGGCGCAGGCGGGACCACCCTCCCGGCGGGCGCTTCGCGCAGCGCGCCCAGCTCCGCTTCGATGTCCGCGTCGAGCGCGCCCGGCGTCAGCAAGTCCTGCTCCAGGGACAGCAGCTCCTCCATGTCGCGCACGCCCCGCTCGGTCTCCTCCGCGGACGTCACCAGGCCGTCGAGCTGCTCCGTGATCGTCTTGGGATCCCGCATGGCGTAGCTCTGGTCGCGCAGGAGCTGCAGCACCTCCACCACGGTCTCGGTCTGGGCCTCCACGAGCTGCCGGTTCTCGAGCGCCTTGTCGTAGCGCTCCCGCCGCTTCTCCAGCACCTGACGGGTACGGGCCTTGATCTCCCGCACCCGCTCCGGCCCCTGGGCGATCTCGTGGTCGAGCATGGCGATCCGCTCCTGGATACGCTCGGCGTCCGTGGTCGAGAAGTACTGCTGATAGCGCTGCAGCGAGAAGCGCATGCGGAGGTAGAACGACAGCAGGAAATCCAGCTTCTGCACCAGCTCGTCGAGCAGCATCTGGGACGACGACTCGAAGCCCTTGTAGTTCTGGCGGATCTCCCCGGCGAGGCCCTGCAGGCCGTTGAAGCGCTTGCACTCCGCCTCGCTCAGGTGCTTCAGCATCTCGGAGGTCTCGACCTGCTGCCGGGCCTGCTGGGTCTCCTCCTCCTCCTCGGACGTGCGCGCGCGCACCAGGCGCTGGAACCGCTGATTCCCCGCCACAAGCGGCAGCACGATCATCTCCAGCCCCGCGGCCACGATGAGGGGCAGCACGCTGGCCCCGATCACGGCGAATCCTGCGGCGGTGACCAGGCCGATCAGGTTGTACTGGCTCTTGAAGGCGTGGGCGAGGTAGTTGGGCTCTTCCGCCATGGCCGTGCCGTCAGCTCGTGATGAGGGTTTCCGGCATGAGGGCCTCCCCGGAAAGGTCCCGCATCTTACACCCCGGCCGCGGGCGGCGTCCCTTGGCCCGATTTCATGAGGGATTGCGCGAGGCCTGAGCTAGTCTTCCGACACCTCGTCCTTCAGCTCGTTGATGTCGCAGACGCCTTCCCGGCGCGGGAAGTGCGTGCCCAGGGCCTCGCCGGCGCGCGCCACGCCCTTGACGATCCCGTCGGTGAAGCGCCCCGCGCGGAAGTCGGCCTCCATGGCCGCGGCCACGTCCTGCCAGAAGGTCTGACCGCAGGACTGGTGGATCCCGCTGTCCCCGAGGATGGCGAACTTCCGGCTGCGGGGGGCGACGTAGATGAGGACGCCGTTGCGCTCCGCGGTCCGAGCCATGCCCAGCTTCTCGAACTGGGCCGCGGCGGCCTTCTGCGGGTCTTCCACCGCCTGGTTGCTCACGTGGACCCGGACCTCGGCCCGCGAGCAGGCCTCGGCCTGGGAGATGGCCTTCACGATCCGATCGTGCTCGAGCGCGTTCAGGAATGCCTTGGTCTGCATGCGGACTCCTTCACCAGCTCCCGGAGGCCCCGCCTCCGCCGAAGGAGCCACCCCCTCCGGAGAAGCCGCCTCCGCCGGAAGACCCTCCTCCGCCGGACCATCCACCTCCGCTGGACCATCCGCCGCCGCCACCGCCCCAACCGCCACCGCTCCAGCCGCTGCCGCTGTAGGTGGCCCACCTACCACGGCGCCGGAACGCTCCGATCAATTGGAAGACGATGACCAGCGCGATGATGATGAAGAGGATCTTGTCCGAGTCCAACGCCGGTGCCGCCGATCGCGGGCTCGGCGAGGGAGCCTTGTACTCGCCGCGGGTGGCCGCGATGATCGCGTCGATGGCCGCCTCCAGGCCGCCCGCGAAATCGCCGGTCCGGAAGCGCGCGGCGAGCTCGTCGTCGAGGATGTGCTTGGCGGTGATGTCGGGCAAGGCCCCTTCCAGCCCGTAGCCGACCTCGATGCGCGACTTGCGGTCCTTCACGAAGACGAAGAGCACCACGCCGTTGTCGAGCTTCTCCCGGCCGGCCCGCCAGGACTGCGCGGTGCGGATCGTGAAGTCCTCGAGTGAGGGCGAGGGCAGCTCGGGGAAGATCGCGACCACGACCTGGTTGGAGGTCTGCTCGTCGAAGGCCTTCAACTTGGCGTCCAGGCGTTGCGCGTCCGCCGCGCCGACCAGGCCCGCGTAGTCGTTGAAGTAGCGGGCGGGCGGAGGCGGGAGCTGCTCCGCGGCCGCCGCGGCGGCCACGAAAACGGACGCCGCCGCCGCGGTCGCGAGCGCGGCCAGGAACGCGGAGAGGCCGGCTCCCCGCCCGCCCATGCCCGGGCCTACCGCGCCGGAGACGCGGCGGGTGGCGCCGGCGCGGCGGGCGACGCGCCGAACTCGAACTTCACCGCCGGCGCCTGCTCCGCGCCCGGCGCGGCCTTGAAGTAGGCCTTCTCCTTGAAGCCCATCAGGTTCGCGACGAGAGCCGCGGGGAACCGCTGGCGCGCGGTGTTGTACTCCTGCGCCTTCTCGTTGAAGCGCATGCGCTCGACGGCGATCCGATTCTCGGTGCCCTCGAGCTGGGCCTGCAGGTCACGGAAGTTCTGGTTGGCCTTCAGCTCCGGGTAGCGCTCCACCACCACCAGCAGCCGCGAGAGCGCCCCGGAGAGGGCGTCCTGTGCCGCCTGCCATTTCGCGAAGGCGGCCGGGTCGTTGGTGATGTTGCCCGGGGCCTGCACCTGTCCCACGCTCGCCCTCGCCTGGGTGACGGCCTCGAGGGTGGACCTCTCGAAGTTGGCGGCGCCCTGCACGGTGGAGACCAGGTTGGGGATGAGGTCGGCGCGCCGCTGGTAGACGCTCTCGACCTGCGCCCACTGCGCGTCCACCGCCTGCGACAGGCCGACGAGGTTGTTGTAGGTGCCCGCCAGGGCCAGGCCAAGGACCACGAGGACGATGACCACGACCACGGCGCAACCGATCCCCTTGCTCATGGGCGCTCCTCCGGTATCTACGTGACCATACTATGCGCAGACGGAACGGGAAGGCAGACGGCGGCTGAAGATGCTGTTACCTTTCGTACTTGTCCCGGGACAAGTTGCTTCAGGCTTCTCTCGAGACACGGTGCACCAACTCCGCGATCAAGCAGCCCCTAGGGACCCGGCCGCGCCTGCGCTCCTATGGCCGCGAACGGGATGTCCAGGATCGGATACTCCCGCCACTCCTTGCAGTTGAAGTGCCACCACTCGTTGGGCTCCACCGTGAAGCCCTGCGCCTCCATGGCCGCGCGCAGAACGTCCCGGCGCTCGTGTTCCTCCGGCGTCCCGCCCGCGTAGCTCGGATAGGCCCGGGGCGACATCTCGTCGTACGCGCTGGGCATCTGGACCTCGCTGCCCGTTTGCAGGTCGTACAGCGAGAGGTCCACGGCGCAGCCGCGGTTGTGCTTCGAACCCTCTTTGGGGTTGGCCACGAACTCCCGTTTGGCCTTCGGCGTCACGTCCCAGAAAAGCTTGGTGACGGTCCAGGGCCGGTAGCCTAACGGATGTCGAGCTTGATGGTGGGGTCGCGCGAGACGATCTCCACCAGGTCCGGCGATCGGAACGTCCCCTTCTCACGAGGCGGCCCGGCATACGCACCCACGGCAGCGAGCACGACCCCGAGGACAACCGGCGCCGTCATGCGGTTCAGTATAGGTCCCGCTGTGGCGCCGGTCCCGCCGTTTCGGTTACGCTCCCTTGCCGTAACGCCGGTTACGCTCCCGTTCCCAAACGGAGGTCCAATGATCCGCCCCGCCACGCTGGCCGCGTGCCTGCTCCTCTCCACGTCCCTGGTCGCGCAAGAGCCCGCCGCCGACACGCCCGAGCCCGGCACGCGCGAGGCCATCGCCGCCGCCACCACGGAGCCCCGCTTCCTGTCGCCGTGGGTGGCCGACCTGCCGCAGTCCGCGAGCGTGCCCTCGCCCACGAAGCACCTCGGCCACATCGTGGGCGCGCCGGGGGAGCTGACCCGCACGGAGAAGATCTACGGCTACTACCGCGCGCTGGCGGCGGCCACGCCCCGTGTGAAGGTCGAGACCATCGGCAAGAGCGAGGAGGGCCGCGAGATCCTGCTCGTCTTCGTGGGCGACGAGGAGAGCCTGGCCAACCTGGACCGGATCCGCGGCGACATGGCGGACCTGGCGGACCCGCGCAAGACGGACGAGGCGGCCATGGAGCGGATCGTGGCCCGCAACAAGCCGCTGTACATGCTGCACGGCGGCCTGCACTCCACGGAGACGGGCTCGCCGGAGATGCTCATGGAGCTGGCCCATCGTCTGGCCATCTCCGAGGCGCCCCACATCCGCGAGATCCGCGACAAGGCGGTGGACTGGTTCTACCGCCACCTCAAGGGCAAGACCGACTACGACAACCTGCCCCCCATATCGCCGCCCTACTGGGGGAAGTACGTCCTCCACGACAACAACCGCGACGGCGTGCAGCGCAAGCTGGCCCTGACGCGCGCCACCCAGGACGCCTACCTGCGCTGGCACCCCGCGGTGGTCCACGACCTGCACGAGTCCGTCCCGCTCCTATCCATCTGGACGGGCACCGGCCCCTACAACGTGAACCTGGACCCCATCATCCTCAGCGAGTGGCACGCCATCGCGTTCCACGAGGTGACGACCCTGACCAGCCTGGGGTTGCCCGGGGTGTGGACCTACGGCTTCGGCGAGGGATGGGCCCACATCTACGCGGACTCCGTGGCCATCAACCACAACGCCATCGGCCGGGGCTACGAGACCTTCGGCAACGGGACCGCGGAGACCGTGGAGCGCTACCTCGACCCCGAGGACGAGAAATACACCGGCAAGCCCGTCACCGAGGCCGACTGGTACCGCGCCTCTCCGCCCCCCAAGAAGTTCAATTGGTCGCTGCGGGACAACACGAACTACATGGAGACGGGCGTGCTGGCGGCGCTGCAGTACACCGCCCAGAACGGCGAGGCCATGCTCCGGAACTTCTGGCGCCGCGGCCGCAACGCCGTCAAGAAGGGCGAGACGGAGAAGCCCTACGCCGTGCTCATCCCCGAGGCGCAGGACGACGCGCTCCGCCTGGCCGCCATGATCAACCTGCTGCGCGCCCACGGCATCGAGGTCTCGCGCTCCCGCGACGCCTTCAAGGTCAAGGAGGGCGACTACCCGGCGGGCACGTACGTCGTGCGCATGGACCAGCCCTACCGCAGCTACGCGCTGGACCTGCTGCTGCCGCAGAAGTACCCGGCGGACAAGGCGCCCTGGGAGGCGTACGACGACGTGGCCTGGTCGCTGCCCGTCAGCTTCGGCGTGGAGACCAAGGTCGTCGAGGACGACGCGGTGCGGCGCGTACCGGTGGACCTGGTGAGCGCGCCGGTCCTGCCCCGGGGGCGCGTCACGGGCGATGGGCCCGTCTTCCTCGTGCGGGACACGGGACAGGAGGCCCTGCTGCAGGCGCGCATCCGGCTGGCCCGCTACACGGTGGAGGCGGCGGAGAAGGCGTTCTCGGCGGGAGGGATCACCTACCCGCGCGGGTCGTGGGTGTTGCCCGAGCAGGACGGCCTCGAGGCCGCCCTCGAGTCCGCGGCCGCGGAGCTGGGCCTCGAGGTGGCCTCCGCCGACTCGGCGCCCGACGTCCCGCGGCACGCGCTGGACCTGCCGCGGCTGGCCGTGCTGCAGACCTGGGCCGACACGCAGTCACCGGGCTGGGTTCGGATGATCTTCGACGACCAGAAGGTGCCCTACACCTTGATCATGGACGAGGACGTGAAGAAGGGCGGGCTCGCCGAGCGCTTCGACGTCATCCTGTTCCCCAACACCGACGACAGCCTGAGGACGATCGCCACCGGCATTGATCCCAAGCACAGGCCGCTGGCCTACACCAAGACGCCCGAGTTCCCGAGCCACGGGACCCCGACGTCGTCGCCCGACATCACGGGCGGCCTCACCGGGAAGGGCCTGGACAACCTGGAGGAGTTCGTGCGGCGGGGCGGCCTGCTGGTCACGCTGGGTGGCGCCTCCAAGGTGGCCCTCGACGGCGGGATCGCGCGCGACGTGTCCCGACCTTCGGTGAAGGGGGTGTACGCGCCGGGCAGCGAGCTGCGCGCGCGCTTCCGCCGGCCCGACCACCCGCTCGCCTACGGCTACGACGACGTGACCTCCGTCTTCCGCGAGGATCGCACGCTCTACGCGGTGCGCCATTCGGACGAGGGCCGGATCGTCCTGCAGTGGGGGACGGAGCTGCCCAAGGACGACGACACTAAGCCTGAGCCGCAGCCGGACGAGAAGGAGACGAAGAAGGACCTCGTGGTGAGCGGGGGGATCAAGGGGGGCGGAGAGATCGAAGGCAAGCCCGCCATCCTCGACATCCCCACCGGCAAGGGGCGCGTCCTGGCCTTCGACTTCGACCCCATCCACCGGTACCAGACGCTGTCCGACTTCCGGCTGGTCTGGAACGCGATCCTGAACTGGAACGACCTGCCGGCGGTCCCGATAGTCCGTTGACCCCGCTCAAGGCGTCTTGCTAACATAACCCGTTGCGCACGTCCCCGTTGAAACGAGGCTAGGGAGACGGTTCGGGAAACGCCGGCGGGACGCCGTGCCCCCGGTCACGTCCGACCGCGGCAGGCCATGTTACGATCGCAGGCTCTCGAACGTCTCTTCCGTCGTGCTGCGGGGGTCGGGCAGGTGGCGAGGGGGGTAGAGTGCGGCTGCAGAGTCCGAAGTCGTTGTGCCTCAAGCGGGTCGCCGGCGTGGCGGCCCTCGTCCTGGCCGGCGCGGGGCCGGCCCTGGCCACCAACCTCAACCTGGCGATCCAGAGCGGCGGGCAGGGCACCGTCACCGTGCCCCCCGGGGCCAACGTGCCCTACGCCATCGTGGGCGTGCTGAGCGACGCCGCCAGCGACGGGCTGGCCGGCTTCTCCCTCGACCTGACGTTCACGGGCGGCGCGCTGGCCATGGCCAACGAGCCCTCCGCCGCGCCCATGCTCTCCTTCGACAAGCCCGCCGGCGTCACGAACCCCGCGGGCTTCGGCGGCACCGTCGTGGCCGGCAAGCTGGTCCAGGTCGGGGGCGCGCAGAACACCATCGCCAACGTCTTCGCGCCGTATCCCAACGGCAACGTGGTGGTGGACGTGGCCCAGCTGGGACAGCCCGTGACGCTCGTCTCCGGGTCCCTGACGGCGCCGGTGGCGCCGGGCACCTATACCCTGTCGATGTCGGCGGTCGTGGCCACCGCGATCCAGCAGGGGCAGACCGGGGTGCCTTTCTGGCGCGTGGAGAAGGCCCTCCCCGGGACCCTGTCCCCCCTCACCGTGATCGTGTCGTCCGCGCGTCCGCGGAAGTGACGATTCGAATGGGAGCGTCCATGCATATTCGATCCGGTCTCATGGTGTCGGCCGCCGCCTTCGCCCTGACGGCCGCCGCCGTCAGCGCCCAGGAGATCCAGCCCCGCATGGGCGAGGTCGTGCCCGGGCTCAATCCCGCGCAACAGGCACGCTTCGACGCGGGCCAGCTCGCGTTCGAGCACGTGTTCGACGCGGCGGGCGGCCTCGGCCCCATCATGAACGACGAGAGCTGCGCCGCCTGCCACTCCCTCCCGCGCGTCGGCGGGTCGGGGGCCAAGGTGGTCACCCGCTTCGGCAACTCGGGTCCCCCGTTCGACCCGCTGGAGAACCTGGGCGGCTCGCTCCTGCAGCGCGAGGCCATCTCGCCGGAGTGCCTGGAGTTCGTGCCCCCGGAGGCGAACGTCGCCATCTTCCGCATCACGCCCTCGGCCTTCGGGGCGGGGCTGGTGGAGGCCATCAAGCCGCAGGACATCATGAGGCGCGAAATCGTCCCCCCGCCGGGCGTAAGCGGCCGGGCCCATCGCGTGCACGCCCTCGAGGACCCGCCGGAGGCCAAGCGCAAGGTGGGGCGGTTCGGCTGGAAGGCCCAGGTGGCGACGCTCCTGACCTTCTCCGGCGACGCCTCCCTGAACGAGCTGGGCTTCACCAACCGCCTCGCCCCCGTGGAGAACGCCCCCAACGGCAACCAGAAGCTGCTCAAGTTGTGCGACAACGTCCCCGACCCGGAGGACGGCCCCGACCCCGAGGGCTTTCACCAGATCGACCGGCAGACGGACTTCCAGAAGTTCCTGGCCCAGCCCCCGCAGACGCCGCGCTCCGCCATGCCGGGGGAGACGCTCTTCACGAGCATCGGATGCGCCTCGTGCCACGTGGCCACACCGTACGTGACGGCGGCCAACGCCGAGCCGCCCCTGGCCAACCAGACCATCAAGCCCTACTCCGACTTCCTCCTCCACAACATGGGCAGCCTGGCGGACGGCATCGTTCAGGGAGACGCCAAGGAGGACGAGTTCCGGACGCCGGCGCTCTGGGGCCTGCGCGCGCGCGCCAAGATCTCCCTGCTGCACGACGGGCGCGTCACCGGCGGGACCATGGAGGACAACGTCAAGAACGCCATCGCCGCGCATGACGGGGAAGGTCTCGTCGCGGCCAACAACTTCGCCGGGCTCCTCACCCCCGACAAGGACAAGGTGGTGCGGTTCCTCCTCTCGCTGGGCCGCGCCGAGTTCGACGAAGAGGGCGACGACGACGTGGACGACTTCGACTGGTTCTTCCTGGAGAACGCCGGCTCCTTCACCGGACCGGGATCCTTCTTCGGCCCCGACGACCCGCAGGCGGTGGCGGACTTCGACCAGGACGGCGACTTCGACCTGGTGGACTTCACGGTGATGCAGCGGGCCATGACGGGGGCCCTGGTCGGCGCGCAGGAGCGCGCGGACGGCTCCCCGGTCCGCTAGCCCCGGCCGGCCGTCGCCGGCTTCCTCATCCTTCTCCCCGGCGGGCCGCGCGCGCGGCCCGCTGGGCGTCTTCGACGCTCACCGCGGCGAAGCGGACCGCGCCCTCGCCCCCGACGACCTGCGCCAGCAGCGGCAGGTCGGCCCCGATGATCGTGGCCACCTTGGGGTAGCCGCCGGTGGTCGGGCCGTCGGCCATCGCCACGATGGGCTGGCCGTCGGGAGGCACCTGCACCGATCCCGGCACCATCCCGTCGGAGGGGATCTCGCCGCCGCGGGCCGCCTCCAGCGACGGGCCCTGGAGGCGGCAGCCGACGCGGTCCGAGGCCGCGGCGACCCTGTATTCGCCGGCCAAAAATCGCGCCACCGACTCCGGCGTCAGGTGATCGTCCTGCGGCCCGAGCACGACGCGCAGCGTCGGTGTTCCGGCGCGGGCGCAGGCGGACG
>Ga0208685_1000478_pt1 | contig 14009 bp, 11 predicted proteins | sample EasRivMeERMLT890_FD_187533 | JGI IMG/M metagenome (GOLD analysis project Ga0208685, IMG submission 187533) | Soil microbial communities from meander-bound floodplain in the East River, Colorado, USA - East River MetaG ERMLT890 (SPAdes) (version 2) | ecosystem: Environmental > Terrestrial > Soil...
GGTCGTGCATCAATCGGTTACCGGTGAACCGGATCTCCATCCCCGGCGCGCAGAACTGCCGGGCAGAGTCCGGATCGGGAATCATGTGCAGCCGCAGGTACTCCTCGACAATCTTGACGGGATCGTTCATGCGGAAAGCCTAGCATGGCATGGCTCCTGCTAAGCTCCGACTGTTCAACGGGGAGACTCCATGAAATACCTGATCGCAGCACTTGCGCTCGTCCTGGGCGCCACGGCGGTTCATGCGCAAACCATCAAGATCGGCCTGGTCACGGCGCTGTCGGGCCAGTCGGCGCGCGCGGGGGAGGCCATCACGCGCGGCCTGGCGGTCGCCATCGACGAGATCAACGCAAGCGGCGGTGTCCTGGGACGCAAGCTCGAGCTGATCCGGCGCGACGACGAAGCGACGCCCGCCAAGGGCGTGATCGCCGCGCGCGAGCTGCTGTTCAAGGAAAAGGTCGCGGTGCTGTTCGGCGGCCTCGACACGCCGGTATCGCTCGCGATCGTGCCGATCGTCAACCAGGAGAAGATCGTCTTCGTCGGGCCGTGGGCGGCGGGCACGCCGATCACCAAAAACGGCGCCAAGGACAACTACGTGTTCCGCGTCTCCGCGGTGGACGAGATCGTCAACCGCGCGATGCTGCAGTACTCGCAGAAGACGTTCAACGCGAAGAACTGCGGCATGATCCTGGTCAATAACCCGTGGGGCGAGTCGAACGAGAAGGGCCTGATCGCCGCGCTCAACGCCAAGGGCATGAAGCCGGCGGGGATCGAGAAGTTCGAGGGCAACGACATCGACGTGGTGCCCCAGCTCACCCGGCTCAAGGCCGCGGGCGCCGACTGCCTGTTCCTGGTCGGCAACGTCGGCCCCTCGGCGCAGGTGGTGAAATCGCTCGACCGCATGGGCTGGAAGCCGCCGATCGTCTCGCACTGGGGCCCGGCGGGCGGCCGCTTCACCGAGCTCGCAGGCCCGAGCGCGCCGAGCGTGCACTTCGTGCAGACCTACAGCTTCTTCGGCAAGCAGACCCCGGTAGGCGCGAAGGTGCTGAAAGCGCTGATGGCCAAGTACTCCGACATCAAGGGCCCGGGAGACGTGACGCCGGCAGTGGGCGTGGCCAACGCCTACGACGCCATGATGCTCACCGCGCTGGCGATCCGGAATGCCGGCTCGACCGACGGGCCGAAGGTGCGCGACGGGTTCTATAAGATCGGGCGCTACGAGGGCCTGATCAAGACCTACGACAAGCCGTTCACCCCGGAGGTGCACGACGCGGTGACCGAGAACGACTACGTGTGGACCCAGTTCATCGATAATCAGATCCTCCCGGTGGGAATGAAGAAATAGGGGTTTCCGACTCGAACGAGGGGGCCGCCGCGGGCGGCCTTTCTTTTTCATGCTCGTCACTTCGGCACTGATCACCGGCCTCGCGCTCGGCAGCATGTACGGGCTGCTCGCGCTCGGCTTCTACGTCACCTACGCGGTCTCGAGCACGGTCAACTTCGCCCAGGGCAGCTCGATGATGCTCGGCGCGGTGTTCGCCTACACGCTGGCGGTGACCTTCGGCTGGCCCTTCGTTCCCGCGGCGCTGGTCGCGCTCGCGCTGTGCGCGCTCTACGGCGTGATCGTCGAGCGGGTGGCGGTGCGGCCGTTCGCGCGGCGCGGCTCGAGCGCGTGGCTGATGGCGACGGTGGCGCTCGGCATCGTCGCCGACAACGCGGTGCTCTTCACCTTCGGCAAGGAGCCGCGCGGCTTCCCGATGCTTCATGGTTCCATCCAGGTCGCCGGTATCAACGTTTCATGGCTGCAGATCGCGATTCCCGTCGTCGGGCTGGCGCTGGCGGCGGGGCTGCACGTCTTTTCAAGAAGAACGAGCTATGGAAAAGCCATGCTCGCGGTGGTGCAGAACGCCGATGCGGCGCGCCTGATGGGCATCAACGTGCCGCTCGCGATCATGCTCGCCTATGCGGCCTCCACGATGTTCGCGGGCGCGGCCGGGATCATGATCGCGCCGCTCTTCAACGTGCACTCCGACATGGGGACGCTGTTCGGCCTGAAGGCGTTCGCGGTCGCGATCCTTGGCGGCATCACCAGCGCCTGGGGCGTGATGATCGCCGGGCTAATCTTCGGGCTGACGGAATCGCTCATCACCGCGCTGCTCGGCTCGGCTTATACGCAGATCCTGAGCTTCGCTCTCGTGATCGTCGCCCTCGCGGTGATGCCGAACGGGCTCTTCGGCCGCGCAGAGGTAAAGAAGGTATGAGGCTCGCGCTCTATGCGGTGGTTTTCATTGCGGCGCTGGCTTTCACCGCCCAAGCGAATAGCTATTACGTCTTCATCATGGCGACCCTCGCGCTGACGGCGATCGTCGGCATCGGCCTCAACGTGCTGCTCGGGCTCACCGGCCAGGTTTCCTTCGGCCACGTTGGGTTCTACGCCCTCGGCGCCTACACCGTCGCCATCCTGACGCTTGCGGCCAAGTGGAGTTTCTGGGCGGCGCTGCCGGTGGCGGCGCTGGTCGCTACGCTGATCGGCGCGCTGCTCGCGCTGCCGGCGGTGCGGGTGAAGGGCCCGTATCTCGCGATGGTGACGATCGCCTTCGGCTTCATCGTGGAGCACGCGGCGGTGGAATGGCGCGGCCTCACCGGCGGGCAGAACGGCCTGATGGGAACTTTTTCTCCCGCCGGGTTCGGCGAGCGCGGGGTCGCTCTGCTGTCGATCGTAGCCGCCGCACTGGCGACGCTCGCCTACCACTGGCTCGAGAAGAGCCGATTCGGCAAGGCGATGCGCGCAGTGCGCGACGCGGAGGTCGCCGCGGAATCGATCGGCCTCGCGCCGGTGCGCATCAAGACCGCTGCGTTCGCGCTCTCCGCGCTGTGCGCCGGAATCGCCGGCGGCTTGTTCGCGGCGCTGTCGGGCTTCGTCACGCCGTCCACCTTCGCCTTCTCGCAGTCGATCCTGTTCGTGCTGGTGGTGATGATCGGCGGCGCGGGCTACGTCGCGGGTCCGCTGGTCGGCGCGGCGATCGTCGTGCTGCTGCCCGAGTTCCTCGCTGCGCTCGCCGAGTACCGGCTGCTCTTCTTCGGCGCGCTGCTGCTCGTCGTCCTGTGGCTCGCCCCCGAAGGCGTGGTCGGCACCGTGTTGCGCCTTGTCTCGAAAAGACGCGCGCCCCGGCCCGCCGCCGCCGCGGCCGCCCCGATCGCTCCGAGGGCGAAAGCCGCGCTGGCGGTGCGCGGCCTGGGCATTGCTTTCGGCGGCGTGCGCGCGGCGCACGACATCGCGTTCGAGGCGCAGCCGGGAGAGGTCACCAGCCTGATCGGGCCGAACGGCGCCGGCAAGACCACGGTGCTCAACATGCTGAGCGGGTTCTACCGGCCCGCCGCGGGGAGCATCCGCATCGGCGGCGAGGCGCTGGAAGGCCGGCCGGCGTGGCGCATCGCGCGCAGCGGCGTGGCGCGCACCTACCAGACCACGCAACTTTTCGGCTCGATGAGCGTGGCGGAGAACCTGGCGATCGCCTCCGGTGACGAGAGCCTCGCGGCCTTCGTCGGCTACGGCGGCGACATGAACGCCCGCGCCGCGGACCTTCCGCACGTCGACAAGCGTCTGGTCGAGATCGCGCGCGCCCTCGCCACGCGCCCGGCCGTGCTGCTGCTCGACGAGCCGGCGGCGGGACTGTCGGTGCACGACAAGGCGAAGCTCGCAGAGCTCCTGCGGCGCATCGCCGACGCCGGCATCGCGGTGGTGCTGGTCGAGCATGACATGTCGGTGGTGATGGGAATCTCCGACCGCGTGGTCGTGCTCGATGCCGGGCTGCGCATTGCGAGCGGCACGCCGGCGGAAGTGCAGCGCGATCCCGCGGTGCGCAAGGCTTACCTCGGCGAGGAGCAGCAACGCCTGGTCGCGAAGCGTGCAGAACCGGGCGCGCCGCTGCTCGAAGTCGGCCGCCTCGCCGCGGGCTACGGCGCGGAGCCGGTGCTGAAAGGCATCGACCTCGGCGTGCGCCAGGGCGAGATGGTCGCGGTGCTCGGCGCCAACGGCGCCGGCAAGTCGACTCTGATGCGCGCGCTCTCGGGCCTGCACCGGCCGGTCGCCGGCGGGATCGCGCTCGCCGGCGAGGAGCTCGCGACCCAGCCGGCGCACCGCGTCGTCGCGCGTGGCGTCGTGCTGGTGCCCGAGGGACGGCAGGTGTTCGCTGAGCTTTCGGTGCTCGACAACCTGCTGCTCGGCGCCTTCTCCCGGAAGAAAGTCGACCGCGCCGAAATCGATGCCGTCCTCGAGCGCTTTCCGCGCCTGCGCGAGAGGCTGCAGCAGCGCGCCGGGCTGCTCTCGGGCGGCGAGCAGCAGATGCTCGCGATCGGGCGCGGCCTGATGGCCAAGCCGCGCCTCCTGCTCCTCGACGAGCCCTCGCTCGGGCTCGCGCCGCAGGTGGCCAACGACCTCTTCGCAGCGCTCGACCGTCTGCGCGCCGAATCCGCCACCATCCTGCTCGTCGACCAGATGGCCGGGCTCGCGCTCGCGCTGTCGGATCGCGCTTACGTCATCGAGGGCGGGCGCATCGTCGCGAGCGGCAGCGCGGCCGAGATTGCCGCCGACGGCGCGCTGGAAAAAGCCTACCTCGCGGTCGGCTAGTGCGGCCGCATCCCGGGCGCGCGGACTGGACCGTAGAATCGAGCGCATGGCAGTTGCGCGTTGCATCCGCGGGATCGGCTTCGTCGTGCTGCTGCTCTCGTGCCTTGCCGTCGAGGCCCAGCAGCCGGCCAAGACCGCCCGCATCGGTCTGCTCTCGCTCTCTGCCGGCCCCAACCCCAACATGGACGTGTTGCCTGGGCTGCGCGAACTGGGTTGGATCGAGGGCAAGAACCTGTCAGTCGAATACCGCTGGGCGGCGGGCGAGCAGGATCGGCTGCCAGGCCTCGCCGCCGATCTGGTTCGCCGGAATGTCGATCTGATCGTCACCTCCTCTACACCGGCGGCGCTGGCGGCCAAGCACGCAACGCCCAAGATTCCGATCGTCATCACCTTCGTCGCGGATCCCGTCGGCAGCGGGCTCGTCGCCAGCCTGGCGCGACCCGGTGGAAACATCACCGGCATGACGACCCTTACTCCGGAGCTGGTTGCGAAGCGCCTGGAGTTGATCAAGCAGATTGCCCCGCGCGCGAAACGGATTGCGGTTCTCTGGGACCCCGGTGGCCTCGCGGAAGGCACCCGGCGCAGTATGCGCGAGCAGGCGCAGGCTGCCGGGCGTGCGCTCGGCGTCGCGCTGCATTTCGCAGAGGTTCGCCGCCGCGCAGATCTTCAGCAGGGGTTTGCGTCGATGGCCGAAGCGCGCGTCGATGCGCTCGTGGTCATGCCGACGCCAATGCTTTTCGAGGCGCGCAGCGAAATCGTGTCGCGAGCGGCAAAGCACGGCCTGCCGGCGATCTATGCCTGGCGCGACGCTGTGGACGCCGGAGGGCTTGCGTCCTACGCGACCAATTTCCCGGCGATGTACCGCCGCGCGGCCGGTTACGTGGACAAGATCCTGAAGGGCGCCAAGCCGGCTGAACTACCCATAGAGCAGCCGACGCAATTCGAGTTCGTGATCAACCTGAAAGCGGCGAAGGCGCTTGGCCTGTCAGTACCAGACTCGTTGCTGCAGCGTGCCGACGAGGTGCTGCGCTAAGCGAATCGCCTCTGTTCAGCCCCGGCCAACGAACGGCATCTTGGTGGCCATGATGGTCATGAACTGCACGTTCACGTCGAGCGGCAGGTTGGCCATGTGCAGCACCGCCTGACCGACGTGCTTCACGTCCATCAGCGGCTCGGGCTTGATCGAGCCGTCGGCCTGCGGCACGCCGTTCGCCATGCGCGCGGCGAGCTCGGTGAGCGCGTTGCCGATGTCGATCTGGCTCGCGGTGATGTCGTTCTTGCGGCCGTCGAGCGAGATGCACTTGGTGAGGCCGGTGACGGCGTGCTTGGTGGAGGTGTAGGCGACCGACATCGGCCGCGGCGCGTGCGCCGAGATGGAGCCGTTGTTGATGATGCGGCCGCCCTTGGGGTCCTGCGCCTTCATGATGCGGATCGCTTCCTGGGTGCACATGAACATGGCGACCAGGTTGATGTTCACCACCTCGCGGAATTTCTCGATCGGCAGGTCTTCCATCGGCACCGCGGGCGCGCCGATGCCGGCGTTGTTGAACAGCACGTCCAGGCGGCCCCAGGCTGATTTGGTTTTGGCAAAGACATCCTTCACCTGCTCGTCTTTCGTAATATCTGCCGCCAGTACCAGCGCGCGATCCTTCGCGCCCGACTCGGCGGCCGCCTTCTCGAGCATGTCCTTGCGCCTGCCGACCAGCGCGACGTGGTAGCCGTCCTTGAGCAGCGCCAGCGCGGCCGATTTGCCGATACCGCTGCCCGCGCCGGTGACGAGCGCGACTCTCTTCGCTGAAGCCATCGTCCCCTCCTGTCCTGGAAGAGGCGATGTTATGTCATCGCGCGCTGTGCCGCGACACGAAGTCGAAAACCGCCTTGTTGAACCGGTCCGGCTGCTCGAGGTTGGCGAGGTGCCCGGTGCGCTCGAGCATCAGGAGCTCGGCGCCGGGGATGCGCCGCGCCATTTCCACGGCGAGCTCGGGCGGGTACACGGTGTCTTCCTCGCCCGCGATCACCAGGGTCGGCACGCGGATCTGCTCGATCGGCGCCGCGCGGTCCTGCGCGACCGAGGCCTCGAGCGTCTTCTGGTACGAAGCGTCGTGGATGCGCGCGACGCTGTCGAGAAGCTCGTCGTACGCCGCGCGGCTGGCGCGGCTGCCGAGCAGCTTCGCCAGCGTCTGCGGGGTACGCGTGCGCCGCTCGTTGACGAACCGCTTGACGCTCTCGGGGCTCATGGCGTCGAAGCCGGGGTTGGTGCTGATCAGGACCAGCGAATGCAGGCGCTCGGGCGCGCGCAGGGCGACGTTGCGCGCGATGCGCCCGCCCATGGAGAGCCCCACCAGGTGGAGCTTCCGCGCCTTGAAGTGCTCCGCGACGCGCATCACGTCGCCGGTCAAGTATTCGAACTGCAGCGCGCCTTCGTAGTCGTCGGAGTCGCCGTAGCCGCGCGCGTCCCACGCGGCCGCCTTGAAGCGGCGGGAGAAGAACTCGATCTGCGCGGCCCAGTTGCGGCGGTTGCCGCGGATGCCGTGCAGGAAAAGCACCAGCTCGCCCTCGCCGGCGACCGAGACTGCGAGCCGTGGCGCAGGCTCGACGAAGACCGTTTCCAAGGTGTTTTTCTATTCAGCCTTTGCTCCCGAGATTCTGACCGCGCGGCCGCGGCTTTCGCTGTCCCTTCTCAAATACATGACAAAGTCTTGCGAGGCGCTGCCAACGACTTCATAGCCTTTGTCGACGAGCTGTTTTTGCCGGAAGTCCGGCTCGTCGAGGATCTTCTTCGTGTCCTGCTGGATTCGCGCCACCGCTTCCCGCGGCGATCCGGCCGGAACGAAGAGGCCGAACCAGGCGTGCGTTTCCACTTCCGGGTAGCCGATCTCGGTGAAGGTCGGCACCTGCGGCAGGAGCGGCGAGCGCGCCGCGCCGCCGATCGCGAGCGCCTTGATGCGCCCGGCCTTGAGCTGCGGCATCGACGTGGCGATGCCGGCGAAGGTGAGCTGCACTTCTCCCGCCATCACCGCCGGTACGGCGAGCGAGATGCCTTTGTAGGGCACATGCACCAAGTCGATGCCCGCCTTGTTCTTCAGCATTTCCCCTGCGAGATGCGGCTGGCTGCCGCTGCCATAGGAGGCGTAGTTGATCGCGCCGGGCTTTGCCTTCGCCAGCGCAACAAGCTCGGCAACGCTGTTCGCAGGCAAGGACGGGTGCGCGACGAGGAGCTGCTGCAACAGCACCAGCATCGTCACCGGCGCGAAATCGCGCTGCGCGTCGTAAGGAAGCTTCGCGTAGAGGTGCGGATTGATCGAGAAAGTCGCATCCGTGGTGAGCAGGAGGGTGTGGCCGTCCGCGGCTGATTTCGCGACTGCGTCGGTGGCGACGATGGTGTTCGCCCCGGGCTTGTTTTCCACCACGACCGGCTGGCCCCAGAGGGGCGTGAGCTTGTCGGCGAGCTGCCGCCCCAGGACGTCGATGCCTCCCCCGGGCGGGTAAGCGACGACGATGCGCACCGGCTTGGCCGGCCAGCCCTGGGCGCTGGCCGAGAGCGCAAACAGTGAAAAAAGCACGCCGGCCAGAGTGGCGGCAAAGGGCAATTTCATGTCAGGAGGAGCTTACCGCTTTGTCCTCCGCGGCGGCGCGCCTCACAATGCCAGGATGCGAACCGCGCTCGCGCTTGTCGCCGCGGCGCTGCCGGCGGCTGCGGCGGCGCACTGGACGCTCGACGCCGACCTCGCGCGCACCTACGACGACAACCTGTCGCGAGCCCAGCGCGAGAGCGACATCGTGCGCGATCACGCGCTCGCGCTGCGCGGCGCGCTCGGGCGGCAGTTCGTCGTGGCCGGCGGCGACCTCGTCCTGCGAGCAGAAGCGCGCGGGGCGCTCTACGACGATTTCCCGGGCCTCGACCACGCGGCCCTCGGCGCGGGAGCCGCCTGGCGCCGCAAGCTCGGCCTCGGGCTCACCGCGCCGTGGCTCGCTGCCGACGCGGCGCTCTTCGGCGAGGACTACTCCGAGCCGGTGCGCGACGGCACCCGCGCGGCGCTCGCGCTCGAGCTCGGCAAGCGATTCGGCCCGTCGTTCGAAGCCTCGCTCGGCGCCGCCTACGACCGGCGCTGGCAGAGCGAAGACTTCGGAACGGTCCCGGGCATCTCGGGCAAGCCATTTTCGCTTCGCGGGAGGACCCTGTCCGTCAGGGGCAGCTACGCTTTCGGCGAGAAGCTGCTCGCCTTCGGCGCCCTCGCGGCGCGGCACGGAGATGTCGCCTCGAGCACTCGGCGCAACCCGCAGATCTTCCGCGAGAGCGCGGCGATCGCAGCCGACCCGGCTTTCGGCCCCGACTACATCGCCTACAAGCTGACCGGGGCGCGCACCGACTCTTACACCCTCGGCCTTTCGTGGGCGCTCGGCGTAAATGCGTCGGTCGACGCGGCGCTTACGAGCGAGCGCACCAGCGCGCGCGGCGGGCTGGACTACGACGCGAATCTGTACAGCGTGTCGCTCGTCTACCGTGACTAGGCTCGGCACAGGACCGGGAGTGCTCGCCGCGGTCCTGGCGCTCGCGCCGCTCGCGCATGCCGCGGATCTGCGCGCGACGGTGCGCGACGACCAGGGCAGGGCGGTGCCCGACGCCGTGGTGGTCGCGGTTCCGCAAGACGCCGCGCCGCAGGAAGGGCGCTCGCGGGTCGAGCAGGTCGAGCAGATCGACCTCGAGTTCGTGCCGCACGTGAAGGCGATCCAGACCGGGACCGCGGTGTCGTTTCCGAACCGTGACGACGTGCGCCACCACGTGTATTCGTTCTCGCCGGCGAAGCGCTTCGAGCTGCCGCTGTACGTCGGCACGCCGGCGCAGCCGGTGGTGTTCGACCAGCCCGGCGTGGTCGCCATCGGCTGCAATATCCACGACTGGATGGTCGGCTACCTCTACGTGTCGCCGTCGCCGCATTTCGCCACCACCGGCGCCCAGGGAACCGCGCGTATCGCGGGACTGCGCGCGGGGCGCTACACGGTGCACGTCTGGCATCCCCGGCTCGCCGCCGCCGCGGAAACCACCCGGCGGCCGGCGCAGCTCGGCGCCGAGGGCAACGCCGCCCTCGAATGGGTGGTCGCGCTCAAGCCCGAGACGCGGGTGCGGCGCGCGCCGGTCTCGCGCCGCGGCGCTCGCTACTGAGGGGCGGGGCGGCCATGCGCCTGCGCAGCCTGCAAAGCCGCATCGTGCTGTTCTTCGTCGCGCTGCTCGTGGTGGTGCAGGGCATCACGCTGCTGCTGGTCAATGCCGCCAACGAGCGCAATGCGCGCGACAACGTGCGCCACGAGCTCATCGTGGGCGAGAAGATCTTCCGGCGCCTGCTGGAGCAGAACCACGCCCGCCTGACGCAGGCCGCCCTGATCGTGTCGCTCGATTTCGCGTTCCGCGAGGCCGCGGCGACGCGCGACGTGTCGACCATCGAGTCGGTGCTGGTCAACCACGGCTCGCGCATCCGCGCCGACACGATGGCGCTGGTGTCGCTCGAGCGGCAGTTCATCGCCGACACCTTCGACCGGCGGCGCGCCGGCCAGCCGTTCCCGTTCACGCGGCTGCTCGAGGCCGCCGAGCGCGACGGCTCAGCGGCCGGGATGGTGCTGGTCGACGGCGCCGCGTTCCAGGTTGCGGTGGTGCCGGTGCGCGCGCCGACGCCGATCGCCTGGACGGTGGTCGGCTTCACCGTGGACGACCGCCTGGCGCGCGACCTCGCGAATCTCGCCGCCCTGGAGGTCACGTTCGTGAGCCGCGAGGGGCAGGTCTGGCGCGTGCTCGGCTCCTCCGCCGATCCCGAGCTGCAGGAGGCGGTGCTGCGCACGCTGCCGAAGGGCAACGGCGCCGGCGACCGCGCGATGCCGCTCGACCTCGGCGGCCGGGAATACGAGTCGTTCGTCATGGCGCTCGATGGAAGCGACTCGCGCATTGTCGCCGTCCTCGCGCGCTCTCTCGACGAGGCGCCGTACCGCCGGCTCGGCCCGCTTCTCGTGCTGCTGGTGCTGGGCTCGATCGTGGCGTCGATCGTCGGCAGCGTGCTGATCGCGCGCAGCGTGACGCGGCCGCTGTCGCTGTTCTCGGCCATGACGAAGCGCATCGAGGAGGGCGACTACGCGCAGGCGATCGAGGCCGAGGGAACGGACGAGGTGAGCGAGCTCGCGCGCCGCTTCAACCTGATGCGCGAGGCGATCGCCGCGCGCGAGGAGCAGATCCTCAAGCTCGCCTACCGCGATCCCCTGTCGGACCTGCCCAACCGGGTCCTGTTCAACGACCGGCTGCGCGTCGCCCTCGAGGGCGCCAAGCGCGGCGGCGCGGCGCTCACGGTGCTCGTGATGGACCTGGACCGCTTCAAGTACATCAACGACACCCTCGGGCATCACGTCGGCGACATGGTGCTGCAGCAGGTGGCGCTGCGCATCACGCGCGTGGTGCGCAAGTCCGACACCACCGCGCGGCTGGGCGGCGACGAGTTCGCCGTCCTGCTGGTGAACAGCGGCGTCGACGAGGCGCGCGGCGTGGCGCAGAAGGTCGTCGCCGCGCTCGAGGCGCCGATCGCGATCGGGCAGCACTCGCTCGACGTGCGCGCGAGCGTCGGCATCGCGGCCTTCCCGGCGCACGCCGGCGACGCCGACACGCTGATGCGGCGCGCCGATGCCGCGATGTACTCGGCCAAGCGCGGCAACACGGGATTCGCGGTCTACGATGCGCACGTGCAGGAGCAGCGCGAGGAGCAGCTCTCGCTGCTCTCGGAGCTGCGCCAGGCGATCGACCGGGGCCAGCTGCGCCTGGTCTACCAGCCCAAGATCGACCTGGCGAGCGGCATCCTGAGCGGCGTGGAGGCCCTGGTGCGCTGGGCTCACCCGGCCAAAGGCTTGATCACGCCCGAGCGCTTCATCCCGTTCGCCGAGCAGACCGGCTTCATCAAGACGATCACCGCCTGGGTGATCGACACCGCGGTCAGGCAGGGCGCGGCCTGGCGCATGGCCGGGCGGCCGACGCCGATCTCGGTCAACATCTCGGCGCAGGACCTGCTCAACCCGGAGCTCGGCGAGCTGCTCACCGCGGCGCTCGAGCGCCATCGCCTGCCGCCCGAGCTCCTGTGCCTGGAGATCACCGAAAGCGGGGTCATGCAGGACGCGGCGCGCGCGATCGAGGTGCTGAAGCGCCTGGAGAAGCTCGGCGTGAAGCGCGCGATCGACGACTTCGGCACCGGCTACTCGTCGCTCAGCTACGTGAAGCAGCTCAGCGTCGACGAGCTGAAGATCGACCGCTCCTTCCTGCGCGGCATGCTGACCGACATGCGCGACCGGGCGATCGTGCTCTCGACCATCGACCTTGCGCACAACCTCGGCCTGATCGTGGTGGCCGAAGGCGTCGAGGAGCAGGAGGCGGCCGACCTGCTGCGCGCGCTGGGCTGCGACCAGATCCAGGGCACGCTGGTCTCGCGGCCGCTGGAGGTCACGGCGCTCGAAACATGGCTCTTCACGAGGTCCGCGGCGCCGGTTTCTCGGATATCTTAGGCGCATGTTCCTGAACATGAAGCTGCTCGCGCAGCACACCCTCAATGGCTTCGGCGGCATGGGCGAAGGCACCTCGATGCAGCTCGCGCGCGACGGCCGCCGCGTACTGTGGCTCGCGCACGAGAGCGCGCCCAAGAACTTCACCGCGGTCGACGTCAGCGACCCGCGAGCGCCCAAGGTGATCGTGCAGACCGACCTGCCGCATGCGCAGATGCGCTCCAACTCCCTCGAGGTGGCGGGCGACCTGATGGCGGTGGCCTATCAGGTGACCCAGTTCGGCCTGAAACCCGCCGGCTTCGAGCTGTTCGATATCAGCGTTCCGGAAAAACCAAAGTCCATCTCGTTCTTCGACGCCTCCGGGCCAAATTCGCGCGGCTGCCACCAGCTCTGGTTCGTCGATGGCAAGACGGTGCACATGGCTTGTGCCGACCCGGAGCTCAAGCCGCGCAACCCGAAGGACGACCAGATCTACCGCATCGTCGACGTGGCCAACCCGTCGAAGCCGGCGGCCGTGGGCCGCTGGCACCTGCCCGGAACCATGGACGGCGACGACGCGCCTCCGCCGCAGCGCCTGCCCGCGAAGTTCGACGCCGGCTTCCGCGCGCACAACACCAACGTCTATCCCGAGCGCCCGGACCGCTGCTACCTCGCCTACATCGACGGCGGCATCATGGTGCTCGACATCAGCGACCGGGCGCGGCCGAAGCTGCTGTCGCACTGGACCAATTCGCCGCCATACAACGGCTTCAACCACACGGCGCTGCCGTTCTTCGGCCGCGGCCTGCTGGTGGTGAGCGACGAGTCGGTCAAGGACAACGCCGACGACTGGCCGAAGCTGGTCTGGCTGCTCGACGCGCGCGACGAGCGCCACCTCGTGAGCATCTCTACGCTGCCGATGCCGCCGGTGGACGCGTTCAAGAGCCGCGGCGGGCGCTTCGGCGCGCACAACCTGCACGAAAATCCGCCGGTGCCCGGGGCATGGCGCTCCGAGGACATCGTGCTCGGCACCTTCTTCAACGGCGGCGTGCGCGCCTACGACGTGACCGATCCCTATTCGCCGCGCGAGGTCGCGTACTTCGTGCCGCCGACCCCGGAGCGCGCCAAGACCGGCGCGGTGCAGCTGAACGACGTGTTCGTCGACGACCGCGGCATCGTGTTCACCGTCGACCGCGGCGGCGGGGGACTGTACTGCCTCGAAATGAACGTGTGACGCCGGACGGCAGGACCCCGGTCGTGGTGGTCACCGGGTTTCTCGGCAGCGGCAAGACGACGCTCGTCAATGCGCTCTTGAGGAAGCAATCCGACTCGCTGGTCATCGTCAACGAATTCGGCGAAGTACCCGTCGACCACGCGCTGGTCGAGAATTCCGTGGAAAAGGCAATTGCGCTGCCCAACGGCTGCCTCTGCTGCCACCTGCGCGGCGATCTCGAGGAGACCCTGATCGGCGCCGCCATGCGCCGGCGGCGCGGCGACATCGCCGGATTCGACCGCGTGATCGTGGAAACCAGCGGGCTCGCCGACCCCGGCCCGGTGGCGCAGACGCTCTACGCCGACCAGGCGCTCGCGCGCGACTTCAAGCTCGGCCCGATCGTCACCGTGGTCGACGCTTTTGACCTCCAGTCCAGAAAAATCTCCGCCGACATCGCGCGCGCCCAGATCGCGGCGGCAGACGTGGTGGTGCTCTCCAAGGTTGATCGCGCCAACGATTCCGGCGCCGCCGAGGCCGAGGTCCGGGCGCTGAACCCCGGCGTGCCCTGCATCCGCGCCGAGTTCGGCGAAGTCGATCCCCTCGCCATCCTGGAAGCAAAACCAGGGACAGACCACGTTTTCGCAGCGGCGGCGCACGACT
>Ga0208685_1000479_pt1 | contig 14002 bp, 10 predicted proteins | sample EasRivMeERMLT890_FD_187533 | JGI IMG/M metagenome (GOLD analysis project Ga0208685, IMG submission 187533) | Soil microbial communities from meander-bound floodplain in the East River, Colorado, USA - East River MetaG ERMLT890 (SPAdes) (version 2) | ecosystem: Environmental > Terrestrial > Soil...
GCCATCATGTCCGCGCAGGACATCAAGGTGCTCGCGCAGCTTCCGAGCCGCGAACAGCTCATCGCCACGCTGCTCGGCACCATGCAGGCCCCCATGGCAAAGCTGGTGCGCACGCTGAACGAGGTGCCGGCGCGATTCGTCCGGACGCTCGCCGCGGTGCGCGACGCCAAATCAGGAACCTAACTTTTCGGAGAACCAAGCAATGGAACGCGCGCAAATTCTGGAAGAAATCTCGAAGATGACCGTCCTCGAGCTCTCGCAGCTCATCAAGGACATGGAAGAGAAGTTCGGCGTCTCGGCCGCGGCCGCGGTCGCCGCAGCGGCCCCGGCCGCCGCGGCCGGCGCGGCGAAGGCCGAGGAGAAGACCGAGTTCACCGTGATGCTCACCGCCATCGGCGACAACAAGGTGAACGTCATCAAGGCGGTGCGCGAGGTCACCAGCCTTGGCCTCAAGGAGGCGAAGGACCTGGTCGACGGCGCGCCCAAGCCGGTGAAAGAAGGCACCTCCAAGGCCGATGCCGAGGCGATCGCCAAGAAGCTCACCGACGCTGGCGCGAAGGCTGAAATCAAGTAGTGGAACTTGTGACCCGGGGAAGAGGTCTTACGACCCTCCCCGGGGTTTTGCATTCATAGGAGTTTGAATGACCTATTCCCTGACCGAGCGTAAACGCATCCGCAAGAGCTTCGCGAAGCGCGCCATAGTGCAGAAGGTGCCGTTCCTCATCGCGACCCAGCTCGAGTCCTACACCGCGTTCCTCCAGGCGCATGTCGCTCCGGAGAGCCGGAAGAACGAAGGGCTGCAGGCGGCGTTCACCTCGATCTTCCCGATCGTCAGCCATTCGGGGAACGCGAAGCTCGAGTTCGTCAGCTATTCCCTCGGCGAGCCGCCGTTCGACGTCAAGGAATGCCAGCAGCGCGGCCTCACCTACGCGAGCCCGCTGCGCGCCAAGGTGCGCCTGGTCATCCTGGACAAGGAGGCGCCCAAGCCGATCACCAAGGAAGTGAAGGAGCAGGAGGTCTACATGGGCGAGATCCCGCTCATGACCACGACCGGCTCGTTCATCATTAACGGCACCGAGCGCGTGATCGTGTCCCAGCTGCACCGCTCACCGGGCGTGTTTTTCGAGCACGACCGCGGCAAGACCCATTCCAGCGGCAAGCTGCTGTTTTCGGCGCGCGTGATCCCCTACCGCGGCTCGTGGCTCGACTTCGAGTTCGATCCCAAGGACATCGTGTTCTTCCGCGTCGACCGGCGCCGCAAGATGCCGGTGACGATCCTGCTCAAGGCGCTGGGCTACACGCCCGAGAGGATCCTCGGCGAGTTCTTCGACTTCGACACCTTCCATATCAAGCCCACCGGCGCCGAGTTCGAAGTGGTGCCGGAGCGCCTGCGCGGCGAAGTGGCGCGCTTCGACATCAACGACAAGTCGGGCAAGACCGTGGTCGCGAAGGACAAGCGCATCACGGTGAAGCACATCCGCGACATGGAAGCGGCCGGGATCAAGCGCATCAGCGCGCCCGACGATTTCCTCCTCGGCGAAACACTGGCGCACAACGTGATCAACCCGGACACCGGCGAGATCCTGGCCAACGCCAACGACGAGATCACCGAGACCCTGCTCGCCCAGCTGCGCGAGGCCAAGGTCGGCAAGATCCAGACCCTGTTTACCAACGACCTCGACCAGGGCCCCTACGTCTCGCAGACCCTGCGCGCCGACGAAACCGCCGACATGCAGGCGGCGCGCGTGGCGATCTACCGCATGATGCGTCCCGGCGAGCCGCCGACGGAAGACGCGGTCGAGGCGCTGTTCAACGGCCTGTTCTTCGCCGAGGAGCGCTACGACCTGTCCGCGGTCGGGCGCATGAAGTTCAACCGCCGCATCGGCGCGCCGGCCGAAACCAGCTGGCAGCTGCGCTTCAAGGGCATCGCGCTCGCCAAGGAAGCGGACGCCGAGCTGCGTGCGTACTTCAAGCAGGTCCCGGAGCTTTCCCTCGGCAAGGCGAGCATTGAGGGCGCCGCTGCCGAAGCCGACGCTCAGGGCGTGGTCGACAAGATGTTCCACGATCTCAAGTCGAAGGGCATCGATCGCAACAAGCTCGAGGTGCGCATCGAGCCGCGCCTCACGCTCAGCCCGAAGGACATCGTGGAAGTGATCCGCATCCTCGTCGAGCTGCGCAACGGCCGCGGCGAGATCGACGACATCGATCACCTGGGGAACCGCCGTGTGCGCTCGGTGGGCGAGCTGGCGGAGAACCAGTTCCGCGCCGGATTGGTGAGAGTCGAAAGGGCGGTCAAGGAAAGGCTCTCCCAGGCCGAGTCGGAAAACCTGATGCCGCACGACCTGATCAACGCGAAGCCGATCTCGGCCGCGATCAAGGAGTTCTTCGGCTCGAGCCAGCTGTCGCAGTTCATGGACCAGACCAACCCGCTGTCCGAGATCACGCACAAGCGCCGCGTGTCGGCGCTTGGACCGGGCGGACTGACCCGCGAAAGGGCCGGGTTCGAGGTGCGCGACGTGCACCCGACGCACTACGGCCGGGTGTGCCCGATCGAGACCCCGGAGGGCCCGAACATCGGCCTGATCAACTCGCTCGCGCTGTATGCGCGTACGAACAAGTACGGGTTTTTGGAAACCCCCTACAGAAAAGTCAAGGACAGCAAGGTCACCAACGAGATCAATTTCCTGTCGGCGATCGAGGAAGGCAACTACGTCATCGCGCAGGCGAACGCCTCGATCGATAAGAGCGGCAAGCTGATCGACACGCTGGTGTCGTGCCGCTTCAAGAACGAGTTCGAGCTGAAGTCGCCCGAGGAAGTGCAGTACATGGACGTCGCGCCCTCCCAGATCGTGTCGGTCGCCGCCTCGCTCATCCCGTTCCTCGAGCACGACGACGCCAACCGCGCGCTGATGGGCTCCAACATGCAGCGCCAGGCGGTGCCCTGCCTGCGGCCGGAGAAGCCGCTCGTCGGCACCGGCGTCGAGCGCACCGCGGCGATCGACTCGGGCACGTGCGTGATCGCGCTGCGCGGCGGGATCGTCGACTACGTCGACGCCAACCGCGTGGTGGTCAGGGTCAACGACGACGAGACCGTCGCGGGCGACGTCGGCGTCGACATCTACAAGCTCACCAAGTACACGCGCTCCAACCAGAACACCAACATCAACCAGCGTCCGATCGTGAAGCAGGGCGAGCGCATCGCCAAGGCCGACGTGGTCGCCGACGGCGCCTCGACCGACCTGGGCGAGCTCGCGCTCGGCCAGAACATGCTGGTCGCGTTCATGCCGTGGAACGGCTTCAACTTCGAGGACTCGATCCTCATTTCCGAACGCGTGGTCGGCGACGACCGGTTCACGTCGATTCACATTGAAGAGCTGACCGTGGTCGCGCGGGATACCAAGCTGGGACCCGAAGAGATCACGCGGGACATTTCGAATCTTTCGGAAGCGCAACTGGCGCGGCTCGACGAATCGGGCATCGTCTACATCGGCGCCGAGGTCGAGGCGGGCGACGTGCTGGTGGGCAAGGTGACGCCGAAAGGCGAGACCCAGCTCACGCCGGAGGAGAAGCTGCTGCGCGCGATCTTCGGCGAGAAGGCGAGCGACGTGAAGGACACGTCGCTGCGCGTGCCGTCGGGCATCAGCGGCACCGTCATCGACGTCCAGGTGTTCACCCGCGAAGGCATCGAGCGCGACAAGCGCAGCCAGGCGATCATCGAGGACGAGCTCAAGCGCTACAAGACCGACCTCGCCGACCAGATGCGCATCGTCGAGTCGGACACCTTCGAGCGCCTCGAGCGCCTGCTGACCAACAAGAACGCCAACGGCGGCCCCAAGCGCCTCGCCAAGGGCACCAAGGTCACCAAGGAGTATCTCGAGGGCGTGGAGAAGTACGACTGGTTCGACATTCGCCTCGCGAACGAGGAGGCCGCGGCGCAGGTCGAGGGGTTGAAGGACTCGCTCGCCCAGAAGCGGCGCGAGTTCGACGCGATGTTCGAGGCGAAGCGCAAGAAGCTCACCCAGGGCGACGAGCTGCCGCCGGGGGTGCTGAAGATGGTGAAGGTGTACGTGGCGGTGAAGCGTCGCCTGCAGCCGGGCGACAAGATGGCCGGCCGGCACGGCAACAAGGGCGTGATCTCGAAAATTACGCCGGTCGAGGACATGCCGCACATGGCCGACGGCACTCCCGTCGACATCGTGCTCAATCCGCTCGGCGTACCCTCGCGGATGAACGTCGGCCAGATCCTCGAGACGCACCTCGGCTGGGCGGCCAAGGGACTGCGCCATCGCATCGGCGAGCTGGTCAAGAACCAGCAGAAAATGGTGATCGCCGACGTCAAGACAATCCTTGAGCGCATCTACAGCGGCAAGGAGGAGGACATCTCCAAGCTGACCGACGACGAGATCCTCGCCCTCGCGCACAACCTGAAGGAGGGTGTGCCGTTCGCCACGCCGGTGTTCGACGGCGCGGCCGAGAGCGAGATTAACGTCATGCTGGAGATGGCCGGTCTGCCGCAGTCCGGGCAGGTGCAGCTCTTCGACGGCCGCACCGGCGAGGCGTTCGACCGCCCGGTCACCGTGGGCTACATGCACATGCTGAAGCTGCATCACCTGGTCGACGACAAGATGCACGCGCGCTCGACCGGGCCGTACTCGCTCGTCACGCAGCAGCCGCTCGGCGGCAAGGCGCAGTTCGGCGGCCAGCGCTTCGGCGAGATGGAGGTCTGGGCGCTCGAGGCCTACGGCGCCGCGTACACGCTGCAGGAGATGCTCACCGTCAAGTCGGACGACATCACCGGCCGCACCAAGGTGTACGAGAACATCGTCAAGGGCGACCACAAGATCGACGCGGGCATGCCCGAGTCGTTCAACGTCCTGGTGAAGGAAATCCGCTCCCTTGGCATCGACATCGATCTGGAGAGGTACTGATGAAAGCGCTTCTTGAGCTCTTCAAGCAGGTCCAGCAGGACGAGGAGTTCGATGCGATCAAGATCGGGCTCGCGTCGCCCGAGAAGATCCGCTCGTGGTCCTACGGCGAGGTGAAAAAGCCGGAGACCATCAACTACCGGACCTTCAAGCCGGAACGCGACGGCCTGTTCTGCGCCAAGATCTTCGGGCCGATCAAGGACTACGAGTGCCTTTGCGGCAAGTACAAGCGCCTGAAGCACCGCGGCGTGATCTGCGAGAAGTGCGGCGTCGAAGTGACGCTGGCGAAGGTGCGCCGCGAGCGCATGGGCCATATCGAGCTCGCTTCGCCCGTCGCCCACATTTGGTTTTTGAAATCGCTCCCCTCCAGGCTGGGTCTTGTCTTGGATATGACTCTCCGGGACATCGAGCGCGTGCTGTACTTCGAGGCCTACGTCGTCACCGACCCGGGTCTCACGCCGCTCAAGCGCACCCAGCTCCTGACCGAGGACGACTATCTCGCGAAGGTCGAGGAGTTCGGCGACGACTTCTCCGCTGCGATGGGCGCCGAGGGCATCCGGGCGCTGTTGCGCTCGCTCGACCTCAACAAGTCGATCGACGAGCTGCGCAAGGACCTCGAGGGCACGACCTCGGACGCCAAGATCAAGAAGATCGCCAAGCGGCTGAAGGTGCTGGAGGGCTTCAAGGCTTCCAACATCAAGCCCGACTGGATGATCATGGAAGTGCTGCCGGTGCTGCCGCCCGAGCTGCGACCGCTCGTGCCGCTGGATGGGGGAAGGTTTGCGACTTCCGATCTCAATGACTTGTACAGAAGGGTCATCAACAGAAACAACAGGCTGAAACGACTGCTCGAGCTGAAGGCGCCGGAGATCATCGTCCGGAACGAGAAGCGCATGCTGCAGGAAGCGGTGGACTCGCTGCTCGACAACGGCCGCCGCGGCAAGGCGATGACCGGCGCCAACAAGCGCCCGCTCAAGTCGCTCGCCGACATGATCAAGGGCAAGGGCGGCCGCTTCCGCCAGAACCTGCTCGGCAAGCGCGTCGACTACTCGGGCCGCTCGGTGATCGTGGTCGGACCGCAGCTCAAGCTGCACCAGTGCGGCTTGCCCAAGAAAATGGCCCTCGAGCTCTTCAAGCCCTTTATTTTCAATAAGCTTGAACTCCTCGGGTTGGCCACGACGATTAAAGCGGCAAAAAGGCTCGTGGAGCAGGAAGTCGCCGAGGTGTGGGACATCCTGGAAGAGGTGATCCGCGAGCACCCGGTGCTGCTCAACCGCGCACCGACCCTGCACCGCCTCGGCATCCAGGCGTTCGAGCCGGTGCTGATCGAGGGCAAGGCGATCCAGCTCCATCCGCTGGTGTGCGCGGCGTTCAACGCCGACTTCGACGGCGACCAGATGGCGGTGCACGTGCCGCTCTCGCTCGAAGCGCAGATGGAAGCGCGCACGCTGATGCTCGCGTCGAACAACGTGCTTTCCCCGGCCAACGGCGAGCCGATCATCGTGCCTTCGCAGGACATCGTGCTCGGCCTGTACTACGCCACGCGCGAGCGCATCAACGCGAAAGGCGAGGGCATGAGCTTCTCCGACCTCGCCGAAGTGCACCGCGCCTACGACTCGCGCCAGGTCGAGCTGAACGCGCGCGTCTGGGTGCGCATCAAGGAAAAGGAGCTGTCCGAGTCCGGCGAGGTGAGCGAGAAGATCACCCGTTATGAAACGACGATCGGCCGGGCGCTGCTCTCGGAGATCCTGCCCGCCGGGCTGTCGTTCGAGCTGCTCAACAAAGCGCTCAAAAAGAAAGAGATCTCGAAGCTGATCAACATCGGCTTCGAGATCTGCGGGCTGCGCGAGACGGTGATCTTCGCCGACAAGCTGATGCAGGCGGGCTTCGGCATCGCCACGCGCGCCGGCATCTCGTTCGGCGTGCACGACATGACCATCCCGCCGCAGAAGCAGGAGCTGATCAAGCAGGCCGAGGGCGAGGTGAAGGAGATCGAGAACCAGTACACCTCGGGCCTGGTGACCGCCGGCGAGCGCTACAACAAGGTGGTCGACATCTGGTCGCGCTGCGGCGAGCAGGTCGGCAAGGTGATGATGGAGCAGCTCGGCTCCGAGGAGGTCGAGAACCGCCACGGCAAGAAGGTGAAGCAGGAGGCGTTCAACTCGATCTACATGATGGCCGATTCGGGCGCGCGCGGCTCGGCGGCGCAGATCCGGCAGCTCGCCGGCATGCGCGGCCTGATGGCCAAGCCCGACGGCTCGATCATCGAGACCCCGATCACCGCCAACTTCCGCGAAGGGCTGAACGTGCTGCAGTACTTCATCTCCACGCACGGCGCGCGCAAGGGCCTCGCGGATACGGCGCTGAAGACGGCGAACTCGGGCTACCTCACGCGCCGCCTGGTCGACGTGACGCAGGACCTGGTGGTGACCGAGGAGGATTGCGGCACCGCGAACGGCGTTTCGATGAAGGCGCTGGTCGAGGGCGGCGAAGTCGTCGAGGCGCTGCGCGAGCGCATCCTCGGCCGCACGCTCGCCACCGACCTGCTGCATCCCGAGACGCAGGACGTGCTGTACCCGGCCGGCACGCTGATCGACGAGGAGGGCGTGGACGCGATCGACAACGTTGGCATCGACGAGGTCAAGGTCAGGACCGCGCTTTCCTGTGATACGCGCTGGGGCGTGTGCGCCAAGTGCTACGGGCGCGACCTCGGACGCGGGTCTCCGGTGAACGTGGGCGAGGCGATCGGCGTGATCGCCGCGCAGTCGATCGGTGAGCCCGGAACGCAGCTCACGATGCGGACCTTCCACATCGGCGGCGCCGCCTCGCGGACCGCGGTGCAGAGCCATGTCGAGGCGAAGTCATCCGGCACGGTCCGGTTCACCTCGACTATGCGGTACGTGTCGAACGCGAAGGGCGACAAGGTGGTGATCAGCCGCTCGGGCGAAGTCACCATCGTCGACGACAACGGCCGCGAGCGCGAGCGCCACAAGGTGCCGTACGGTGCCCTGCTCGCCGTCGCCGACGGCGACAGCGTGCGCGCGGGCAAGCAGCTCGCGACCTGGGACCCGCACCACCGGCCGATCATTACCGAGTACGCCGGCACGGTGAAGTTCGAGCACGTGGAGGAAGGCGCGACCGTCGCGAAGCAGATCGACGACGTCACGGGCCTCTCGACCCTCGTCGTCATCGACGCCAAGCGGCGCACCACCGCCGCGGGCAAGGGCCAGCGGCCCTCGGTGAAGCTGATCAACGAGGTGGGCGACGAGGTGCGCATCGCCGGCACCGACCACGCCGTGAATATCAGCTTCCCGGTGGGGGCGGTGATCGCGGTGCGCGACGGCCAGCAGGTGCAGGTGGGCGAAGTGCTCGCCCGCATTCCGCAGGAAGTCTCGAAGACGCGCGACATCACCGGCGGCCTGCCGCGGGTGGCGGAGCTGTTCGAGGCGCGCTCGCCGAAGGACGCGGGCATGCTTGCAGAAGTCACCGGCACCGTGAGTTTCGGCAAGGACACGAAAGGCAAGCAGCGCCTGGTGATCACCGACCTCGACAAGCAGGAGCACGAGTACCTGATCGCCAAGGACAAGCACCTGCTGGTGCACGACGGCCAGGTGGTGAACAAGGGCGAGATGATCGTCGACGGTCCGGTGGATCCGCACGATCTGCTGCGCCTGCTCGGGGTCGAGGAGCTCGCGCGCTACATCATCGACGAGGTGCAGGACGTGTACCGCCTGCAGGGCGTGAAGATCAACGACAAGCACATCGAGGTGATCGTGCGGCAGATGCTGCGCCGCGTGGAGATTACCGAGCCGGGCGACGCGCCGTTCATTACCGGCGAGCAGGCCGAGCGCGCCGAAGTGCTCGAGGAGAACGAGAAGGCCGAGAAGGCGGGCAAGAAGCCGGCGACCTACGCCTACATGCTGCTCGGCATCACCAAGGCCTCGCTCTCCACCGACTCGTTCATCTCCGCGGCCTCGTTCCAGGAGACCACGCGCGTGCTGACCGAGGCGGCGATCATGGGCAAGCGCGACGGCCTGCGCGGGCTCAAGGAGAACGTCATCGTCGGCCGCCTGATCCCGGCGGGAACCGGCCTCGCGTATCACATGATCCGCAAGGCGCAGGCCGCCGAGCCGGTGCTGGCCGAATTGCCGGCCGCCGCGCCGGAGGCGCCGCCCGCGGCGGAGACCACGGCGACCGCCGGAGGCGGGACCTAAACGGCTGCTCGTTGTCCCGAGAAAAAGGGCGCTTCGGCGCCCTTTTTCTTTGGTTGGGTCGTTCGGCCCATGGGATTGACATCCCCCACTGCTGTCACTAGCTTGGTCCGCTAGCCTCGCAAGAGGCGCCTCCGGGGAGGAGACCTTCATGCTGTCTGTTCTAGCCAAGCCGTGGCTTTTTTCGCTCGTTCTCGCCTTCACGCTGCTCGCGCCGGACCGGGCGGCCGCGGACGACCGGTTCGGGCACCATCGGCGGCTCGACCGCATCGTCGTGTTCGGCGACAGCCTGTCGGACCCGGGCAATGCGTTCGCCTTGAACGGCGGGCAAACCGTCGCGCCGCCCGACTACGGAATGGGAGGAGTTGATGAACTGGACATCCCGGAGGTCATCGCGCTCATTCCGGAGGCGCCCTATGCGGCGACGCGGCGTTTCAGCAACGGCGTGACCTGGATCGAGCTTCTCGGCGGCACGATCGGTCTCGGCTCGAGCGTGAAGCCGGCGTTCACCGGCTCGGACGGCCGGGCCTCCAACTACGCGGTCGGGGGTGCTACGGCGTCTGGACCGCGGCCGGTCGACCTCACCGGGCAGGTGGATTTTTTCCTGCGCGACGCCAGGGGACGGGCTCCCGCCGATGCGCTGTACGTCATCGAGATCGGCGGCAACGACATTCGTGCCGCCCTCGCAGCGGCATTGGCGGATGAAGACCCTTCGACCGTGATCGGCGCGGCGCTGGCCTCGGTCGCGGCCAACATCGGTAAGCTGCACGACGCAGGTGCCCGAAAGTTTCTGGTGTGGAATGCTCCCGATCTCGGCCGTACTCCTGCGCTGCAGCGTCTCAACATGTTCGTGGCTCCCGGCATCGCGGGGGTCGCCACCCTGCTCAGCACGGGCTACAAGCAGGGTTTTGCCGGCGTCATGGCGGGGCTCGAGGCGACGCTGCCGGGCATCGAGATCGTGCAGTTCGATGCGTTCGCCCTGCTCGCGGACGTCCAGGCCAATCCGGCGAGGTTCGGCCTGCGCGACGCGACCACCGCGTGCATTCAGCCCCACGTGCCGGAGTTCGGCTTTCCCAGCGCGCCGCCATTCCGGTGCGCGCTGCCCGACCGTCACTTTTTCTGGGACGGGATCCATCCGACCCGAGCGGGCCACGTGATCATCGCTTTTCTGGTGGGCAAGGCGCTCTTGGCCGAAGCGCTGGAGCACTAGCGGCAAGCGCAGGCTTTTCTCGTACCATGGCAAGGGCGCCTTCGGGCGCCCTTCTCATTTCTTGAGGCCTGCCATGACCCCGAATATCCAGAAGATCGAGACCCTGGTGCGCCAGCTGCTGATCGAGCTGGGCGAGGATCCCGGCCGCGAGGGGCTGCAGAAGACCCCGCTGCGCGTTGCGCAGGCCCTCGGCTTTCTCACCCAGGGCTACCGCACCGACCTCGCAAGAGTCATCAACGACGCGCTCTTCACGCAGGACACGAGCAGTATGGTGATCGTCAAGGACATCGAGATGTACAGCCTGTGCGAGCACCACATGCTGCCGTTCTTCGGCCGCTGCCACATCGGCTACATCCCGAACGGGAAGGTGTTCGGCGTGAGCAAGCTCGCGCGCCTGGTCGACATGCACGCGCGGCGCCTGCAGCTGCAGGAGCGCCTGACCGAGGACATCTCGCAGGAGATCATGAGCTCCATCGACGCCAAGGGCGTCGGCGTGATGATCGAGGCGCGCCACCTGTGCATGATGATGCGCGGCGTGGAGAAGCAGAATTCGACCATGGTCACCTCCTCGGTGCTGGGCGTTTTCCGCGACCACCTCGCCACGCGCGAGGAATTCCTGAGCCTGGTCGCGAGGAGGACGGCATAGCTCTGCGCGGTTGCTGTGTGCTGGGGGTCTTGCTGTGGTCCGCGACGGCGCACGCCGAGCTGCGCCCCGAATGGGAATTCGGGCTGGGAGCGAGCGCATTCACGCTGCCCGACTATCGCGGCTCGGACGAGAGCCGCGGCTACGTGCTGCCGTTCCCCTATGTGATTTACCGCGGCGAGCGCGTGCGCGTCGACCGCCAGGGCATGCGCGGCATTTTCTTCGAGTCCGACCGCGTCGAGATCAACCTCAGCGTGAGCGCGACGCCGCCGGTGGACAGCGACGACAACCAGGCGCGCCAGGGTATGCCGGCCCTCGATCCCACGCTCGAGATCGGCCCGCGCCTGGACATCACGCTCGCGCGCGATCGCGCGCGCGAATGGTCGTTCGAGCTGCGCCTGCCGCTGCGCGCGGCGATCGCGACCGATCTATCGCACACCCGGCACATCGGTTGGGTGGCGTATCCGCATCTGCATCTCTTCACGCGGCCGGAGCTCGCCGGGGTCAAGTGGAACCTCGGATTGCAGGCCGGGCCGCTCTTTGCCACGCGCAAGTACCACGACTATTTTTACGCCGTCGATCCCGAGTTCGCCGCGGCCGAACGCCCCGCGTACGAAGCGCCCGGCGGCTATTCGGGAGCGCTTGCGCTGCTGTCGCTTACTCGGCGCTTTCCGCGATTCTGGGTGGGCGCCTTCGCACGCTACGACACGCTGAAGGGCGCGGCCTTCGAGCCGAGCCCCCTGGTGCGGCGGGACTACGCCGTGATGGCGGGCTTCGCCGTCGCCTGGGTGTTCACCGAGTCCGATCGGAAAGTCGAAGTCGACGTGGACGAATGACGTAGTGGAATTCCCCACAAGGGGAAGCGACAGCGGCACGGCGCTTGCTCCTCCCTGCGATGTCCGCATACGGATCGCTTGGAGGTAGTTATGGAAAGGCTGCAGCAGTGGCGCCGCAAGCAGGAAGGCAAGCTCGGTTACATCCTGCTGTGGGCACTAGGCGTGCCCATCCCGGTGCTGTTCGTCATTTTCCTGCTGCGCGGCTGCACCTGAGCGCAAGCACGGTTCTCGACCTTTTTTCAAACGGAGGCCATCACATGAGCAAGGTTCTTGTTGCATTCGGCATCGTTCTCGCGACCGGCCTGGCCGGCTGCAAGGCACTCGACGACCGCGGCGTCTCGCGTGAAACGCAAGGCACCGTCGGCGGCGCCGTCGCCGGTGGAGCCGTCGGCTCCGCAGTGACCGGCGGCAGCGCGATCGGCACGATCGGCGGCGCGGTGGTCGGCGGCGCGGTCGGCAACGAAATGGGCGAGCGCTACGACGAGAAACGCAAGTAGCCCTTTCGCCGTTCTCGAAAAGGGCGCCTTCGGGCGCCCTTTTTGTTTCATATAATGGGCTTTATGGGAGTCCAAGAACTCGAAGTTATCAAGGGGGTCGCGCGCACGGAGGTCGAGGCCGCCATGCGGGTCGACCTGGCGGCGGCGTTCCGACTGGCGGTACGCCTCGACCTGCACGAAGGCGTGTGCAACCACCTCAGCGCCATGCTGCCCGACGGCAAGCGGTTTCTACTGAACCGTTACGGGCTGCACTGGAGCGAGGTCAGCGCCTCTAACCTGCTTATGCTAGACGCCAGCGGCAACGTGCTCGAAGGCGAGGGCGAGTTCGAGAAGACCGCGTTCTATATCCATTCACGCATCCATCTCGCCAACCCCCGCGCGACCTGCGTGTTGCACACGCACATGCCGTATGCCACCGCCCTCACGCTGCTCGAGGGCGGCAGGCTGGAGATGGTGGAGCAGAACGCGCTGCGCTTTCACGACGACATCGCCTACGACGACGTCTATAACGGGCTGGTCGTCGACAACGCCGAGGGCGATCGCCTGGCGCGGGCGCTGGGCGGCAAGCGCGTCATGTTCCTCGCCAACCACGGCGTGATCGTGGTCGGCCCGACGGTCGCCGAGGCGTTCGACGCGCTGTATTACCTCGAGCGTGCCTGCCGCCTGCAGGTGCTCGCCCGCTCGATGGGCGGAAAATTCCGCCCGGTGCGCCCGGAGGTCGTCGAGCAGACCTACAAGCTGATCCTGGCGGATGCGCCGAAGTACGCCCCCGCGCATTTCGAGGCATTGAAGCGGATCCTGGACCGCGAGGAGCCGGCTTATTCCCGTTGAAGTGGCGGTCGAGCTGCGGGCGGCGCGTCCCGAGGATCTGCCGGCGATCCACTCGATTTACGCGCACCACGTGCTTCACGGTCTCGCCAGCTTCGAGGAAGAGCCGCCTTCGGTGGACGAGCTCGCACGCCGCTTGCGCGACGTGACCCAGCGCGGGCTGCCCTACCTGGTCGCCGAATACGGCCTGGAGGTGGCGGGCTATGGCTATTGCGCGCCGTACCGCGCGCGCAGCGCCTACCGCTATGCGCTCGAGGATTCGATCTACATCCGGCACGACATGGCGGGGCGCGGCATCGGCAGACGCCTCCTCGACGAGCTCATCCGGCGCTGCGAGGGGCTCGGCTACCGCCAGATCATCGCCGTGATCGGCGACAGCGCGAACGTCGCCTCGATCGGCGTGCACGCCGCTTGCGGTTTCCTGCGAGTGGGAACCCTGCGCTCGGTGGGTTTCAAGTTCGGGCGCTGGGTGGACAGCGTGTATATGCAACGCCCTCTGGGCGCAGGCGACGCTACCCCGCCGTAAGGACGAGCTTTCCTTTCACCTGGCGAGCGGCCATCAGCTTCAATGCATCGGCCGCCTTTTCGAGCGGCAGCGTTTGCGACACGTGCGGCTTCAGCCGCCCTTCGGCGAACCACTTGGTCAGTTGCCCGACGCTGGCGGCAAATCGCTGCGGCTCGCGTCGCGCGAAATCGCCCCAGAACACGCCCACGATCGCGGCGCCTTTCAGCAGCGCGAGGTTGAGCGGCAGCTTCGGAATTTCGCCGGCGGCGAAGCCGACCACGAGGTGGCGGCCGCGCCAGGCGATCGAGCGGAACGCCGGCTCGCTGTACGCTCCGCCGACCGGGTCG
>Ga0208685_1000482_pt1 | contig 13947 bp, 17 predicted proteins | sample EasRivMeERMLT890_FD_187533 | JGI IMG/M metagenome (GOLD analysis project Ga0208685, IMG submission 187533) | Soil microbial communities from meander-bound floodplain in the East River, Colorado, USA - East River MetaG ERMLT890 (SPAdes) (version 2) | ecosystem: Environmental > Terrestrial > Soil...
GTTCGTTCGGCAATCCTTGCTGCGACCGGCCGCGAGACGCTCAACGACCAGTATTTCACGCAGCAGCTGCTGCCTGACTTCATCGAGGATCACCCGAGCATCTGTGCAAGCTGGGACGTCGTCTGGGACGCCCGCGGTCATCTGGTCGAGCCGCACACCGGCTTGGTCGTGCCGCTCGGCACCCTCGAGGTGCGCCGCCACCTGGCACTGTGCAATGTGGAGCCGGTGCGGGCCGCCTTATCGGAACTGGCAATCGACCGCCATTTCACTACGATCGGGCCGCGCAACCGCTACCGGAACATCCTCTTTATCGAAAAAGAGGGGTTCGATTCGATCCTCGCCGCTGCCCGGATCCAGCAGCGGTTCGACATCACCCTGATGTCGACTAAGGGCATGAGCGTCACTGCCGCCCGGATGCTCCTCGATCGGCTGGCCGATGACGTCGAGAATGTCTTCGTCCTGCATGACCTTGATATTTCCGGGTTCAGCATCTGCGGCACGCTCGGCAGCGACAGTCGCCGATATCGGTTCACCAATCGGGTCAACCTGATCGATCTCGGGCTTCGCCTCGCCGATGTGGAGCCGCTGGGGCTCGAATCAGAGCCGGTACCGTTCGTCCAGCCCAGAGAATGGGCCAAACGGCGGTTCACACTGCGACGGCACGGCGCAACGGGCGAGGAAATCGAGTTTCTGCGCACCCGGCGCGTCGAATTGAACGCCATGACCAGCCCGCAGCTGGTTGCATTCATCGAGCAAGCGTTTCAGCAGCACGGTGTCGAGAAGCTCATCCCGGAACCGTCAGTCATCGAACAGCACGCGCGACATTTGCTCGCGCAACGCGACCTCGCCGACCTGGTTAAGCAACAGAGTTTGGAAATCGCCAAGCGGGCGGCGGACGCCACGTTGCCGCACGATCTCGGCAATCGCGTCCGCGAGCTGCTGCTAAGCCGCCCGGAGCTGCCCTGGGATGCGGCGGTTGCCATCGTGATGTCCGGCGACGAAGCCAACTTCGACGGCGAGGACGAGCCGTGACCCCGCTCGACGCCGCGCGGCTCTACATCAGCCGGGGGTGGTGCGTCGTGCCGATCCCAGCCGGGCGCAAGGCGCCGGCCGTTGAGGGATGGCCTAACCTGCGCATCGGGCTCGATGACGCGGCCCGGCATTTCGCCGGCGGCAATATCGGCGTGCTACTCGGCCCGGCATCGGGCGAGCTGGCCGACCTCGATCTCGACTGCGCCGAGGCGATCGCGCTGGCCGATCTCTACCTGCCGGCCACCGCGGCGCAGTTCGGCCGCGTCTCGAAGCCGCGCGCGCACCGGCTCTACGTCTGCCCCGGCACGATGCACGAGACATTCGCCGACCCGACTGACGGCTCGATGCTGCTCGAGTTGCGCGCGGGGCACGGACACCAGACGGTGTTCCCGCCGTCAGTCCACCCCTCCGGCGAGCCGATCGAATGGCACGGACCTACCATTGCTCCCGTAGTCATCACGGCACCCGCCCTGCGCATCGCGGTGGCCTGGCTGTCCGTCGGCTGCCTGATCCGGCGCCACGTGTCGGTGCACGCCTCCGAGCACCCCGGTCCCGATCTCGTCGATCTGCTCGAGGAGGTGGAACCCGTGCTCGCGGCGGTGGCGCGGCGCTGGCTGCAGCTGGACCAACGGCACGATGCCCGCACCGCCCGGCTGCGGCCGTGGCGCGAGCTGACCGCGGCTGACGTCGAGCTTGCCGAGGTCGTGCACGCTATCCCGAACGCCTGCGCCTGGGATGGCTGGAACGCGATGGGGCTGGCGATCTACGCGGTCACCGGCGGCTCCGAGCACGGCGCGGTCCTGTTCGACGACTGGAGCGCGAAATCGATGAAATACAACCCCTACGTCACGGCCGACCGCTGGGCTCATTACCGCCGCAGCCCGCCGAACCGCACCGGGATCGGCAAACTGATCGCGCTCGCCCGGCAGCATGGCTGGCGCCCGAGGAGCACGGCGCATGGCTGAGCAACAGCACGAGTTCATCCGGCAGCAGGCCGAAGATGCCCAAGGCGAGGAGGCCGGCGTAAAGAAGCCCCGGGGCAACGGCCGATGGCCCTTGACGTCGCGCGCCCTCGCATGGCCCGACCTGACCAAGCTTCCAGCGCCGGATTACATCGTAAAGGGCCTCATCGAGCGCGGCACGCTGGTTGAAATCTACGGCCCGACCCAGAGCGGCAAGTCGTTTCTGGCGACCGATATCGCCCTGCATGTCGCCCTGGGCCGGCAATGGTGCGGCCACCGGGTCCGCCAGGGCGGCGTGCTTTACGTCTCGGCCGAGGGCGGCACCGCCATCGTCAAGCGGCTCCAGGCTTTCGCCCAGCACCACGGCGTGGCGTTTGACGATCTCGATTTCCGTGCCGTGATTGCCTCAAGCAACCTGCTCGATCAGCGCGGCATCGATCAGCTGATCGTCGACGCCCAAAGCGTCCCCCGCCTGGCCCTCGTCATCATCGACACCGCAGCCCGGGTGATGCCCGGCTCGAAAGAGGACGCCGAGGACATGGGGCGGCTGGTTGGGGCATGCGATGCGATCCGCAACGCCACCGGCGCCGCCGTGCTGCTGGTGCATCACACCGGCAAGGACGAGGCCCGTGGCTCGCGCGGCTCGAGCGTGCTGCCAGCCGCGGTCGATGCCAACCTCAGCGTAACGAAGAAAGAGAAGATCTCCACCGTCGAGCTCGAAAAATCGCGCGATGGCGAAACCGGCCCGGTCTGCTCCTTCGGCCTCAAGGTGATCAATCTCGGCGAGGACGGCGACGGCGATCCGATCACCTCATGCGTCGTCTTGATTGACGAGGGGGTGGGAAAAGCGCCCAGACGGCAGCCCTCCTTGAAGGGGGCGGCAAAGATAGCGCTCAAGACGCTGGAGAAGGCGATCTCGGAGGCCGGCGTCGAGGCGCCCGCCAGCAATCACATCCCCTCCGGGCGCCGCGGCGTCGATCTCGAAAAATGGCGGCGATACCACTACGCCGGCACCTCGGACGGCGACCAAAGCGCCGAGGCCCGCAGGAAGGCCTTTCAGCGGGACCGCAAGGAACTGGAAGCCGCCGAGGTTATCGGTGTGCACGACGGCTTCATCTGGCGCCTCTGATGCTCTCTGTAGCCCCGTCGTTTGTGAGGCGTAGGGGCGGGACATCTCCCCTAAAGGGGGAGAGATGATGTCCCGCTCCGCTGCAGACGCCTGCGGGACACACCGGGCTGATTATGGGTTGTCCCGCCCGTCCCGCCAAAAGCCCAGGAAAACAGCCACACTGCGGGCTTCCTGCGGGACGCCGCCTTGTCCCGCTGTCCCGGCCATGTCCCGCCTGTTTGTCCCGGCTCACCGGGACATTTTCCAGGTCGGCGTTTGTCCCGGTTTTTGTCCCGCTTGAAATGGGCTTTTCAACGCTCGTGCCGCGCCTGACGGCCACATGACGGAGGAGTTGATGAGCAGCATCGCGATGGCGGTAGCCTTTCAGCAGCTGCGGCAGAAAGTAGACATGCTGGCCCTGGAGCAGGCGGAGCAGGCAAGGCGGCTGGCCACGCTGGAGGCAGCCGAGTGCGCCACCTGCGTACAGCGGCGAGCGGCCGATGCAGAGCGGCAGCGACGGCTGCGTCACCGTCACGTGACTGAGTTGTCAGGACAGATTAAAATAACCGGCTAGCTGGTGAAGCCGTAGCGACATCGCCGAATATGAGCCGCGTCTTTCCAAGGGATTGATCCACATGGGTGAGCCGAAGCGCGGCCGGACGTGCACCTATAGCCAGAAGATCGCCGACGAGATCTGTGAGCGCTTGGCCGAGGGCGAGAGCCTAAAGGTGATTTGCTTCGACCCGCACATGCCGTCGGAGTCCCTGGTGCGGTTGTGGGCGCAAGATGACGCCGCTGACAAGGCTGGAACGGGCGCCGGCTTCTCTGCGAAGTACGCCCGCGCGCGGGAGCAAGGCTATGAGCGCCTGGCCGAGGAAATCCTGGAGATCTCCGACGCCGACTGCACGGTCGACGGCAAGCCGGACAACGCGCTGGTGCAGCAGGCGCGGCTGCGCGTAGACAGCCGCAAGTGGCTGCTTTCCAAGCTCTTGCCGCGCAAGTACGGCGATCGGGTCACCCAAGAGATCGTCGGCGAGGACGGCGGGGCGCTAATCACCCGCATCGAGCTGATCCCGGTCGGCCCCCGGCCGCGGCCCGAGGCGGATGCCGAGGCGGCCACCCTCGGGGAGGCGAGCGTGACGCCACTGCGGGCGCTGCCGCCTCGCTAGGGCGGCGCAACACGAGCGCCAATGCCTTGATGGGGCCAGCCACCAGGCCGGAAATCCGCATGGTGACGGTCGAGGAGATCCGCGAAAGATTGGCAGACGCGGCGGACACCCTCAGACGTCTGCCCAAACCGCGCGGCCTCGAACGGAGCCTGCAAAGCCCTTGGCCGGATACGTTGCGCGAGTGGCTGTCCTACGGCGATGACCACACTCAAGTGCGACGCGGCGCGCCGACCCCGCAAGCCATCGATCGCCTAGACGAGGTGCTGGAGTGGATCGGCCCAGCTCCACCGCACGGGCTAACGGCAGTTCAGAGGATGGTGCTCTGGGCGCGGGCGGAGGGAATGCGCTGGAAGCGGATCGAGTTCCTCGACGCTCAGCTCCACCGGGGCCAGCCTCGCAAGACCAGGCAACTCCAGAATATCGGGGCGGACGCGGAGGCCCGGATACTGTCGCGCCTGAACGGTACACCGGGCCGGATGCGGATTACGTGATACAGGAACGCATCGCGTTGCGATGTCTCGTTCGGGTATACCCCAGGCATGCGAGACGATGAGACACAATCCGCGTCTTGTATGGGTTGTTATCAGCCATATGAGACAGTAGGCCGAGGCGGGTCTAGAGCCTAACGAGACGTATTGCGAGGATGGGGTGAGACACATGCGGTCGGATCAGGCCGAGCGATTGCAAGCCTTGTGGGATGTGGAATCGGCGTTGCAGCGCATGCTCGCGCTGCTCGAGGATGGGGACCCCCTGGTGGCGCCGGCCGAGGCCTTACTTGACCTGGTGACGGTCGCTATCGGAGACATCGATCGGGCGCTGCATACATAGCCTGTAGTTGAGCATGCCCCACACCCGGTCCTCGATCACGTCTCGGATTCGATGCCGCGGTCGTCATCGCCGAAGTACGTCGCCGCGAGCAGGCGGCGATGGGCGAGAGGCGTGCCGGATCGCCTGCACCGGGACCGGGCACCCCCCCCGGGACACCCCTCAGAAAATTGGGTCCCATCTAGCAGTGCCGTGGGCCCCACACACCCCAACGCCTGCCTCACCTGGGGCGATATTTTTTTGGAATCCGGCGGTATCCGGCCGAATATTTTTTTTGGAAATTCCGGGGTATCCGCCTCGCTGCGGCGTCTGGCGGCTATTGGCACACAAGCCCATGAGCCCCATGCCCGGCTTTAGGGCTCGTGCTGGCCGCATGCGCTCTGCCGGATCGTTTAGGAGTCCAACCAGCAGGCCGGGACTGATCGGGGTCGCGTATGTAGCCCACGGCACCCGATCCGCCAGCCGGGGCAGCGTATCGGTCCCGGACAAGCCGGGGATTGATCCTGCGCAACAAAAAAGCCCCGCGCAGAGCAGGGCCAGTTTTGACATGGAGGCCGAGGGGCGCCTTGTTCCGGCAACACCCGGCGCGGGGCGTTGCGAAACCCGCGCTCCGGGTACCATGCGCGAGATCGGGCGTGAGGGCTAGAGGTTAATCAATCGTGGGTTGAGGTGCTTCGGCGCGCATCCTTTGAGCCGGCGGTTTGCTGCGGCCGATTTCTCTACGCCGGGATGTCGAGAGAACCCGATGGGCCGGATGATGGACCGGCCGCCGATCGGAGGTGACAATGTCAACTCTGCCGTGGCGTTCCGGCCCCGGTTCGGCGGAGGGGGTTCCGCCATAGTGGACTCTCCGGCGCGACGGAGGCGATCGCGTCGGTCTGCGCCGATCGTAGCATTCTCCCGTCGAGACCAAACGGCAGTTTCCGCTAAGGTTAAGTTGGTCTACGCAATCTACCCTTGTGTGCACTAGCATTATCATGTATTAGGGTTAAGTCAACTTAACCCTATGGTGTGGCATGTCAGATATCGGCGAAACCCGCGAGGAAAGCGACATCATCCGGCTCGGCGAGCAGGCCGTCGATCTAGTGACCAAAACCTTCGACCACTGGCTGGAGATTGCCCGGGCGCTGGAGGCCGGGCGTCAGGCGTGCCTGCGCGCCGCCGGCGTCGGCAACAACGTCGAGCGCGGCAGCGAGGGCAGCGGGTTTAGCCGCGCCTATAGCCGATGGCTGGCGCAGCACCCGAAGCTGGAAAAGATCGGCGCCAGCGCAGCCTCGGCGAAGACGATCCGCTCCTGGCTGCACAAGTGCCTCTTAGACGAGGTCGCGATCATCGCGTGGCGCAAGCAGCAGGGCTGGGGCGAGCAGGTCCGCTACAACTACCCGCAGACCGTATGGCAGCGCTGGGCCAAGGCGAACGGCGTCATCGACCGTGACCCGAGCGACCGGGGCCGCGAGCAGAAGAAGCGCGAGCAGCGCGACAAGGACGCCGCCGATCAGGCGCGGCAGGCTTTCAAGGACTACAAGGACAAGGTCGGCGATTGGGATTTCGACCGGCCGGCCGAGATCGCCGAGAAATTGCAGGACAGCTATCCGGGCACCGTGCCCGAGGTCGTGGCCGCGCTCGGCTACGACGGCGAATCCGACAACGGCATCGCCGGTATCGATTGGGACGCCGAGCCCGAATCGATCCGCGCCACCCTGCTCGACATGATCCCGCTGACCCCGGAAGCGAACCGGCTGCTGCGCGACGTCGCCAGCGCCCACGGCAAGCTACTCAAGTCGATCGGCTCGGACAGGCCCGCACCCAAGGCCAAGCAGGCGGCATCCGCGCCCGCCGCGCCCGCCGTCGATCCGGGGCGCCTGAAAGCGGTCGCGGCGATGCTCAACGCGGCGTTGCCGACCGCGCTGAGCGGCCGGCCGCCCCGCAAGGTCAAGCGGGGCGCGCGGGCCTAGCGCCCGAACCGCCACCATCGGCGAATCGGTGCCGCGCGCGGGCGAGGGGCTACCCTGTTCCAGATGGAACACCTGAAGAAGACATCGCGTCGCTCCCCGCCCGCGCGGGCGAGGGGCTACCGCCGCCACGGCCACCATCGACGAATCGGGGCCGGCGCCGCCCGCTGATCGGTGAGGATCGCGGTCAGCCGCTGCCGCTCCTCATCGGCCCGCCGACGTTCTTCATCGGCTACAGCGGCCACCCGGCGGCGTTCCTCTTCGGCCGTGTCGAGTCGGCGGCGCAGATCGGCGACGGTCTCTTCCAGCAGCGCCACCTTGCCGCGTTCCGCGACCAGCTCCGCCCGTAACACGGCCGGAACCTCCGCGTCACGCGGTGCGCCACCTAACGTCACCTGTTCCGTTACCGGCGGGAACACCCGGTGCAGCTCGGCCGGGTCGATCGCCCAATTGTTCGTGAGCGGGTCGCGGACGGCGGAAATGGTTCCACGCTTGATCGCCCGCAGGATCGAGGTTTTGGACAGGCCAACGGCGGTGCCGGCCTGTTGCAGCGTGAATGCCATGCCAGGACGTCCCCCATGACGGTACGCGGCGCGCCAAATAGGCGTGGCGTAACGGTACGAGGGAACGGTGCCGATCATCGCCGAGGGACGGGCTCGAATGCAACTGCCGCCGCGGGGAAGCCCGTAGACGCGCGGGAAGCTCGGAGGGTGCTGCGATAGCCGCCGGCGCCTTTCCTGCGCTGTAAGGCCACTAGGCGCCGCCACAGACACCGATCCGTGTCTGGGATGATTCGCGGGCCGACGATCCGATTTGCCGCCCGGCAATCCGCGAATCGCGACCGAATCGGGCGATCGACCTGCGCGGGCGCATAAAATCCGCCAGTTCCGCGACATATAGCGGCCGAGCCTTGCCGAAGCGCTTGATGTGGTAGCACGCTGGCGGTGCGCGGGCTGGTCCGCGCCTAGCAGGGGAAATCCCGCAACGAGCTAGTCCAGACGCAACAAAGCCCGCCAGGGGAGGCGGGCTCTGAAACTTATCCGCTGCGGGATGCAGCGCTCGGAGTCTGGCAACCCCGAGCCTCACCCACAGCCACCGATTTGACAAGCGCATTTTGCGCCACAGGCGAAGTGCGCCTTCAGAGCCGCTTCCCGACCGGGCTGCAGCTGCAGCTAACGGGGGAGTTTTATGTTCTTGGACTTCGCAGCCTGCCGGGACCTCGATCCCGCGCTATTCAAGCTGCTGGCGGCCTTTGCCCACCATGCCGAGGGGGCCGGCGAGTGCCGGGTATTGCAGGCCAAGCTCGCCGCCGAGATGGCGATCTCGGCCTCGACCGTATGTCGATGGACGGCCGACCTGGTGCAGCGCGGCTGCCTCACCCGGGCGCGAATCGGCGGCGGGTCGTATCGCTACACGATCGCGCTGTGGTGCCTGGCGGAATTGTTGCCGCCTGCAACATTTAATTCTTTCACGATGAAAGAATTTGTACCCGCGGTACAAATCAATTGTTCAACTATTGAACAATCAAATTTTCCCACAGCGGGAAAATCAAAATCCCATCCCAAGACCGCCGGCAATCCCAAGGGCGCCGAGGCCGCACCGCCGGAATTGCACCCGGTGAAATCTGGAATTGCACACGCTGCAAGTCCAGACTCAGGCGCACCCGCAGACGCGCCCGCGTTAGTTGTTCCCTCTTCAGGTTCTAAAGAACCTTCAGAGAGAGAGCTCTCTCTCAGCCAGGATGAAATTCCGAATGGTTGGGAAGAAGCCGCAGCGGCCGAGCGCCGCCTCGCCGGGTTAGCCCCGGTCAACCTGCCGTGCGAGTGGAGGAAGCTCGTCGCCTACAGCGAGGGGCAGAAGGTCTCGATCTGGCGCTGGCGCGGCTGGGTGCTGAAGGCGCGGGGCGATCACTCGGCGGGAGCCGAAAAAGGTGCCGTCGGCACCTTTCCTGCCGCCGAGTTTTGTATACAAAACCGTTCGGCACCGAACAGAATCCCCGGCGACGAGCGGCAGCAGCGCCAGGCCCGCGATTGGGTGCGCTCCGGCTTTTGGCTGCGCAGCGGCACATGGGGCCCGGCGCCCGACCAGCCCGGCTGCACCCTGCCGCCCGCCCTGGTGGCGTGGTGCCTCAGAGAGCGCGCGGCGCTGGCGGCGGCATAGGCGCGGGACCGTGCGCGATTGGCGTCACCAGCCGCCGCGCCAGCCACGCGCAGGCATCGCTGGCACGGAGCAGCAACCCTGCGGTGTCGCGAAGACGCGCCGCCCGGCATGCCAGCCGGATGCAGGCACCGCCGAGCACGAGCAGCAGCCGGGCGAGGTGCAGCCGAGCCAGCGCGATCACGCCGCGTCTCCCGGCTCTCCTGCGCCCTCGGGCAGCGTCAGCGGCGACTCCACCGCCTCCGCGACCAGCGGCCGCAGCTCCGGCACGAACGCGGGCAGGTCACGCACCAGCGACCGCCATATCTCGGTGCTGAGGTATTCATCATCGCCCAGACCCGAAAGCGCCGGCGCGTCGCGACAAGAACCGCCTGTCTCAAGCCAAGTGAGCAGATACACCTTGATCGTCAGCCCGACCGCGCTGGCTGCCGGCACCGCCGCCATTAAGCGCAGCCGTTCCCAGCTGGCGTCGCAGAGCCTGTTGAACCCATCCTCGTCGTCGGGGTTTTCGTGGCCCCACTTTGCGACTGCCCGCTCTTCCTCGACCCATTGCCGGAAAAGGGTGAGCAGTTCCGCGTCATCCTGTCGGCCGCCGAGGGCGAACACGTCGGGCCCGGTCATGCTGCGCCTCCCGCGTCCGGCCGGAACTCGGGCAGGCAGTCCGCCAGCATTTGCAATGTGCGCTTGGCGGTGATGACCTCGATGACGGTCGGCCTCGGCCCGAGCGCGGTCAGGACGATGTCTCGCAACTCGCGCTGTGCCGCTTCGGTATGTGCGGCAAGCGCTGCCTCCAGCTGTTCAGCGACGAAACCCACAATGGCGTGCGCCTGGCGGACCTTGCCGCGCTGCGGCAGCTGGGCAAGGTCCTTCTGTGTCATCAGCAGCAACCGCACTGCGTCACCGGCCGCCACGATCAGCGTGCGCGGCGGGTGCGGCTTAGAGGGAGGAGGCTTAGACGGAAAATCGACGATATCGGTCATGTTGGTGTGCTCCCATGCTGGCCCGCAGGCCTCGCCAGCGGTCGGGCTGGCGCCGGGAGCTTGAAACCCGAGTGCACGGGCGGGCTTATTCGTGCCGATTGCTCGGCCTTAGATCGCCGCACTCCCGACATGGAGCGGCCCGGAGCACGGGCGCAACAAAGCCGCCTATAACCGGGGCGGGTCCGGGCACTGGCGTTTCAAGCGCCGGCGCCATCGTGCGCCAGCAGCGCGGCGGGCGCAACCGGTGCGAGCCGTTTTGACGCCCGTTGTTACTCCGTGTACCTGTTTGCCTCCTGCCCTGACAGGGCGCGGCGGACGGTCGTGCTGCCGCGGGGAGGCGCGGCATCGACGACGGCCAATACACTCAGATCAACCCGCTGCTGGCGGCGCTCGCCAGGATTTTCGCGCATGTCACCAAAAAGCAGGCCGTTGCCGCCGGCTGGCTCACGTCTCCCGACGATGGGCTGCACGAATTCCTCGCTGAGAACACAGTCGAGGGGCTGTGGGACAAGGGGGAGATAGCGCTGTGGGGGCGACTGTCGGTCGCCGGTGGCAAGCCCGTTCGTCGCCTCGGTGAACTGGTGCGCATCCCGAGTGTCGAGGGCAGCGGGTTTAGCCTGATCCTCGAAAAAGACGACGACGGCAACGACGTGTGGAGCGTCGGCGACGACGACGGCAGCTGGCGCTGGGTCGATATCTGCGTCACTTCCCGCAGCTACCGGAACGCCGTCGCGGAGGCGAAAGACAGGCTCCGCCGCATCGGCGAACACCGCAAGGCGATCTCGGACGGGGCCCTGCTGAAATACGCCAAGGAGCACCCGAAGCACGGCCGACCGCGCATCTACGAGGCGCTGATAAACAAGGGCTACGGCGTAACGAAATCACGTGTCGATAAGGCCCTCGCGATCCGCGATGCCGGTGGAAGGCTTAAGGGCGGGGCCGACCGCCAGGGCTAGGCTGGTTTTTGTTCGACCTGCCCGGTTGTGAACTTGCTCGGGCAAGTTAGACCTGTTTCCTTCTGATTTGGCTGGGTTGATCCAGCGTCAGATGGGAACTGCCATATGGCAAAAAACACTACCGCGCCGCTTGATCCGCTGTACGAAATCGAAGAGGCGTGCGCGCGGCTCAGGTGCTCGCCACCGACGATTTACCGGCTGAACGACGCTGGCGAGGTCACAGTTTTTAAGGTTCGCGGCAAAAGCCTGGTCGCCGGCGTCGAAACACTCATCAAGCGCCAGGTTGAGGCCGCCGAGCAGCGCCGGCTCACGCAAGAGGCTGGCGCCAACGCGCCGCACGGCATCATGGAGCAATCTCCACCCCAAGGCCGGCGCGGCCGTAAACGGCAGGCTGAGACGCCGCCGGATGCCCTCCCGGCATCGCTGTCGGGCGGAGCCGACTAATGGCGACCCACGAGACCGCCCGGGAGTTGGCCGAAGCCGCCGACGAGGTCCGGGCAATGTTCGCCCTCTGCGCGACGGAGGATCTCGCGGGCGAGATCGCCGGTGATCTCGGAATCGTTCCCGAAAAGGCCGAGGCGATCGCCGCGCACCTTGCAGCGACGCGCCGGCGCCTCGAGCATGCGACGCGCTTCCGCCACGCCGCCGGTTCGGGCGCGTGAGCCATGCTTGGAGAAATTGCGCCGCCATCTGAGCGGCAGCCGGAGCGGCTCGACCTCAGCCGCCCCGGTGCAACAGCGCTAAGCCAACCCGCTAAAGTCAGCGACGCCAACATGCACGGCGGCGGCGGCGGCGGCAACATGCGCGCGTCGGATTGGCGCCCGCTGGAGCGGAACACACTGCGCGGCTTCTTCGTGTTGCACCTGCCGTCGGGGCTGGTGCTGCACGACTGCACGCTGCACCGCAAGGACGATCGCGAGTGGGTCGGGTTGCCGGGCAAGCCGCAGATCGGCGCCGACGGGCTGCCGCGTAAAGATCCGAACACCGGCAAGCCGCTTTACACCGTCATCGTCGAGCTGCCCGACCGAAAGGTGCGGGAGAGGTTCCAGGCGGCGGCGCTCGAGGCCGTGCACGCGCTGCTCGGCGAGCGCCATCCCGGGGCGTTGCCATGACCGCGCTGGCAGCGGCGCGCCTGCATCGCGAGACGTTCCGCACATCCCGGCTGCTTGAGTTCTGCTCGCAAAAGGAGCTCGTCGCGCAGACCGGCCACCAGGTCGAGGACTGGCCGCTCGTCATCCTGAAGGAACTGGTCGACAACGCGACCGACTCTGCTGAGGAGGCCAACACCGCGCCGGACATAACGGTGACGGTTTCGACGGATACCGGCGTGATCAGTATCGTCGACAACGGTCCCGGCATCCCGCGCGACACCATCACCGGGATCCTCGACTACAGCGTTCGCGTGTCGAGCCGCGAAGCGTATTGCAGCCCGAGCCGCGGCGCCCAAGGGAACGCCTTAAAGACGCTCCTCGCGATGGCATTCGCCCTCTCCGGCGAACGCGGCGAGACGGTCATCGAGGCACAGGGCCTGGCGCACCGGATCGTCTTTCAGGTCGACCATGTGCGCCAGGAACCGCGCATTGTGCACGAGGTCTCGACCTCTTCCGTAAAAAGCGGCACCGCAATTCAGGTCCGATGGCCGGAGTCAGCTTGCTCAACGCTGCTCGCAGCTCGGCAACGATTTTTACAAATCCTCGGCGACTACCGTTGGCTCAATCCGCATCTCGCAGTCCGGCTCCGTTGGGACAACCAGCTATTACTGGAGGCGGCCCCGACCGACCCGGCCTGGCGGAAATGGGCGCCGTCTGACCCGACCTCGGCGCACTGGTATGACCCGCCCCGGTTCGAGCGCTACATCAGTGCGCACGTCGCCCGCGACCAGGATCTTGGCCGCGACCGCAAGGTGCGTGAGTTCATCGCCGAGTTCCGCGGGTTCAGCGGCACTGCGAAGCAGAAAGAGGTACTCGAAGAGACCGGCACCGCTCGGGTGTCGCTCTCGGCGATGTTCGGCGATGACGGCCAGATCCAGCACGTCCTGGCTGCACGGCTATTGCACGCGCTGCGCCGGCACTCCCGGCCCGTCAAGCCCCGCGATCTCGGCACGATCGGCCGAAATCATCTGTTCCACTGCCTGCGCGAGAACGGCGGCCGGGAAGAGACCCTCAAATACCAGGCTTCTTTCGGCGACGACGACGGGCTGCCGTGGGCTGTTGAAACCGCGTTTGGCTGGTGCCCCGGCGGCAGCAATCGGCACATCGTTGCCGGGGTCAACTGGAGTGTCGCACTCGGCAATCCCTTCCGGTCGCTCGGATCCCTGGGGCCAAGCCTTACCGCCATCCTGACGCAGCAACGCGCCGGTCCCGACGAGCCGATTGTCTTCGTGTTGCACTACGCCTGTCCGCGCGTCGACTACACGGACCGCGGCAAGACCGCAGCGGTGATCCGATGAGCGCCGCCAAAGCGATCATCGCCGGCGTCGAGGCTGTCACCAAGGAGTGGACGCGGCAACGTAAAGCCGAGGAACGTAATCGGCGCGCCGCGTTCGCACGCGAAGACCGCCTGGTGCGCTTCCGGCCGGTGACGATCCAGGAGGTCGCCTACCGGCTCATGCCCGAGGCTTACGCCAAAGCGAGCGGCGGCCTACCGGCCAAGGCGCGCCAAATCATGTACGCCGCCCGCCCGGCAATCCTTGCTGCGACCGGCCGCGAGACGCTCAACGACCAGTATTTCACGCAGCAGCTGCTGCCTGACTTCATCGAGGATCACCCGAGCATCTGTGCAAGCTGGGACGTCGTCTGGGACGCCC
>Ga0208685_1000484_pt1 | contig 13926 bp, 14 predicted proteins | sample EasRivMeERMLT890_FD_187533 | JGI IMG/M metagenome (GOLD analysis project Ga0208685, IMG submission 187533) | Soil microbial communities from meander-bound floodplain in the East River, Colorado, USA - East River MetaG ERMLT890 (SPAdes) (version 2) | ecosystem: Environmental > Terrestrial > Soil...
CATAACGATGGTCGCTTTGGCACCGAGGTGCCCCGCGGCCAGGGCGACGCCTTGGGCGTGGTTGCCGGCGGAAGAGGCAACCACGCCTTTCTTCAACGTCGCGGGGTCAAGACGGGCCATCTTGTTGTAGGCGCCGCGGCACTTGAAGGAGAAGACCGGCTGCAGGTCCTCACGCTTTAACCACACCTGGTTATGGAAGCGCCGCGACAGGATCGGGGCGTGCTCGAGGGGAGTCTCCCGCGCTACTTCGTAAACCCGCGCGTTTAGAATTCGCTTTAGATAACTTTGCGGCAACTGCGTGCTCCTTCTACTTGCGCTCCGTCGATTTTTGATTCCACTCAACTGTGGGGTCTACAGCAAATAGTGTAGATTACATTCATTGCCGCCTTTTGCCAAAGCCATCAAGCGTCGATTGTGTTGCGGCCACGCGCTCCGCGGCAGGCTTTGACAGCGACAATCATACCGGACTAATAGGTAAGCCAATGGCCGGCCCGGTAATTCATGCGTCCGGGCCACCACATAGGAATCTGACTGCGTGCAAAGACAGGAGATCAAGATGAGCATCGACAGCACTCCGTTAAAGGCGTTGGCCGGGCTGGTTCTCGGAGCATCTTTGGTTTTGCCGGCATGGGCTTTCGGGCAGGCGCCTTTCTACCAGGGCAAGACGATTACGATCATTCAGGCGCGCGAGGCCGGGGGTACCGGAGACCTGCGCGTAAGGGCGCAAGTCCCGTTTCTCCAAAAATACATCCCGGGCAATCCGACCATCGTCCTTGAGTTCATGCCCGGCGGCGGTGGTCGAAAGGCCGCGAATCATATCTACCGGACATCCGCTCCCGATGGCCTTACCATCGGCGCGATGACACCGGGTTTTGTGCCGAGCGCCGTGCTCGGCGAGACCGGCGTGTTGTACGACACCGACAAGACCATTTATCTCGGCTCACCGGACGGCGCCGCCCAATGGGTTTTTGGCACGCGCAGGGAGGCGGGCGCCAACAATTTGGAAAAGCTCCGCTCCATACCGGGGTTGCGGATCGGCGCCCAGGCGGTGGGACATCCTATCTATTTGACCGGCCGGTTGTTCGTCTATCTGCTCGGCCTGAGAGAGCCTAAATTTGTTACTGGATACAGCACCCAGGAACTTGATATTGCACTCCTGCGTGGTGAAGTGGATGGTAGATCGAACCTGGCGGAGACCATCGTCCTGCGTAACTTCGAATGGATAGAAAAGGGCCTGGTCGATTTTCATGCAATCATCGAAGTCCCCAAAGGAAACAAGCAGTCACACTTTGCCAAGGTGCCCGAGCTAGAAACCTTCGCCAGAACCGACAGAGAGCGGCAAGTGCTGACTTTGCTGCGTGGCTTCAGGGCCACCGGCTCGCCCAATATCCTTCCTCCGGGAACGCCTAAAGAGCGGGTCCACATCCTGCAAGAAGCGATGCGCAAGACCTTTAAAGACCCGGAGTTTCACAAAGAATTCAAAAAGCTCGCCGGTGACGAAGCGGCGCCCCTGATGCCGGAGGAGCTGGAGAAGGCGATCAAGGAGATGCCCCGGGACCGCGAAGTTATCGACTTCTTCAAGAAACTTTCGACTGCGGATGCCATGCCGGCGCGTTGAAGGGAAATCGGGATCTCTCACCGGGCTCCGTCCGTTCGGATAGTCGCAGTAATGGTATTTCGCGACCCGTTCGTTGCTGATAGATAGCGAAGTTAGGGTACAGATTTATCAATCGTGGCCAGATACGTTTTCTCTCCTCAGGAGAGACAGTGCGGGCAAAAATCGGCCGGCGCTCGCGGTTTATTATGACTTCGGCTTCCGGACAGAACTCAAGATTGAGGTACCACCTCGGATGCATGTCGTTGCCGCCAAAGGACGCAACTACAATCAGATCGGCGCCATTTTGGAGATAGAGAACCGGTGTTGTTCTCTCGCGACCGGTTTTGCGGCCCCGCGTGGTGAGCAGCATTAAGGGAGCTCTTCCGAACGCGTTGCCCAGTTTTCCTCCAGTTAGTTTCCACAACCACACGTGAAGTCGCCCGATCAAGCGAATAGTTCTCGGCTTTAGACGAGCCATACCCGACACGGTATCACATTAGGACAGCCGGGTATCTGTACAACAAACAACAAAATATTTAGTCCTGTCGTCCGTTCATGATCACAGAAATCACCATCCTTGCCGAAGAGGACGAGATTCTCGACACTGCCGCGTTCCCATATTTCCCTGTCAGTGGCCCCCCTCAAAACACGGCGGAAACGCTGTTAGACGGACGGCTACACTGTTCCGCGCTATCTGACTTCAAAATGGCTGCTCGAAATGCGAGACTGAACCTTGTCCTAGCGGGCGAACGCGACCCTGGCGGCATCGAGCCGATTTAGGGAATGGGTCAAACGTCCACGACTTCAGCGGCACGTCGGTTTATGGCGAAAGCAGCGAGCGAGGTTACAGACAACCAATCGGCGGGGCAGCCTGCGGCTCGCGGGCTGCGCCTGGACTTGATCGGCCAGCGGCTCATTTTGGTGGTTGTGGCTGTCGGTATCTGGTGGTTTTCGTCGTTGTCGGTGCCGCACTACATATTGCCCGGGCCGGCGCGAGTTTGGGAAGCGCTGAAGCTCATCACCGCCAACGGCGATTTGTGGAGCAATCTCGCCATCACGCTCTGGCGGGTTACCGTCGGCTTCGTGGTTGCCGCGCTGGTAGGACTGCCGTTGGGCGTCCTGCTTGGGGCGAACAAACGCGCCGGCGAGTTTTTTGAACCGGTGCTGCCGGTCTTGAATACAGTCTCTTCGGCCATCTGGGCGATCTTCGCGATCATATGGTTCGGTATTTCCAACGCCACCACGATATTCGTGGTGTTCATGACGGCGATGCCTTTGATCATCACCAACGTCTGGCAGGGCACCCGCACGGTGAACGCCGATTTTATCGAGCTCGCGCAGGTGCTGCGCATGCCGGACTGGAAAGTCATGACGAAAATCTACCTGCCGACCATTCTTCCCTACTTCTTCTCCGGCGCCCGGCTCGCCTTTGGTTTCGGCTGGCGCGTGTCACTGGTCGCCGAAACCATCGGTTCTTCCAGCGGCGTTGGCTATCGTCTCAGGCAAGCCGCGGACTTGATCCGAACCGACCAGGTATTCGCCTGGACCTTGACCCTGGTGATCATGATGACCACGATTGAAATGGGTATCCTGAAGCCGCTAGAAAGTTACCTGTTCCGCTGGAAAAAAGGTGCGGACACGCAATGATCTGGGCCGCGTGGAGCGGCGCGTCGGAAAATAAACGTCGGTGATGAATCAAACTGAAGTCACGGAGCAAGCATGTAACGACCCGGAGCAAACACCGCCGGCGATCCGGCTGAGCGGTGTCAGCAAAAGCTTTCGCCGGGGAGGCGGCCTGCCGCTGGAGGTGCTGAAGGATGTCAATCTCACGGTTGCGCCCCAGGCAATCGTCGGATTGATCGGCGCATCCGGCTCCGGCAAGAGCACCTTGCTCAACATCATTGCCGGCATCCTAACGCCCGACCGCGGCCAGGTCTGTATCTGCGGCGCGGCTACCGAAGATTTCAACGACTGGTGCGTCGTGAGCTACATGTTCCAGGACGACCGCCTGCTGCCGTGGCGCACCGCGATCCGCAATGTCGAGTTCGCCCTGGAAGCCGGATCCATCGCGAAAAAAGATCGCGTCCGGCGCGCCCGTGAAGCGCTGCAACTGGTCGAACTGGAGAGCTTCGAAGAGGCGTTCCCCTACCAACTTTCCGGCGGTATGCGCAGCCGCGTGGCGCTCGCTCGAAGCCTGGTGACCGAGCCGCGCATTCTGCTGATGGACGAACCGTTCTCCCGGCTCGACGCGCAAACGCGCGAGTCTATGCATGAAGAGCTGTTGCGCGTTCACCGGCTAAAGCGGATGACCGTAGTGTTTGTGACCCATGACGTCGCGGAAGCCGTGTTGCTGGCCGATCAGGTGGCGGTGATGTCTCCGCGGCCGGGCACGATCCGAGAAGTGGTGGAGATCACGCCGGCGCGGCCGCGGGACATAACTCACCCGGAGGTGACCAGCACCATGCAACGGCTTCGGGCATTGATTTGAATTGGCCTTTGCGGGCTTCCGTGTAGCTCAACGCAGAGGCCTGGTGGAGAAAGATATAAAGATTACAGCGCGGAGAAGAGCGAATCAAAACGTTATCTTATTTAAACCCTCTGCGCCCTTTGCGTGCTCTGCGGTAAAATTTTTCTCTTCTCTTGTTTGGTTGCGGCTCTGCCGCTGGGGCCTCTATGGTGAATGTTGCGTCCCTTTACCGTCCATCCGTTCGATTTAAGGAGGCAAAGATGAAAACAACAAAAGTGATCCTGGCCGCATTGGCATGGGCCGTCGCATTGTCGGTTCCCGGGTCCCTCTTCGCGCAAAAAATGCGGGTCGGCTACTGGACCAGCGGCTTTAGCCTGGGGTTTGGCGCCGTAATGGAGCAGATGAAATTCGCCGAAAACCAGGGCCTCAACGTCGAATGGATTAAATTTGCCGAGGTCAATGGACCGACCCGCGCAATCGTGTCGAATGCCATCGATGTTGCCTTTGCCGCACCCTCCACGAACTCCATCGGCATCGCTGCCGATGGCGTGCCGGTGAAGATCGTGCTGGCGACGCAGATCGCGGAGGCGCAAATCGTCGTACTCGACGGTTCGCCGGTCAAGAGTATCACTGACCTTAAAGGCAAGCAGATCGGCATGTCGCCTCCGGGAAGCGCGACCCATGCCATCGCCACGGCCATTCTCGACCAAAACTTCGGCATTAAGCCTAACGAATACCGCGTCGCTCCGGGAAACGAGGGTCAGTTGGCTCAATTTCTCACGCAGAAGGAAATCGATGCCGGGGTGCTCCGTTCCGTGACCCTGGCGCAGATGGAAGAGGTCAAACTGCGGCGGCTCGGAAGCGTAGTCGACGAGTGGAAAAAACTTACCAAGGGGAATGCGCCGCCGATCCTCGCAGTGACCATCGTCTATAGCGATTACCTCGCCAAGAATGCCGAAGCGGTGGCGAAATTCATTGCCGCGACGAACACCGGGCTCCAATACGGCTCTAAAAACAAGCAGCGGGTCGCCGAGATATTGCAGAAAGCCGCGAACATGAATGCCACTGACGCCCGCGCCTACGCCAACCAATGGGACGGTGCGTACATTGCGAGCTTCGAACCGGCGGATATCGCGTCGCTGAAGCGGATGTACGATATCGTCAAAGCGGCGGGCGGTGCCACCAAGGACGCACCCGACAGCGCCTTCGACGCCGGCCCCTATATGCGGGCGAAGAAGATCAAGTAGCTAGCGGAATTCTCGAAGGGCTTGGCGGTAGGCCCTCGCGGCGAGCGGACGCCGATGTAGCAAAGCCACCGTTGACTCTTGCCGGTCGACAACCGCGGGCCCATGACCGCGAATGGGGGGGATGCCCGGAATCAAATCTTTTTCGGCAAAACTTATTGACCGTCCCTTGGCTTTCATGGGCGCGGAATGATAGAGCGAAGCATGACTGAAACCTACGAAAAGCATAATATTCAGGCCTCGGCGTGGCATCTTGCTGATCCCAAGGGTTGGAAACCGCGCATTTTAGTCGGCTGGAGCGAAGCCGGCCACGAGGTGATTAAGAGCTTCACCATCCAACGCACCTTCGCCACGGAAAAAGAAGCTCAGTTGGACGGTCTCCTATTCGCCAAGACATGGATCGATGGTGGCAAACCGCTTTGCAGCGATGACGAATCCGTCATAGCGGCATCGCGGTTCCCGAATCAGAAAAGATAGTGCAGCAGATTCCCTTTACTGAAGTGTAGGAGGTTTTTTATGCGGCAGTTTCAATCTAAGCGCGCTTTTGGCCTCATTCTCGCTGCGCTCTTGCCAGCTGCGTTGGCCATGCTGGACGCCAGTCTGGCCTTTTCACAGGCGCCGTTTTTCCAGGGGAAGACGATTACTCTCATCGTCGGCGCCGGTCCCGGCGGGATGGGTGACTTGCGCGCTAAAGCCCTGGCATCGGTACTCACCAAACACATTCCCGGAAATCCGACCATCACTTTTCAATATATGCCCGGCGGCGGCGGTCGGAAAGCGGCCAATCATCTTTACAACACCGCCCGCCCCGACGGTCTTACCCTATTCCGTATTTCCAGCAGCATCGTGCCCTATGCCGTGCTCGGGGAGCCCGGCGTTCAGTACGATGTCGACAAGCTCATTTATCTCGGCACCACCGAGCACATGCTTTACTATCTCTTCAATACGCGCAAAGAGGCGGGGCTCAACACTTTAGCCAAACTCCGCGCCGCCACAGGGGTTCGCATCGGCAGCGCTCCCGTGGGCCACACCGGCTACATACACAGTCGCCTGATCGCCTACCTGCTCGATATGAAAGAGCCGAGGATCATTCCCGGATACGAAAACGAAGACCTCGATATCGCTTTTGCCCGCGGCGAAGTGGACGCGCAAGTAGCTTCCACAGGCACGGTCATCGAGCACGATTTAGTGAACAAACAGCTGGCCGATTTTCACGCCGCCATCGAGTTTCCCAGAGGCCGGAAAGATCCTCGTTTCGCCCAGCTGAATCTTCCGGACATCGAGACCTTCGCCAAGTCGGAGAAGGAGAAACAGCTGTTGACCATGGTGCGTGCTTTCAGATCCATCGGCACGGCGCTACTGTTGCCACCGGGGACTCCCAAGGATCGGGTGGAGATTTACAAGGAAGCCGTGCGAAAAACCCATACGGATCCTGAATTCATCAATGAGTACCGCAAGCTCACCGGCGGGGATAATCCGACGCCGCTGATGCCTGATGAGCAAGCCCAGGTAGTCAAGGACATTCCGCGCGACGCCGAAACCATCGAGCTGTTCAAAAAATTTGCCGGCACAGGACCGCTACCGTCGCGCTAGAGGGATTCATCGCGGGCGCTTCTACATAACCCCCGCCTGCAGCGACAAAAACCAGCCCGAGGGAGGAAACGAAAACATGGCAGAGCAAGCACTCGTGGTGCAGGGTGGAAAACTGATCGATGGCACCGGCCGGGCGCCGGTCGAGAATGCCGTCATCGTGATCCAGTCGGGCAGGTTCCAGGCGGTCGGAGGTCGCGGCGAAGTTTCTATTCCTGCCGGCGCGCGCGTGGTCGATGTCACGGGCAAGACCGTGCTGCCGGGCTTCATCGACGGTCATGGCCACTTGGAGGATTTCCATGGAGAGCTTTATCTCCATCTGGGAATTACCACCTGCGCCAATATCGAGATCTACCAAGATGGTCCTTGGACCCTGGCGCAAAAACAGGGTACCGACCTGGGCAAAATTCGCGGGCCGCGGATTTGGATGTCCGGCCGGGCCATCGGCGGCGTGAGCACCGGGCACGATGCATTCGGCTCGAAAACCGCCCGCGACAACATCATCGTCACAACGGCGGACGAGGTGCGCAAAGCGGTGCAGCGAAAAAAGGAAATCGGCTGCGAGATCCTCAAGGTTAATGAGTTTCTTTCTTTGGACCTGGTGAAAGTCGCGGTTGACCAAGCCCATGATCTGGGCATGGCGGTGGCCGCCCACAGTTGGGACGTCGTCGGCTCTGTCAAGGCGGGTGTTGACGCCATCGAGCATATCTGGTCGGTGGGCTACAGCTCTATCCCTTATGCCCCTGCAAGGCGCAAGCTGGCCCAGGACCGGCTGGGAGGTGTGATCGATCAGGAGCTCGCCGGCGCTTACTACCAAACCGAAAATTTCGACGCAGTGATCGGCGCGATGGTGGAACACCGGGTCGCCTGGACCCCGACCATCGCCAAATGGCTGCGGCCTTTTTCGCCGAGCGCCAAGCGCTTCAGAGAAAGAGAAAACCAAATCTTGAACGACCCCAATGCCGATCTCCCGGTTGCGGTCCGCGCGGTAACCGATAACGCCTATGACAAGTTGCTCAAACGCTATACGCCCGAGCAGCGCGCGCAAGCCAAAGTCGGTTATGAAAAGGCCAGCGAATTTATCCGCCGTTTCGTCCAGGCTGGCGGCATCCTGAAGGAAGGTTCGGACCCGCCCCGCGGCATGGCGGCCTTGCTCATGCATCAGGCCCTGACGATGGACGTGGAGGCGGGAGTGCCGCCGATGACGGCGATCCAGGCTGCCACGCTCAACGTCGCCAAGACTTTCAAGAAGGACAAGGACTACGGCAGCGTCGAGCCCGGCAAGGTCGCAGACCTATCCATCGTTGAAGGAGACCCGCTGCAAGACATCTGGATGACGCAAAATGTCAAGCTGGTGATCCTGGACGGAAAGGTCATCGATATCGGATTTCAAAAGTATAAGAATCCGATTCCGTCATTCTATTCCTACCAGAGCTTGCCGTTGGACCTCGAAATAGCGCCGCTCTTTCTCATCGAGGGATCCGGTCCCACAACACTCAGGGTACGTGGCCAAGGGGGAATGTGGCCGTTCCACCAGGTCATGTTGAACGGCGAGCCGCTGCCGACCAGTTTTGTCTCAAAGGACGAGCTTAAGGCGACGATTTCACCGGAAGCGATCCCAAAGGCGGGCACGTACATTGTCACGCTCAAGTGCGAAGGTGAGGCGTTCCCCGAGTCCCATCGCGCCCATCTGGTGGTGGGCTTCAAACCATAGCAGGCTGCTGAAAAAGCCTCATATGCTTCGTTGCGCTCAATCGCCTCGCTACAACGTACCGCTTAAGTACGCCTCCGCTCGTCGATTTTTCGCGCGCCTTGCCTCTGAGTCTTTTTGAGCAGCCTGCAAACAGAGTTTTTCAGCAACCTGCTAGACTAGCGGCGGCGGTGCTATTTCTTTTTTACAAAAAGCTTTTGAATGAGATCCTGCCACTCTTCGAGTTTCTTCTCGTACTCGTCGAGGGAGTATTTCGCCTCGAGATAAGTTTTCTTAAATTTTTGCGGTAACAAAGAGTCGACGTCGTCTCGCGGCGAGCTGAGTCCGCCTTTTACAACGAACTGCTGCCCTTCTTTCGAATGGAGGTAATCGACGAAGAGCAAAGCCGCGTGCGGATGGGGCGCCTTGGTAACGATGCCGGAGTAGCCGACGTTCGCAACCACCGGGTCGATGGGCCGCCACTCCACCGGCGCGCCGCTGCGTTTAACCACGAAGACGTTGGAATCGAACATCGTCGGCGAAAGCGGCACCTCGCCGGATGCCATCAAGGTCGCCAGCGCGGCCCCCGAAACTCGATGGATAGCGACCTCCTGGCGGCTGAGAGCCTCGACGAAGCCCGGGCCCATCAAGTCCAAAACCGCCCCCAGCCAGCGCGCAAACACGTTGGTGCCGAGCACCGCCATCTTGCCTTTCCACTTGGGGTCAAGCAGGTCTTTGAGGCTCTTGGGAGCCTCAGCCGCGGAAACGATATTGGTGTTGAAACCCAGGCTGATATAAAGCTCACGGTCGGCCCAGTAATAAACGCCGCGCTTGCCTTTGGCCAGTACTTGATCATCGTAAAAGCGTAGCTCCGGGGAGTAATGTTCCTGGAGAAGTTCCCTTTTGTGCAGACCGGCGATGTTGGCTTCCGTGCTCTCGACGACATCGGCGAGGTGGCGACCCGCGCGGCTTTCCTCCAATACTCGCTTGAGCACGTCCGCCCCCTCGGCGCGCCATTCTGAAACCTTGACGAAGGCATGCTTCTTCTCAAACTCCTGGGCGACAGACTTAAACCAGGTGTGGGAGTTATAAAAAGTGAGCTGGCCTTCCCTCTTGGCGCCTTCAATGAGAATCTTCTCGCGATCAGCTCCCTGATAAAGGGCTAGCTGCGCTGGCGACATGGGAGCGTTGGCAGCAAGCACGTGGGTTGCGGCGGATGTTAAGATCGCAATGGTGATTAGAAAACCCGCTCGTTGCATCACTTGCAACAGCGACATGGTTACCTCCTTCGCCAAAGCAACAGACAGCCGGATGCTATGAATTACCGCGATTCCTGTCAATCCATAGGCGCAAGAACTCGACAGCCTGGTTACCACCACCAAAACCGGAAACCCCGAGAGCGTTATTTTCCTGCCGTGCTTCCTTCCTTAGTCGAATGCAAGCATTCTTCGACCGCGCCTTGTATCAGTTCGGCCTGCCAGCGCAACAAGGCGCCGCTTTCCATAATCTCAGTCAGGGTCCGTGGCCGGCTGCGGGCAATCGCCTCAATGGCGGCTCTCGGCGCCAAAGTCGACGCGGCGATCTCCAGTTCTTTGGCGATGCGCGCGCATGCACCGCGCAGTAGGTTGATTTGCTCCTCGCAATCGACGGGCGGAGGGCGGCCGCGCTCGAGTCTTCTCAGTTCCGGCCATTGCGCCTGGTCCATTCCGGCCGCCCGCGTAATCGCCTCCTCGAGGGTTTTCAACCGCGCGCCGGCGATGTTACGCGGCAATTTGGGTCCTTGGTGCAAGGACACGCCGGGGTGGGATTCCGCCCATCGCAAAAGGTCGAGTAATTGTTCATTGCCGAAAACCTTGAAGGGTGGCCGGTTAGCGCGTCGGGCGTGGCTATCGCGCCAACGCCACAGTTCTCGCAGATAGGCCAGCTGCCGGCGGGTCAGCCGCCCGGCCCCCTTGATTCGCCAGGCTTCTTCAGGGTCCCGTGAATTATCACGCCCGGTTGACTCCACCATCGCTTGGCAACTTTCCCTGTGCCAATCCAACCGCCCCCGCTCGCTGAGATCGCCCCGCAGGCGCTCGGCCAGGGGCTCGAGAAAACGCGTGTCGTTAACCGCGTAGCGCAGTTGGTTTTCGCTAAGCGGCCGGCGCGACCAGTCGGATTTCTGCCCTTCTTTGCCGATTTTGATATCAAAGTATCGCTCAATGAGGGCGGCGAGGCCGATCTGTTCGATGCCGAGCAATTGCGCCGCAATCATGGTGTCGAAAACTTCACCCCGCGGCCTAAAGCCCATCGAGGCGCGCATCATGCGCAGATCGTAGTCGCCGCCGTGCAGAATCAACGGTTTCTCGGCCAGGGCTTCCACGAATCCACTCACGTCCAATCCGGCAAGAGGGTCGACGAGGTAGTGCTCGCTGCTGAGGGAAAGTTGCACCAAACAGACTTTTTCGAAATAGTTGTGCAAACTGTCGGCCTCGGTGTCCACCGCGACCCTTGCGGCCGTGCCGATGCGCTGGATCAACGTTGCCATCGCCCCGCGTTCTCGGACGTAAACGTACCCCGCGGACTCCGGTTTATTTAACGTTTCGATCTGATTCATTCGACCTGAGTTTAGAAGATGTCCCCCATCACGGGTAACAACTAGCAAACCGTCACAACCACCATTTCATCCGTTTCCGCTAACAAGGGTTGGCGATCGATCACGCTTCGGTGCTCCCTTGCGAAGCGCACCACGAAATGAGTTTACTCTGCGGCGCTGTTTCAACAGTCGACCCCGCCCGCGAGACCACGTTCCGCGCGTCGCTCAGCGGTTCACCTAACGCGAGCAGCACAGAAATGGCAAGGGTCGCGGTGCGGCCTACACCACCCGCGCAATGAATCAGCACGGCTTCCCCAGACTGCAATCGCTTCGCCACCGCCCCCGCGAGCGCCCAGAAGGCATCCCGGTCCTCGGGTGCGCCACGGTCAGGAATCTCGAAAGCAAGCACCAAACAGGGCACGGTGCCGGCTTCCAGTGCCTGTAGGTACTCGGAGGATTTCTCCTGGAGTTCATCCTTTTCAGCTAAGCACACGATGGCGCGGACCGCTTCGTTCCTCACCTGAGTCCACACACTCTCTATCGCTTCATAGCGGCCCGGCATACTGTGGAGTAGTAATCTCCCGGGAACTCGCGCGGGAAGATCGACACGACGAAACATCTTAGACTTTTCGTATTCGACAAGGTGATCGTTGGTGTTCTTGCCGCGCAGCCCATCGATGGATCACGCTTGAGTTGCCTCCCTTGTTCCTGGGCATTCTTTATCTCCGGCCGCACGTAGAGCGAAAACACCATCTTATTGCCCGAGTTACCGATGATCTTGAGATCGGCCCCGGAAAGCGCCGCGGCGATCGCCGAGCTGCCGTTGAGGAGCCGATGTCGATCTCGCCGGCCTTCCGCCAGCCGCCCGCCCTGCGCTGCTGACTCGTGACATCGCCGCGCACGCCTCGTCGCGCGACGTGAGGCGAATAACCTGGACCGACCATTCGGGCGATCGTTGCCAGGGAGCCAGAGTTTGCATCTGTCTCAAGGTACTTGTCAATTGCCGTATACTCTCCCTGGAATTGCCCCCCCTTTCAGCCCCTTCGGCGGTCGTGAGAAAAATCCGTTCATGGTTCGACGGGCTCACCACGAACGGAACGGGGCAACGTAAATTCAACTCCTTAGCCGTTCGTCCTGAGCGCGTCAAAGGGCGATCGGCTATTTTTCTCACCGCCGGCGCGTCCGCGGTGAGCAGTCCAAGCTCGCCACCACAGAGACCCGCGGAGGGCACAAAGTAGGCGCCCCTACGTAATTCCGAATTTGACCCCAAATCTTTTCCCTTGCTCCCTAATTATTTTCAAAAACTGTCTAATATTGGACAGCAATCTCTCGCCGAGCGCGTAAGATCCGTAAGCAGCGTACTCAAGAACTCTGATTGCAGGCTGCTCAAAAACACTCAGCGGCAAACACCTTGAACGATTTGAACGGCTCGAACGTTTTGAACTCGTTCCTTAAGCAGCCCGCTAGACGAACCGCCATGAGGTTCACAAGGAGGCTCGCATGTCTGCAAAGACGTCATACGTGATTAGACTGAGCGAAGATCTGTACCTGGACAGCAACAATAATTTCCTCACAGGGGCGCTGCCAAATTTGCCGGTTTACGCCCTTGCGGGCGGCGACCTTCCGCTGAGTGACGACACCCGCCAGACCTTGCTCCGCCAAATACTCACCGCGCTCCCCAAAGACGATCCGCGGTGGAGAATTGTTCTGCGCTCGATGGGGCTCGGGGTGAAATTGACGGAGGAGGTGTTGCGCCAGACCCATCGCGACCGCTCTATCACCGAGACGGTCAGAGCCTGCGCTGAATCGGCAGGCAGAAGAGTGTCGGGCCCCTGAGAGGTCGCTAATGCGGTCTCGGGCTAAACCGGCTTGATACGGAAGGACGGCTGAAACCCTGTGTAATGTAAACAACTGGCGTAGAAGGATTAAACATCTTGACGGAATCGCCAACAATATAAGGCCACCCGCGGCTAAAACTCGGCACCAAAGAGACAATGCCGCCTACTAAGACAAACTCAGGTACTCATTACAGCATCTTTGCCATTTGCAATAAATGCGGCGGAACCCACGACCTGGAGGTTTCCGTTATCTTGAAAGACGGCCCTGTTGAGAAGCAAAGCATCGGGCACGTGTACAAAGATAGAAATCTTCCAGAAAGCCTAGCCAAATTTTCCTGCATGAGTATCACCTGTCCGGCAACGGGCAGGCGATCTACCCAGAAAGACAACCACCAAATATTTTTAGTTCCAACTAAAAACTGACACCCGCACAGGAATAAGGTTCAAAACTCGCGGAGTGAGTTTTTGGGACGCTAACTATCTGATCATTCCCGCCTTTTCCGGGGGTGGAGCCATGGGTTGATCGGATCTCGCATACAATCAAAAGCGGGTGTTGACCCATTTCACGACGTAATCAAAAAAGTTCTCCACGCTATTCGAATACTGCGCTTGTTGGCCCTTAAGGATACAGCTCTTTCAACAGGCCGCTTTTTTCCAAGGTGTCGAGGAAACGCAGGTCCACGAACTGCTCCGGCTTGGCATTTTTTGCCGCGGGCACGGTCTTGGCCAGATCTTCCAGGACGTTTACTACCCCGGCCATGTTGATCGACGGGGTTTTCTCCAGAACTTTGCTCATGTAAAAATCGTAGGCCTTCTGCAATACCGCCGCATCATTGATCTTGGTGTACTTGGCCATCGACTTGTAGGTGAACTCGCGATCTGTGCGCGCTCGATGTATGCCGCGGGTGTAGGCGCGCATGAAACG
>Ga0208685_1000488_pt1 | contig 13884 bp, 26 predicted proteins | sample EasRivMeERMLT890_FD_187533 | JGI IMG/M metagenome (GOLD analysis project Ga0208685, IMG submission 187533) | Soil microbial communities from meander-bound floodplain in the East River, Colorado, USA - East River MetaG ERMLT890 (SPAdes) (version 2) | ecosystem: Environmental > Terrestrial > Soil...
CGGCAAGATCACTGAATCAACCGTTCTCCGTGCAGGTGAATGGATCGACACACTAAAGAAGGCACTAGGGAGGTAGTATGGTGTTCAGAAACAAGGGACCCAAGCACGGTAACTCTGGTGGAGATGACCGTCGAGCAGAGGCTATAGAGAAAGAACTCAAGGCAACGAAGGAAGCGCTGGAGAAGCTAGAGAAGAAGCAGCAAGAGAGGAACAACTGACATCCCACATAGTTTGGTTAGCCGGCTTTGGTTCGGCCTCGACAGAGGCCGTTCCTAAACTTACTAACCAAGGGAGAGTGCGAGAAGTGTACGACGTAAGCAGGGCGAAAACAGCCCACAACATTCAACAGGCATATGCCACCACATACCAATTGGCTTATGCCCTGACGTATATGTACAGCACACTGTACACTAACTCCTATTTGGGCTGGACTACTATAAACCCAGACCACTACAACAAATGGATCAACGAACAGATGGAGGCGTAATGGAACTGAACAACGAGCAGTACTTGGCAATGTCAATGACACCTGTGCCGAATACCGAAGAAGTGGCTCATGTCGCACGCATCGGCGTGGAGCTTGATCATGAGCTCGGTAGTCGTGCGCGTGACTTTTACTACTACACCGCTCTCTTCATGAGCCACTAATGGACCCTAACGAAACACTGCATGAACTACGACTGGCCGTAGAGGCCATAAGCGTTGCACCTGATCTAGCCAGCAAGAACGTACTTAGAGAACGAGTTGTCGAGTTGTTCGTGGACTTGGATACGTGGATGAGTAATGGAGGTTTCAGCCCTGATGCCTGGCTCAAACAATGAGTGAGGCTAACAGCTGCTTACTGAACTGCCTGCTTGGTGTCATGTTGGGCATGCTTGTGATCCTGCTTTACTTGTTCCTATACAATTGACTTGACTCCAAATGGGTGGCATGGTACAAGTCGCCTGATGGCACATCTCACATGGGTACCAGAAGGTGACACGGATTACCGATTGCGCAACGACCCGAACTTCTTGATTGTGATTGCCAAGCTCGGGGACTGCCGTTTGTACAACGGTATTCGGTTACTGCATCGAGCGCACTCGTTACTTGAATGCGTGAACCTAGTCCGAGCTAACTTCGATGGACTCGAGGCTGGCTTCAACTTCGGAGATGAACATGGATCAGAACTCAGTCCACTACCATCAGGTCCTGTACCTAAGGGGTCGTGAGAAGTACTTGGTACTTCAGCTTGTGGGAGTTGCGTTCATTGCGGTTGCAATCTTCGCGCCAACTGCTCCGGCATTTGTCCTTGCACTCACCGGCCTACTCATTTGGATCAATGGATTGCGAGGCTTCTACCCACCTAAGTAGGTTGAGCGGGCTGCGCAGCACCTGTTGTGCAGCCCGTTGAGCTAACTTAGGAGGTTACGTGCTTGACATCACGGGCTCTGAGTTTGTACAGATACAGATACGTAACGACGGCAAAGTCATCTGGGTTCACACCTTAGAAGGGATGACTGTTCTCCGCGTCTGTCAGATTGAGCGACTAGAAATACGGGATGATAGGAGTACTGGTGAAGATTGAACTAGACATTGACGATGAAGTTATAGCGGACCCGGGCAAGTTCGCATGGGCTGTTGGTGATGCAGCCAACATCATCAAGGTCGCACGACGTCTCGGCTGGCTCGACAGCTTGAAGTACACAAGCAAAGTACGAGGTTTCTCCATAAAGGTGGAGTCATGTCAGCAGTCTGTAAGTGCTGTGAAGTCAAACGAGACAAGCTCGTAGAACCTCTGGGCATTTGCACTGTTTGCCTTAGACGAACCAGCGCCCTATTTAGAGACTGGGCCGCCATTTGGTCCAGCGTTGACATCGAAGCGGACATCAGAAAGGAGTTGTTCGATGCCGCATAAGCATAGCTACACAGTGGGAGACATCGTAGAGAACTCTGACGGTATCCTTGGTCACATCACTGCGGCCTATGAGGACCGAGTCATAGTTCAGTTCCCTGACATCGTTCGGGTGTACCAAGATACAGCGCTTGACACGCTTACACTTCACCCGGAGCGCAGAGTCAATCCACCTCAGCCACAAGTTCCTGTGGACTTTGAGGGATTTGAAGTCCCGGACGTGAACAGCCCACGACCACAAGTTCAGCCGCATGGTATTTAGATGAAACAGAACCTAGCGATCTACCCTGAGTTAGATCGCATACGTCGATCACATGCGAACGTACCGACGTTGGTACGCATTTGTCCGTACAGTACATTGCCTGAAATTGAAGCTGACATGCTTTCCTTACAGCGTGCTCTTGTTGAGCAACTTGATATTGATGGCGAAGTTATGCACCTGCGTATGACCAACAATGGACGTCGCATCTACATAGAAAAGGTGGGAGAATGACTGACTACAACCTGTTCTTTGCGTTCCGTATCAATGAGGACGGATCACAAACAGTCATGGTCAAGGAGATCATGCCTCTTGACGCTACGTGGGATGACTTCATGACGTGGGTCGACCAGCATAACGACCCTTGCGTTCCGATGCAGTTCGATGCACTTAACGAACAGACCGTGATGGACTCAGTTCCACAGGCTCCTGAGTGGGGAGTCTATATGTGGGATGCTTGGAACTTGATGGAAGTTGGGGACCAGGCAACTGAAGGTTTGGGGGGAATGTGGACCGCTCACATTACCGAAGGCATTACATGCGAGACGCCGTCTCCAACTACCACTGTTCCTGTCTCAACCACAACCACTGCGCCGACAACCACTACGGTCATCGAATCAGTTCCGACCGAGCAACCTTCAACTACTACGACAACTGAGCACGATACTTGTGTGTACGTGCCAGAACTTGGCAGGTTCCGTGATACGGTTACGTTCGAGTACTGTGACACACAGCCAGTTACACCTACCCCTACTGCAAGCCGAACACTTGCTGCTACGGGCTTCAACCCAATGACGTTGCTGCTTGTCGTTGTGCTTCTGATCGCTATCGGTTCCGGCCTACTCGCTAGGTTCCGAACGACTTAAACACCTTGACGACAAGTCGAAGGCATGGTACAAGTACCTCCCCACGGGGCATATGAAAGGAGAGACATGGTGAGTGGCGTAGTGACGGTCACTCTGCCGGTGGATGACATTGACGCAGCCCGACATGCTGAGCGAATTGGAACTATTATTCCGTTCCTGCGTAGTAAGCAGCGGGACATGCGAATTAAGTTCACTGAGTACGAGGACACCGCCGAAGCCGTAAGTTAAGGTAGCCGTATGCGTGTTGCATGTGACTGCTCTGTCTACTTGCAGAGAGGGTTCGGAACTCTACACCCAGAGTTCTCTAACTTGTGGATTTGTGGTCACTGCAACCGCATACCAAGGTGGCAGATCCGCCAGGGCATCAAGCTCTGCTCTAACTGTTTGGGGAGCTTTAGCTCGCCTGATCCACACTCAACACAATGCAAAGAGTGCGACCCCACACTCATCACTTGGGGTCAAGTAGTAAGTCTCTACCGAAAGAGGAACACATCACAATGTCCGATACTTTGGAGACGACAGTGGGCAGCGAGACCGAAGTGACTGACGTGCAGCTTCCCGCTCTCGTTCAGATGCTTCGGGAGCACTGGACCAACTTCAACGCCCAGAAGGAAGCTCTCGACGAGAAGCTCGGTTCTTCTGATGGCCCCACTGCGATCAGTCGTGCGGCTGTTGCTTCCCTTCCCTCAGGAACTGAGCAGGCTGTCACTTCTGCCATCAACACTCTGTTCGCTGGCGCTTCTGATGGTGACGCTGCTGCTCTGACCTACCTTCTCCGCAAGGAGATGAAGGCTTTCGATGCGAAGGTCAAGGCGTACGTCGATGCGAACACTTCTGAGGTTCCCACGATCAGTGATGAGGAGTCGGCCAAGCTTCGGGAGGAGCGTAAGCAGGCCGTTGCTGATGCCAACAACCTGCGGACGGCTGTTCTCACTTCAGCCCGGCCTTGGGCTGAGGCTGATGGGAACTTGGACAAGTACTTCCCCGAACTGACCAACCCTCGTGGTGGTGGAACTCGTAAGAGCGCCCCTCGACTCAAGGGTTCCTTCATCTGGTCGCTTGATGGTCGTCCGATCGCTGGTGACAAGATCGAAGACTTGGCCAAGGCTGTTGGTGTCGGTCGCACTGAACTGAAGATCGCTCTCAACGAGTACTGGAAGTCGACGAAGGGAACTGACTTCCCATTCGCTGACGCTCCTGATTCGTGGAGCTTCGAGTTCACCAGTGGCGACACCTCCGATCCCGAAGGTCACACTGTTTACACCATCAACGCCGCTCGTCGTGAGTCGGACACGGAGTCCGATGATGACTCCGATGACGACACTTTCGATGAGCCCGATGAGGGTGAGTCGATGTTCGGAGACGACAACTAAGCTTACACTGAGCTAGGCTTAGGTAGTTACGGAGCACAGTAGTTGCCGCTAACTCGCAATCTGTGTACCGCAGGCTAAACGTGATGCCTACATACACTTAAATAGACCACCAGTCTCACGCTCGCGGTCGGCCAGGTGAGTAACGACACCTGCGAACCGGTCCGGAGACTTCGTTACCGAGGGATTGGTGGTCTATTTAAGTGTATGAGTTTACAAAGGGAGCAACTCAAATGGCACATGGCGAACTGAACTTAGATGACCGTTACCAGTGCGAGTACTGCATGAAGTCGTACAAGTACGAGGCAGGTTTGCGTAAGCACACTGTCGTTCAACACCCAGACGAGTACCCGTACTCCGATTACGGTTACGCAGTTGTAGGTGTAGAGTCTTCGGTGCGGCCAAATAGGTACGCCTCGCCGGACAGCGCTTTGTTAGAAGAAGTGGTGTGCGTTATAAACGATCTAGCTAACATGCTCGTTAGGCTGGCAGGAATTGCTCGTAAGCTAGGTCACACTAAGTTCTGAGTGGGTGCATATTTGGTAGGTGAGGCTGCAACCAATATCCTACACTTATGCTGAGGTTTGCAGACCAATACAGGACTACGCGGCTCCCTAGTTGCTGGCCCACTTATTACATACCGCCCCTGTGCACAGCTAAGTGCTGACTTAGTATGGGGTCCCCGTTATCTGGGGTGCGTCATTTAGGCGTAGGTGGAGGGTAGCGTTCAGTCGGTACACCGGCTACCCTCCTAATTACTTTGGAGCGCAATAGCACAGTCCGATAGTAGGAGCTGACTCGCAAGTTGCGTACTGTGGGCTATACGTGATGCTCACTTATTCGCCACATACGGCGTCACGAGGGAGATGGGATCATGTGACTCCATCAGTTACGCTAGTAAGCTAGCTCCTTGCTAGCTAGTACATGCAGCATGACCCAGGTTCATGCGCCCAAGGCCACCGTAAGTAGGCTCCGACTAGGGTGCTACTTGCTTACATAGGTACAGGAGATGCGGAGTTCAAATCCCGCCGTGTACGCAAAGGTCAGGCATTAAGAAGATGGTCCAACTCAACTACTAACGTACCGACTTAAGAAGTTGGGCGTAGAATGCTAGAGCGTTCGGTAGCCAAGAGTCCACCAGATGCAAACTTCTTAGTGCCTGGCCTTTTCTCGTTCACACAGGAGGTAAACGATGTGGCCGAAAGCGATCAGGTTCGTCGAGATCGTATGTGGGGCAAGGACGGCTGGGTAATCTGCCAACGCTGTCCGAGGTATCCCGAGTTCCCCTGGGTCGTACATAGTCGAACCTTTCACAAGACCTACTCAACACAGAAAGGAAACTGACTTGTCTACCTGGAACATTGTAGGGCTTGTCATCGTGGTGATTCTCGTAATCATCCTGATCAAGTACCTACTTCTTCCTGTTCTACAGGGCTAGTTCTTCTCTACCAAAGAGGTCACTCGCATGAGTAAAACGGTCGAAACAGTCGTATGGACTGATGACTACGCCTGGACATTTATCCAGGATGGTAATGTGCTAACCTGTTATTACATCCCAGCGGATTCAAAGGAATCAGCCGTCAAGTTGTACGCATATAACATGGACGAACGACGGTCCTACCGTCACTTCCTGACTGATCTCATGAGTCAAGCGAGGGCTAACGTCATTGCCTCAAATGAGGCAGTGATCGACTGCATCGTTGTGGTGCAGAATGCCTTTGCTAAACATCTAACAAAGGAGACACATGACGTCAAACGCAACGTGTCCAAGGTGCAAGACTGAGGTAATTCTCACGGCGGTTGAGAACCCACGTAATAATAAGTGGACTATCGTTCCACTTGATTCGGGTACTTACAAGCCGGGGGATTTCACCGTCGACTTCGAGAACTACCACCCAACTGTTGATATCATGGGTGAGGATGCGGGTGACTACCCAATTGCTACGTACGTTCCAGCAGAAGGAACGCACCGTACGCATAGCCCATCCCATTACCTAGCCTTGGATCATGATGGCTGACCTACCAGGTTTCATCGACATTGCTAATCCGAACGTATCCACACAAGAGTACGCAACGACTGGGCCGGCACGAATCATGTGCCACATGACTGTTGGTATGGCTCTGTCAGCCAGTTACGTATCGGGTCATAGGGTCCCACCTCAGTTGTGGGTGAACCCGTATACTCGTGACAAGTGGCAGACAGGCTCACTTCATCGGCCAGGTAAAGCACTGTACCAACCACAGTTCGGTAACTCCTGGACTAATCGACACGGTTACACAATTCAGATCGAAATAGTTGGTGTTCCCGTAGTCAACCAGACTACGTACACTGACGCACAGCTCAAGTGGTTGGGTGAGGAAGTCCTCGCACCCATCATGCGATGGTTCACTGCGAACGGTATCCCTTACGACCGCAATGCAGTACGAGTTGTAACTGACTCATCTGGTTCGGCCTCCGAGTACTGGCATGGCCGAATGAGTGATGCCGAGTCAAGCGCTACAGGCGGCATCGTTCAGCACATCCTTGAGTGGGGTAACGACCATTGGGATTGCTCAGTCGAGCGCCTTGATGTAGCGCTTAATTACGCACTAGCTGCACTAGGAGATACCCCACCGCCCCCGCCCCCACCACCGAGTGGTAACCTGTTAGGATTGGAAATGTTTCTACTTCAAAATGACCGTCGAGGTATCTGGCTCATGGGGCCAGGGTATTCAAAGGGTCTCAACGAGGAACAGTACAACCAGGTGAAAGCAATCCCAGGCATTGGCACCTTCTGGTGTGGTAACAACGAACGAGCCTTCGACTTGTTGTACGACACCTGCATGAGTGGTGATACAGCGACCGACGACCGTTTGCGAACAATGCAGTCCTGGCAAGAAGCGGACCTGAACAAGACCAGAAGTATCCACACAATGGCTGAATGGCTTCTCAGCGACACCAAGACTCAGGCTGGCTTGCAAGTTGGACCAGCTGTTGGGAACATGGCAACTGAACTTCGCCAGTTCACTCGAGTTCGCCTCATCGAAGCTAAGGGTGACTTGTGGGCGACTGACTTGATCTTCGCCATTCGCATGGCCAACCTTGAGGCAGTTAAGGAACTCGACGTGCAAGGCTACTTCAACAACGACCGTAACGCTGATGGCCCGATCCCTCAGGTGTGGTCGGACGAAGCGTTCGATCAACTAGTTCGTGCTGACAGCGAACTAGAGTCCGAGTAACAAGTGGACTTCCTCACAGGGCCGTCGGCCACGATTGAACGTGTTGCGTTCAACTTAGCTGCACGTGCTCCACATGCCCGCTTCATCAACGAGATGTTCAATCCCATATGGGTTGCTGGTCTCAAGAACGGTATCGACTCTGTAGTGCTGATTGCACAGGCTGGTAAGGAAACGGCTTGGGGTCACTACACAGGTAAGGTACCGGCCAACTTCTACAACACATGTGGACTTAAGATCCGTGACCCATCACTTGCTGGTCCTGACCAGGAAGCCACGATGGCTCACGCTCAGTTCGCATCCTTCTCAGCAGGTGCTGATGCTCAAGCTCAGCACTGGAGAGGCTACGCTCATTTGTCCGTAGCCTACACTTTGCTTGACCCTAGATACGTGCACGTGTAGGGTAAGGGGACCCCGGTCGCTTCGGTAGAAGGAATGAACAGCCGGTGGGCCGGCCCCACGTACGGAACAGAGCTTGCGGCTCTAGTCAATCTTCTAAAGGTGTCCACGTAGGACAGAGAGAAAGAGAAAAGAGGTAGTAAGTGAGAAAGCTCATGGCAATTTGTGCCCTCATGCTCAGCGTGGTTACAGTTGGGCTTGTAGGTGCGGATAAGGCGGGTGCACAGAGCTATAACTTCTTTGATTATGGCTGGGTGATGGGTTACTACGGCGGTGTGCATATTTACCAGTATGACCACTGCCCTTACGTACCCAGCGGCACAGCCAAAGAGACCTGCCTGGAGATCCATTACGACCACCACATTGCATCGAGCAACACTATGGTTCCCGATCAGGATAACCTGCCCGATGGTATGTGGATTGGTGCTATAACCTCCGGCCAGTATGGTGTGTCTGGTCTAGCCCTTCGATGGGACCCCCGTGGTCACTACACTAACGGCGGTCACATCTACTGGTGGCCACATGATGACCCGAATAGCTGCCCACCTGGTCAGTCCGTCTGTGGTCTGTACGCTGGAGGTGCCCTTAATTGGGATGCTGACGGTAGTTCAATCCACGGAGGCAATACGGCTCACGCTCGTGCGTTCCAGTTGAACGTTAATAACGGAGCTGGTGGTTACTGGCGAGCCTTTACCTACTTGTTCTGAGAGTTAAGCGCTTTCAGGTTCCTCACACCCTACGGGGTGTGGGGTCCCTAAAGGTTCTTAGCGGGAACGGTTTCTCTACCAGAGAGGTATCAATCCACAACTGAAAGGTAAGAATCAGTGGCCACTGATACCGTTACAGAGAGGGATCTCATCGCCGCCGACGTGCGAACGACGGAGGGTGATGTGAACCTTCTTGATGACATCAAGGATACGGACCTGTTCAAGACGGTGCGGGGTACTAACCCTAACACTGGAGCTAGCTCTGGTCTTATCCAGCGAGTTGCCAACGATCCAGTGCTGAGTCATCTTGCACTCGTTCTTCGGCGTATGCCTGTTGGTTCCTTCCAGGCTCTTAACGGCGACCTTCGTACAGTCGAAGCTAGCTGCAAGGCCGCCGTCGCTTTCACCGAGATGTTCGGTGAGCACGACCTGGAGTTCAAGAAGGCTCCGAAGAAGGAAGACACGCCTGACGTCAAGACCGACAGCACTCGACATGCTGACGAGCACGACAAGGCAAGCACCGTCAAGAAGTAACAACGTAAGGGAGTACAGCCGTGAAGCTTGATTTGTTGAAGCGTGAAGACTTACCAGCCGACATCATCACCGTTTCCCCATCGCAGCTGAGCGCTTGGTACAGGTGCCAGTACTTGTGGAAACTGATGAAGATTGACAACGTCGGAGACGAGGACTACAACGTTTACGGCGCTGCCAATAGGGGCCAAGTCTTACACGCCTTCTGCAAGTGGCTGTACGACCACAGCATCGGACGTGCGGTGGGCACGCTGAGTGAAGTCGGTAAGATGAAACTTATCGAGGACGTTCAGCGTGTCCACCAAACCGATGGGAACTTCTGGCAAGTGTACGCAATCTTCCAAGCGTACGTGGAATGGGCGGCCAAGAAGGACGAGCTAGTTGCGCACGGTGCGGAAGTAGAAACCTTCGCACCTACCGGCCTAACCTCTCGTGACGGACGACTTATCTACTTCCACGGTTTCATCGATCTCATCGCATCGCTCTTTGATAAGCTGCTAGTAGTGGACCACAAGTCGCACACTAACCGGCCTTGGACACGTGAGCGCCTGTTCTACGATCACCAGTTGATCTTCTACTGGCTGCTCCTTGAACTACAAGGAGTCCAGGTTGATGGTGCAATGGTCAACGCAGTTAACCTGTTCATCCCTAAGAACTCAGGGGACTTCCATCCTGAGCGTACTGTTCAGATGAAGGCATCAAATGTTCCTGGTCGTAAGACTAAGACTCTAGTGCCTCGCTTCGAGCGCTTTACTATAGGCCCGAACGACGTGAAGCTTCAGTTCTACCTGGACGAGTTCCTTACCAACATCAAGCAGATGTGGTGTGGGGAACCCGTGTACCCGATGCGACTTAGTTCCGATTGTCAATTCTGTTCATTCAAAGCTCACATCGAACTGGACGCTAAGGGTATGCACGAAGGTGCGCTAGCTAACCTGCGCACTAGACACAACACTGGCGACTTTGATCTAGTCGATGATCTGGAGGATGCGGAATTGTGAGTACATACGTAGCTAAGCTTGACATCTTCACAAGGGATGAGATCTACTGCCTTGAGTTTGAGATAACTCCTACTGAGGACGCCACTGGATTTCCTGCTGATGAAGATGTGCTGATGGCCTTCTCCAACATGGTTGCCGGCTCACCAGGAGCCTACCTTCTGCCGGTTAAAGTGGAGGGAGAGAACAAGTACTACGGCGTCCCAATCTTCTCAGTGGAACGAGTGACGGTTAATGCCGTTAACGAGAGCGAGTGAGGCGTACGCCACTAAGTGGGAGGTACTAGTCTTTGGTGTGCCGGGTGTTGGTAAGACAACTCTGTTTGCCAGCGCACCAAACGTCCTCTACATCAGTGTGGATGACAACGGGCACATCGTACTACAGGACCATCCAAAGGCGAAGGATATAACCGTATTCCACACACGGTCATGGAAGGAGCTAGTAGCCTTCGTCGTAGACCTACCTCGTAACGAACTTGTGAAGGAAGTCGACACCATTGTAGTTGACACCATCAGTGAGTGCCAAACACTACACCGCCTTGTGGAAATAGGTGGCGGTAAGGTTAACGAGGAAGGCTGGAAGTTCAATCAGTACGTGTACACAGTCAACAACTTCAAAGTCCAGGCACTCATTCGGGGAATCAAGGCAGCCCGTAAGAACGTAGCTTGGCTGTGTCACATGACTACTGACCAGATTATCGACAGCAGAGGTAACGTCACTCAAGTAGTGACTCGGCCAGCACTGTCGGCTACTCTACTAGCAGCTGTTCAGACTAACATAGATGGGCAGTTCTACTACAAGAGAAGTGGATCGAACCGAATCCTCGAAACCGATGGAAGCGGTGAGGTCCAAACTAAGTCTCGCTTCAGGTTAAGTAGGCCACTACAGAACCCGACGTGGGAACAGCTAGAGAAGCTTCTTACAAGCAGAATGAAAGGTACATGATGGCTGATACAGACCTCGACGATGACGTCAACTTGAACGAGGACGAAGACCTCGGGGAGTTCGACGAGGATGAGGGCATCGACTTCGAGCACCTCGTTCCTGGCGATGGTGCGTACGAAGTTGAGATCAAGGACGTGGAGTGGAGGGATTACAACAGGGAGTCAGACGGTAATCGCATCCGTGCTCTCAACGTCCGTGTGCAGTTGGTCACCGATGATGAGTTCAACGGCTTGCTCGTGAGCAAGTTCATCTACATGGGTGACCAGCAGCTGAACCCCATCGGTCGAAAGCAAATGAAAGCTCTGGCTGAGGCGTGCAACATCACCGTCGAAGGCCAGATGAGTCTCCGTGACTTCGGTCCGGTATCGCAGACGATTGGAACTCGACAGGCTCGAGTGTTGTCTGTGTTCTCCGGCTTGCGCTGCGGCGTGTTCCTGAAGGAGTACGAGCGCACGTATCAAGGCAAGACGGTTACCGGCACTGAGCCCGACAGCTTCATCACGCTGGACAGGCTTGCGGAGATCCAGAACACTGAGCTTGACCCTGAGCCGTACTAGGTTCTAGCTCAGTGCACTAGCTAGTCTACAGCTAGCTGGTCCGTACAAACTAGGGAGCCCCCTAAGTCCTTCGCCTGTGACTTAGGGGGTTTCCTTGTATCTACGGGCACACGGAGGGAGGTGAATATGGTGTGTCGACAACGTCTGTCAGTTCCGGCCTACAAGTAACTGGCTGGAAATCGTTAGGCAAGAACTTGCCACCCATCCGGTGGTTAATCAAACCCATCCTAATGGAGTCTGGCATGATGATGCTGGCTGGTCCATCAGGTGCGGGTAAATCCCAAATGGCTATGCAACTAGCAGCCAAGCTTACAATAGGAGCATCGGACTGGGCAGGCTATAAGATCGACACGCACGGTGCCACACAGAAGGTGGTCTACCTCTCCCTAGAAATGAACGAGCAGGGAGTAAATGAGTTCACGGACAAGATGGAAGCCGTGTTCCCAGCCGACGTACATGATGTGCTGGACAAGCAGGTTCTGTTCTTCGCATCGTACGAAAGCTTCAAGCTAGACCTTGAGCCACCGCAGGGTACTGCAAGGCGTAAGCTAGAGCAGTTCCTCACGGCAACACCAGATATCACTGGCATCGTAGTAGACACACTAGGGGCTGCATCAGATGGCGGCCTACTTGATGAAGTCAAGGTCCGACGTACGGTGTCCTGGCTCAAACACATACGAGCCAAGTACAACGTATGGATCATACTCCTGGCGCACACACGTAAAGAGAGCACAGACGTAAAGCGCAGGGAGTGGGTACTGGACGACATCTACGGAGTACAGGCAATACAGGCCGACCTTGATACGGCCTTCATCCTCCACGAGCTAACACGTAATTCAATCCTCAGGCTGGTAAACGTCAAGACCCGATACGGCCCCAAGGCCGATGGGGTAAACCTTAGACGTAACAGCCAGACACTATGGTTGGAGCGTACGAGTGAAGGCGTGAAGCTGGATGAGAAGCTTGATAAGACTGAAATCAAGGACGATGACGACTTCGATCTGGAGGCAGACGATTGGAGCTAGATACGGCCAAAGTACTAGTGGCTCTAGCCAAAGATCTTTGGGATGCAACGCTTTCCGGTGGAGGCACTCCTGCTGCAATGGAGCGGTATAAGCGCATGCGTAATCCACAATTTGGTGATCTCGTTTACGTATGGCTTACTAAGAGAGGGACGCCACCGGAGCAACTGATCGGCCGCTATGACTCTTGTTGGTCGTATTTGGGCGAATGGGACGAGGAAGACGGCGAATGGTGGCCACGTGAAGAGGTTTACGGGATCGAGTTACTCGACGGCACCTACTGCAAGTGGACCAACGTTGAGCTACTGGCCCTACCCTATGAGGTAACTGATGGAGTTAACACAGGAGCAGTTCGGTCGAGCACTGGATGAAGTCGATACAATTGTGCTTGACGTGGAGACGCACAACACGCAGACCTACACTGGTAAGAAACTGATGGGTGTTGCAATTGGAATCCCAGCAGGGTTAGGTTGCAACACGTACTACATCTTACCTGAGGACCTCCATCTGTACAAAGCTAGACTCAGTCAGGTCGACATCATAGCGCATAATGTGCTGTTCGACTCTGAAATAATGCAACAGAACGGCGTACCGCTGAATGGCAAGTGGTGGGACACGCTTACGATGGCGCACATCAACAACGAGAACGAGTTCAACTTCGGTCTAGACTTCCTGTGTAAGAAGTACATAGGTCGTGGTAAGACTGACATGAAAGCCATCATCGAAGTGTTCGGTTGGAACAACATACCAACCAACATCATGAGTCAGTACGCACAGAACGACGCCGACATCACGTGGGGTCTGTACCTGCACCTAGCATCCAAGTTGGCCGAGCAAGACTTGATGAAAGTGTACAACACCTATGTCGAGTACCTCAAAGCCACCCGATGGATTCAGTCAGGAGGAATTGTCGTCGACTGGAACCTCGTCGAACGAAAACGAGACGAAGCCGAACTCCGACTCAAGCAGATCCGCTTTAAGGAACTGCGTTTTGATCCAGGGAAGCGCTCTGCCGTTGACGACTTCCTGTACAATCAGCTTAAGCTGCCCATCCTGCGACGATCCGCTAAGTCTCGTAAGCCTCAGACCGATGTGGCTGTACTGCAGACGTTGCGACGTC
>Ga0208685_1000493_pt1 | contig 13847 bp, 17 predicted proteins | sample EasRivMeERMLT890_FD_187533 | JGI IMG/M metagenome (GOLD analysis project Ga0208685, IMG submission 187533) | Soil microbial communities from meander-bound floodplain in the East River, Colorado, USA - East River MetaG ERMLT890 (SPAdes) (version 2) | ecosystem: Environmental > Terrestrial > Soil...
CATCGGTCGACGTCGGGAGCGTCACCGTCGCCCCTTCCCCGCTATCGGCCGTCGAGAGAATCGGGAGCGCGGCCGTCGGGAGCGCGGCATCGGCCGAAATATCGTTGAACTGTCCCGAGCCCTGGACCGCCATTACGAAGCGGTACGGCATAGCGGCGCCCGCGCTCGTCGCCGCGGTTGTCGATCGGTAGATTTTTTGTGCGACGACCCGCGGATCGGTGACTGGCACGATCGCGATAACGTGGGTCTGGATCCCTGGGGTTGTTTCGACCGCGGCGCCGAGCGGGGACGGCGCCGTTTCCCCCGCGGCCGTGACGTACGTCACACGGTACGCGCGAAACCCGACGTCGACCGCGCCGCCCGCCGACGCGTTGACCGACGGGGGCGCCGCGGGTGCCGCGACCGGCCGCCCCGTCACGATCGGCCCCCCCGTCGTCGCGATCGTCTCATTGCCCGCCGCGTCGACGTAACTGGTCGCGTACGTGGCCGTCACCCCCGCCCGGATCGGCCCCGCGATCGGCGGGGTCGGGAGGATCGCGGTCGTCGGGGGCGGGTTCGCGGCCGGGGCAATCGTGAGGGGCGCGGACGGGGCGCCGACGTCTGACCGCCGCCCGTCGGACAGTTCCACCGTCACCGCGTACGTATAGGGCCCGCCCGACATCTGCCCGGGCGTCGACGCGGGCGCGAGCGCGGCCGCCGGGGCGCCTGGCGCCGGCGGCGGCGGGATCGGGTCGACGGGCGGGATGTCCGCGGTGAACAGGCCGAGCGTGTTCGCCTTAACCCCGCCGGCGTGCGTCCCGGTATACGTCACGAGCGCGGGCCCGATCTTCGCGCGGCCGCCGGCCGCGGGGAAGGGGAGCACCGTCGACAGCGGGATCAACGTATCGACCGTCGTGAGGGTCGCCGCCGCGGTCCCCCCGGCCGCTTCCACGATTACGCGCGTTCGGACCTGGGTCAGATCCGCGGAGATCTTCAGGCCGCTGAACCGGCCGCCTGGCGTGATCGGCGCCGGGGCCGGCCCCGGTTCCGTCCCGACGAAGAAATGCAGATCGCCGACGTAGTCGACATACCAGGACGCCCCGATCCCTTTCGCCAGGCGCGAGAGGGCGCCCGACACATCTTCGAACGTGAACGTCATCCCGGAGATCGAGGGCAACCCGGCCTGGACGTGGGCCGTCGTGATGACCGGCGCGAACCGGGCGATCAGGTCCTTCACGATCGTCGTGACGCTGGCGGTGAGGTACTCGGTCGTCACGGTGCGATGATTCAGGCGCCGCGAGAAGTCGACACAGGACAGGTCGTAGCGGACATGTGTCGGGATATCGAGCTCCGCGTACTGCTCGCGGACGGTGATTTGTCCGCCGAAGATCTGCGTCGCGGGGTCGATCGCGCCGAGATAGATCGCGATCGGCGCGCCCGGGAGGATCGGCGGGGGACTGATCGGGCCGGACGGGGTCATATCGGTCGTAAACGCGGCCGGATCGAACGCGTGGACGGCGAACGCGCCTGAACCGGGGGCGGAGGGCCGCGGGGCCGCGACCATCGTGAGCGCGGCGGTGTTCGGCGCATCGTTCAACAGGTCATCGATCCGGAGCCGGCCGAGGCGCGCGAACGGCGTGAGGATCCGCCCGCCGACGACGACGACGACATCGGTCGCCGCCACGTTACACCGTCCCCAGGCGGCGCGTACCCCTCATGCCTTGCATGACCGCGCTCGACACGAGATCGGCCATCATCGCGCGCGTCTGGGGATCATCGGTCCCGAGCATCCCCGACATGTTCACGGTGATCGTCGTGGCCCCCGCGCCGCCCCCGCCCGCGCCGGCGGCCGCGCCAGGCGTGAGCGTCCCGAGCGTGATCGGGTCGCCGAGTGACGCGAACCCCGCCGCGACGTCGCCGACGGCCGCGAGCGCGGGATCGACCATGATCCCGTCGAGCCGGCCGAAGTGTTCCGCGATCCCGTCGACCAGGTCAGGGACCGACGACATCCCGATGATTTCGTTGTACATCCAGCGAAACACGTCGACGATTTTTCCGGGGAGCTTGATCACTTCGCCGATCAACCAGGCGAGTTTGTCGAAGAGCCACATCTTCAGGTCGTTGTACCACTGCGCGACCGTCGCGATCGTGGCCTTGAACGCGGCGGGGAGCGTGTCGACGAGAAACCCTTTGATCGCGGCGACCGCGTTCTTCACGATCGCGACCATGTCGTCCCAGTAGTGCCAGACCGCCCAGACCGCGAGCACGGCCGCGGCGATCGCGGCGATGAGGGGCAGGAACGGGACGATCGCGGCGCCGGCCGCGCCGAGCGCGCCCACGAGCCCCGCCGCGCCGAGTATCGAGACGACCGCGGACAGGGACACCAGGATCGGCGCGAGCGCGGTCCCGATCGCGACCGTCGCAATGATGAACGTCTGCATCCCTTCGGGGAGCGACTTGAACAGGTCGAGCATGGCGGTCAGGTTGTCCGCGAGCACGGCGCCGATCTGCTCGTTGAAATCGGACATCTGGTTCTTCATGTTCTCGATCTTCCCCGTCGTCGTTTCCATGTCCGCGGCCGCTTGCCCCCCGAATTTCTGGTTAATCGCGTCCAACACTTCCGCGAACGACGCCCCTTCGGGGATCGTGTCCCCAAAGACTTTCTTGAGTTTCCCTAACGCTTCGCCGTCGCTCTGCGCGGCCTGGACCATGAGTTTCGCCGCGGCGGGAATGTCGGTCCCCAGGCCGATCGCGAGGTCCATCGTCGCCTGGATGACCTTCTGCATTTCTTGGGGGCCGACGTTCCCGATCGTCGTGAAGTACGTCTGCGCGTCGGTGATCGCCTCGTCGGAAAACCGCGACACGCTCTGGAGTTGCGTCGCCATCTCCCCGTACGCGGCGATCACATCCGGGGACGCTTGCCCCGCGTTCTTCAGCGCGACCGTCAACCGCGCGGTTGCCGCTTCCCCTTCGGCGAATTCATTGATGAACCCCGACACCGCTTGGGTCACGTCGCCGACGAAATCCTTGACTTGCGACGACGACAGGACGGAGTACGTCGACTTCGCGAAATCGGCGATCCCGACCGCCGCGGTTTTGATCGACCCCGCCGCTTTGCTGATCGCCTGGTCGACGTCGGCGCCGACCTTCCCCGCCGATTCGACGAGCTGCTCCGTCGACGTCGTCGCGTCGCGACAGGCGGTGATAAAACTCGAAAAGTCGGCAAGGAAATTCGCGGTCAGCGGCATGACGTTACCGGGACGCTTCGCGGTTGAGTTCGTCGATCAGAAATTCGTAATAATGCATCGGCAAATCCCACACGTCGGCGAGCGTCCAGCCCATCACCCGACAGATCGCTAGGTCGGAACGGGCGCCGTCGCGCCAGGTGTCGTTTTTTTTTCGGCCGCGATGTACGCGCGCATCGTCTGATCGTGCGCCTGGACCGCGCGCTGTACTTCCATGTAACTGGCCGCGTCGATCGCGTCGAGCGCGGCGCGGACGACCGCCGTCGGTTGATCCCGAATGACCAGGGGGCGCCCGTCGAAATCCGTAAAGGTCCAGTCGAGCAGGTACGCCAGGACGACCCCGATCCCGCTTTCGGTCGGGTCGACTTCGAACGTCAAATCTTGCCCGTTCGCGGCGCGCCCCGCGTCGACGTGAACCGGTTTCGTCGCCATTTTGATCAGGGCGCGAAATTCCCCCGCGGTGAGAAATCGTTTCACCGTGATCGTGTCGCCGTCGGTCAGCGGTAACACGTCGATATCAGGGCGACGGACGCGTGATCCCATGTTCCCCCTCGACGGTCACGGGCCCGAGCGCGGCCGTAAATCGCCCGCCGTCGGCCCCCCGTGTGAACGTCCGAATTTCCCACCGCCAGGCGCCCCGCTTGAACGGGGCGACGAAAAAGAGCGGCCGTTGCGCGAGTTTGAACGCGTCGACGGCGCCCGGGACCAGGGCGCCCGCGACCGTCCAGCCCGCGATCTTGTCGTGGGTCACGGTGTACCCCTCGACGGCCGCGGCCGTGTAGTACGCCCATTTGACCGCCGCGACGCGGCCGCGGATCGTTTGCACGGGCGCCCGTTACGGAACGACCGGATCCATCGTCCAGGGGCCGGCGCCCGCGAACGTCCCCGCGGTTTTGATCGCGCCGTCGTGCGCGACTTCGATCGACGTGTCCAGGTACGCGAGCCCCGAAAAGAAAAACGTCGGCGCCAGGTCCGACGGGATCAGTTTCAGGAACACGGCGGTTTCGCCGAGCGCGACCTGGAACAGCGCGGGGGACAGGGTTTCATCCCAAATCCCTTCGAGCTTCCCTTCGATCGACGGGAGCCCCTGCACCGATACCTTGACCGTGTCGCCGAAACAGGTCGCGTCGGCGCGATCGCGTTTCAGGTCCAGGGACCAGGTATTCAACACCGCGACGGGGACCGCGGTCGCGCCCCCCGTCGGGTCCATTTCGACCGATCCGTGTGATCCATGTCTCCGCATAACGTGTGCTCCCCTTCGTTACAAGATCCCAAACGCCCGTTCACACCCGCGCGCCTGGCTGTCATTCAGGCGCGTAGGTCGTAGTGCACCGCAATTTCGGCGGGGGTCAGGACGCGCGTGTAGATCGCGATGTCTTGCAATTTTCCGTGCATCCAGCCCCCCGCCGTATGGGAATACGTGCCGATTTCATTGATGGGACTTGCCGGCCCCTCGACCGGCAGGACCATCGCGGCCTGATTAGTGAAGACGCCATCCACATAAAACCGCAGCACGGTTCCGTCATTCGCCCAGACGTAGTGGTGCCACGATGACAGCGGGACCGACGTCGTACTGACTGTGTTCGGCAGCACCGGATAGCCGTCGAAAAAGATCCGGCGAAGATTTGATGCGACCCCGTGCAGCCCGTGGCCAGCCGCCCCGGCGTTGCCGCGTTGGATGACGATCCCATTGTCTGAGTTCGTCACCAGGTACACCCAGGCTTCATAGCTATAGGCCGGATAGAACGGTGGGAGGGCCGGCAGACTGATATGTCCGCTACTGCCATCGAAACTCATTGATCTACTGGTACCCATCCCAGACTGATTCAGGGTGACGCCGCCGACAATCGTCCCGTGGCGCGTCCCCACGAGATCGCGCGCCGTGGATCCGCTGGCATCATCGAGGGGCCAGTACGCGACCGCGCCATCAACGATGACCTGTTGCTGATACGTGAGGGTGGCCGCGACGACCGTGACCGTGACTGGCGCCGACGTCACGGTCCCATAGAGATTTGAGACGCGCACCGCATAGACGGACGTCGTCGTCAGCGGCCCCGTCACATAAAACGCATTCGTGGCGCCAGGAATATCGACGCCCGCCTGTATCCACTGATAGGCGAGGGGCGGCGTGCCGGCGGCGACGACCGTGAGCGTGACACTTTGACCCGAGGCGACGCTACTCCCCACGGGCGGAAACGTGAGGGTCGGCGGCACGGCGACGGGCGGCGGCGCCCCGGTCACGGGCGTCACGATCACTTCATACCGCGCGCCCCGATGCTGCCAGGTATTCCCGTCGACGTTTTCCGTGTACCGCACGCGATCGAGCCAGCGCATGACCATCAGGCCGGCGCCAGCGGCCTCCGGGAGCTCGAGCGGTTGCCGATCGAGGAGCGCGTTGATCCGCGCGTCCGCCTGGGCGATCACGGGCGTCCCCGTACTCTGGACGACCGCTTTGACGGTATAGATCAGCGCGCGCCAGGAATCGATCCCGTGAAACTCCATCTCCGCCCGCGACGTCGACGCGCTGACGATCACAAACTGCGTCGACCCCTGGACCGCCAGATCCCAGTACACCCCGTCAGGGACATAACTGGTCAGTTCGGGGTCGGCGGTCAGTTTCCCGATGATCGCGCGTTCGATTTCGCTGACGTCGATCACGTGCGATCCCCCCCGACGGTGATCCCTTCCGCGCGCACGAGCTCCGCGACCGCGGCCGTCGCCGCCCGTCGATCGTGTTCGGTGATCGGGAGAAACGTCGCCCGCGGCGTCGTGCGGGCGGTCCCGAATTCGTACAAGTGCGCGTGCGGCGCGCTCGAGACGAGCGTATAGAGCGACGCGACCCCGCGCGCGGTTCGCTCGACGATCTTGACCCCCGCCCGGAGCGCGCCGGTCACGACGGGATACGCGGCGGTCAGGCGAGCTTCGGACACGCGCGCGTACCGGAGCAGGATCGGATCGGCGCCGTGTTGCAGTTTCACGGGGAGCGCGGTCAGATCGCGGATCAGATCGTCGAACCCGCGGAGTTCGATCTTGTTCGGCATTTAGATCGTTTCCTTCGCAAACAGCAACAGATGGATCGGGCGTTCGAACGGGCGTGCGAGCCCCGTGACCTGAAACACCCGCCCCTCGAACACGACGCGACACTTTACGTCGACGTCCGCCCGGTACCGCCCATGAATCACATGCGTCGCGGTCGCGACAATCGTCCCCGCGGTTTGCCGCTCCAGATCCCGCACGGTCGCCGGCCGAATGTCGATCGGCCAGGCGGGCGGGCGGTCGACCCACGTCTCGATCGTCCCGCCGTCCCCGTCCGGGACCGATTCGGGCGCCTGGATCGTCCCGACGTGCCGGAAATTCCCGATCCCCATGAATCACGCCAGCGTCGGATCGCGCCACGAGCGCAACTGGTTCGCGATCGCCGCCCAGACCCGGTCATCGTTGTCGCCCGCCGGCCCGAATTCATCGCCCGCGTGTTCGTACGAATGGGCGAGCAGCAATTTCACGGCCTGTTGAAGCTCTGGCGGCGCGGTTGTGTCGTCCCACGTCGGGTCGTTCTGGTCTTTCACATACTTCCGGATCGTCGCGCTCGCGCTCGCGAGCATGTCGAGCACGCGGTCGTCGTGTAGATCATCGGTGACGTAGAGATGGCGCTTCGCCGCCGCGAGCGTCACCAGGAGGGGATCGGCCATCAGAGCATCCCCCCGAGAAATGCGGCCGTCACCGGGCCCGCGGTCATCCCCGTCGGCGTTGCCTCGAGCGTGACGATGGGGAGCTCGAGGTACCCGATCCGGGGAATCGGCGCGCGCAACAATTCCAGGTGCGCGAACGTCTCGCCCGGCCCCTCGAGATAGATCCCCGTCCCCGCCGGGTACGCGGCGATCATCGGCCGCACGTACTGCCCATCGCGGTCCAGGTTGTCGACATAGAGGCGTGTCACCTGGCCGACATACGGCGGCGCCGCGTCGACGCGGAGTTCCCCGTCCCGGACCTGGTCGTCGGGCGTCGCGTTGAACTGAAACGCCCAGGATCTCATCGCGCATCCTTCCCGCGCTTGACGGCCAGCGTCCAGGCGCCCGCCGCACTGCCCGGGGCGGCCGTCGTGTCCGCGTTGCAGTGAAACACGGACCCGTCGGCCGTGACGCAGTCGCCCCGCTCGTACAGGCGCCCGGGGACGTGCACGCCCCGGTACAGCATGAGCGGGAGCACGATCGCTTTCTCTTCGGTCGCCCCGCCCCTGGCCCAGCGGAACGTGACCGCCCGCTCCCCGTCGTACTCGCACGTGACCGTCTCGACGCCCTGGCCGTCGGCCCCGGCCGGCCCCGGCGCGCCTGGGGGCCCTGGGACCGGCCCCGCGGCAGCCAGGGCGGCGACCGTCGTCTGGACGTCTCCGAGTCCCGCCGTCGCCGTCTCGAGCGCCCGGACGCGGCCCACGACGGGCGCCAGGGCCGCCAGGACGGCGCGTTCCACCGCGGCCGCGAGCGTCGCGACCAGGTCGGGATTATCCGCGCTCATGGAGCGTCCCCCAATCCTTCGCCGCCAGGGCGGCGACGAGCGCCGTCACCGGCGCCGCGAGTTCGCCGGCCGCCTGGGCGGGCGGGGCGGGCGCGGGCACCGGTGCCGGCGTCGTCGCAAAGGGCGAATTCCGATCCCGTTCGTCGAGCGCGGCGAGCGAGTAGTTCTGCTGCTGCATGTACGGCGTGTCGCCGCCCTGGACCTTGCCGAGCCCGAAGTACTTCGCGCGCGCTTCGTTCGGCGAGACAGCGCCGGACCCGATCGCATCCGAGGCGGCCTTCGTCCGGGTCTGCGTGTCCATGTAAATCAAATCGTCGATGTCGAATTCGGTCCCGTAGTCCGTCCCCGCGAGCCCGAGCCCCTCGTCGAGCGACGTCTCACACGACACGACGAGGCTCTGGATACATTGCGAGTAGTACTGCTGCTGCATCGGTTCGACGCTCGCGAACGGCGGCGCCGGCCCGACCCCGATCATGAAACTCGGAACGTGGTAACAGGCGCAGATCGTTTCAGCCGTCCACCGGAGCTGCTCGATCAACTGCGCGTCGACCGCGTTGACCGTCATGGGCTCGTACTTCAACCCGTCGCCGACCACCGCGACGCGCCCGACGTTGTCGCCCGAGAAATTCGTCGTCCAGTAGTCTTTCAGCCGCGCCGCCGTCTCGTCCTTGATCGCGCCTGGCGCCGTGAGGATCCCGGACGGTTGCGCGCCCGACGCGAAAAACTTGTTCGACGTCTGTTGAATCGTCAACCCCTGCAGCGCGGACAGCCCGCACGCGTAGAGCGGCGTGACCCCGATCAACGGGTGAAAGAGGCAGATCATCCGGTCGTGGATCATCTCGCTCGCCGGGACGGTGATCGGCCCCTCGCTCTTGAGCACGCCCGCCAGGTCGTCGCTCTTGAGCTCGTAGTACACGGCGCCGTCGGGGGCGACGAGCGGCGTCACTTTCTGGGGATCGAGCACGTACAGCGCGACGACGACCCCGCGGGCGTCGCGCTCTTTCAGGACGTACGTGTTCCCGTGCACGAGCTTCGACGTCATCCACTGTTCGATGAACTTGATCGTCGTCTGGTACCGGTTCGGTTTGCGGAGCACGGGCGAATAGGCGGGATTCGTCGTTTCGTGCCAGACCCCCTCGTCGTCGCGCAGCATGAGGCGCAGCGCGAGCTTCGCGACGTCGGCGGCGATGAGCGTCACGCACGCGAACACGGCGAAATAGGACAGGGCGGACTCGCAGCGAATCTCCGCGTTCTGCTGCCAGGCGCCCGTGAACGGTTCGCGCACGATCGGGTACCAACTACGCCCGCTATCGAGCGGACGGAGCGCCGACGGCGGCGCCGCCTTCGTCGCGATCAGGTGGTAGCCGAAGATCTCTAGCTGCATGGGCGCCGATCCCAGGGGGGCGGGGACGCGGGCGACATACACGCCCGCGCCCCCTGGCCGACGTTACTTGGCGAGTAGCGCCGGGGGTTCGGCAGCGGCCGCGGGCGCGGGCCAGGCGACCGCGGTCAGGTACTTGACGGCGTTCGCGTTCGCGCGCAGCCAGTTCACGAACCGTTCGGCCCGCAGCCCGACGCAGTTCGATTGCCAGAGCGACACGTACACGGTCGTCGCATCAGCCGGCGACGCGGGCACGCTGTCCATCTGGAGCGATGCCTCCCGCGACGCGTCGATCGTGACCCCGCCGTCGTCGGCATAAAGCACCAGCGACGGTTGCAGCGCGATCACGTTCGTCCCGGCGGCCTGGCTGGCGATGAACGTCAGCCCCTTGTAGTTCCCGCCGCTGATCGTGATCCCGGGGAACGTCGGCGACCCGTCGGCGTTCGTGCGGAACGACAACCCGAGCGCGTTTGCCGCCGACAGGATGAACGTCACTCCGTCGACCGCGATGTTGTTCGTCGCGAAGTGGTTGATCAGGGACATGATGTCGGCGAGTGGGCTGACGCTGCCGGCGGCGGTCGGCGCGCCGTTCGTGATCGACGCGGGATTCACGCCCGCGACCGCGGCGACGGCGGGATCGATGAACTGCGTGTCGAGGAACTGCGCGATCCCCGCGATCATGTCGCGCCGGACCAGATCTTCCGCCGACGGATTCGACAACCGGACGAGCTCTTCGGTCAGGACGATGATCCCGGCCGCCTTCGCCACACTCAGCGTCGTCGCGCTGAACGCGAGTTTCGTGACGGGCTTGGGCTTCGATTCGCCGACCCACCCGTACGTCCCGCCGGCGGTTTGCGCGGGGACCTTCGTGTTGAACGGGACCGTCCGCAGCCCGGGGATCTTCCCGAGAATCGTCGCGGGCCGGAGCAGTTCGATGAATTCGGCCGCGATGGCCTGATTCACGAGCGGACCCGCCCAGGTCGCGTCGGTCGTCGTCCCGGGCGCGATCGCGGCCTTCAAGTACAGCGCGACTTCGGGCGTCGAGGAGTCCCACCGCTTCGCGTACTCGGCCGCTTCGTGGACGTTGCCGTTACAGACGAGCTTCGCGCACGCGGCGCGGACGAACGCGGTCCCGGGCGGCACGTTCGATTTGATCGTGACGACGGGGTTCCGCGGCGCCGTGACGCCCTGGCCGGGGACGATCCGTGTCGCGGTCGCGGCCTGGAACGTCTCGAGCTCCCGGTACCGCACCAGGTCGACGTCGATCGATTTCACGTCGACGCGGAGTTGATCCACGGCCGCGCCCTGCTCGTCGGGGGTCGTCGTCGTGTCGGGCCCCTCAGACATGAGGTTCGCGATCTGCGCGACCTTGGCGGCGCGGGTGTTTTCGAGGTTTTGAATCCGTTCAGCAGTGGTCATGGGAGATCTCGGGATCGGTACGGACGAAGCGCCAGGCGCGGCGAGGTACGACGCGTCGAGTTGTTTGATCGTGTGGATCGTGGCGTCCATGTTCGCGGGGACGGTCACGAGCGAGAGTTCACAGATCTCGACGCGGGAAAAGCGGCGGGCGCCGTTCTTGAGGATCTGCATCCCGCCGTCAAGCACGCGGTACCCGATCGACACGCCGGTGATCAGGCCCGCGGCGAGCGTTTGCCAGGCTTCCTCGACGCGGTCGCGGAGCGGCCCGGGCGTCTCGACGTTCGGGATCGTCGCTTCGAAGTCGATCCCCTTGGCCGTCGGGGCGCGGAGCTCGACGGTCCCGATGGGTCGTTGGCTGTCGTGATGCCAGAGGAGCGGAAGCGGGTTCCGGAACGTCGCGCCGAGCGGATCGAGGATGTCGCCGGCCCGATCGGGCGTCGGGGTCGTCGCGACACCGGCGATCCGGCGGGGGCGGCCGTCGGTCCGCTTCGTGTCCAGTACCGCGTACGCGCGAAGCACGCCCGGAATGTTACGCGCCGGAAGTTTCTGTGTTTTTATTTGCAGCCAGGGCCACGGCGCGCCGGATGATTTCGGGGACGGACACGCGCTCGAGCGACGCGCGGCGGCAGACGTCCGCGTACGTGCGGCCCGGGAGCGTGACGGAAACGGGGATGGATCGGTCGGTGCGGTCGAGCGGCGGGCGGCCTCTGGGGTTCGCCATGTCGGGCCTGTAGTTTACGCCCCGCCGAGGATGATCATCTGATATTCGGGCGGCGCGTCGTGCCCGTGGCGGGACATCGCATCGATCGCCATGATCAGCGCGTACCCGCCGTCGATCCGCTCCGTCGACAGGTCCTTGGAGGGTTTGATATTGCCCGCCGCGTCCGATTCGACCGACATGTTCCCGATGTTCCACCGGAGGATCGGGTGTCCGTCGTGTCGGAGCTGCTGCCCGACGATGGCCTTCTCGAGCAGTTTCGACGGCGCCGAGAGCGACGCGAACCCCTGGCGGACCTTCGCGCACGTGAACCCGTCGAGCTTTTCGAGCCGGCTGATCACGTCGGTCGCGTTCCAGGGGTCGTACGCGACGACCTGGACGTCGAATTCCTGATCCCACTCGAGGAGCAGCCGGCGAATGTAGTCGTAATCCACGACGGGCCCGGGCGTCGCCGTGAGCAGGGCGGCGCGCGCCCATTCGGTGTACGGGACGCGGTCCCGCGTCGAGCGGATCGCGATCCGATCCGCGGGGACGAAGAAATGCGGGAGCACGTCGAACCGATCGCCGTCGGGAAACACGGCGACCGCGGCGGTCAGGTCCGTCGTCGTCGACAAGTCGAGCCCGATGAAACACCGGCGGCCGCGGAGCGTCGCGCGATCGATCGGGACCTGGCAGCGGTCCCAGGCGTCGAGCCCGATCCAGCGGGACGCTTGTTCGGTCCATTGGTTCAGGTACAGCCGGCGGAACGCTTGCTCCTGGGCGGGGATTTCCTTCGCCCGGGCGCACGCGGCCCGCATTTCCTCGAGCGACCGGAAATCACCGAGCGCGGGATTCGCGCGGCGCCAGACCTGCTCGTCGGTCCAGTCGGCATCGTCGGGCGCTTCGAACAGGATCGGGAGAAACGCCGGATCGAGCGCCGGCGTCTTGGCGACGTTCTTCGCGTGGGCGTAGAGCTCGTAGAGGATCGAGTGTCGGTCGTACCCCGCCGTCGAGATCGCGATCGTGAGCGGTTGCGCGCGGGCGCCCGTCGACGACGTGAGCACGTCCCAGAGCTCGCGATTCGGCGCCGCGTGGAGCTCGTCGTACAACACGCGCGACGCGTTGAATCCGTGCTTTGAATACGCTTCCGCCGAGATCGCGCGATAGAACGAGCCCGTTTTGTGATCGACGATCCGCTTCTGCGAATCGAGAATGTCGCAGCGCGCGAGCAGTTCCGGATCGTTCCGGATCATCTGCGCGGCGACGTTGAACGCGAGCGCGGCCTGGTCCTTGTCGGCGGCCGCGCTGTACACTTCCGCGCCGATTTCCCCGTCGAAGAGCAGCCCATCGATCGCGAGCGCCGCGAGCAGTTCCGTTTTTCCGTTCTTGCGCGGCATCATCAACAGGCACATCCGATGCTGGCGCTTGCCCGTGCGGCGATCGATCTTGAAGAGCGGCCGGATGATTTTCTTTTCCTGCCACGCGCGCAAGCGGAACGGTTGCCCCGCGAACGGGCCCTTCGTATGTGTGAGCCCGTTGATGATCTGGACTTTGCGCCCGGGGCCGTTCGGGTTCGTCACGTGAGGAGCCCCGCCCACTTCGACGGAGCCGCTTCACCTGGCGGCGTCGGGAGTTTCGACGCGCGCGCACGGCCCGACGGCGTGAGCCCGAGCTCCGACCAGAGCCGTTGACAGTGATGGAGCGCGCGATCGGCGACCAGGAGGTACGGGTTCGGGATCGGGACGCTCTTCGTCGTCTCGATACACATCCCGAGCGTCATCACTTGCTGATGCGCGGCGAGGTACCGCGACCACTGTTGACAGAGCGCCGTCAGCGCGGCGCGTTCGGTGGCGCTCACGAGCCCGACGCGACGGAGCAGCGGCGCGACGCGCGTCCACTCGGCGGCCGCGACCAGGTCGTCGGCGAGCTCGCGCGGCGGTGTGTCGAACGACGGATCGGCCGCGGGGATCGTGGGCTCGTCGACATTGAGCGGCCGTTTCCCCGGGTTCCCGCGTAAGACTTTCAGCGCGGTCGGCGCCGGCCGCCGGCCCGAGTTCCAATTCCCCATTTACGGGATCCGTTTCGGGCCGGCGCCGTCATTGGCCCGACGAACGCGCGCGGCCCGATCGCGTGCGCGCTGAACGCCCGCGCGCGCCAGGTCGGCATCGTACCCGGTGAACCGCGGGATCGGGGTCTGAGGATGCCAGGCGGGATCGGGCGGATTCCCGAAGAGCTTCACCGCCAGGCGACGGAGCGCGCGGATCATGACGCGGCCGCCTGGCGCGCGGCGACGAGCTCGTGCGGCATGATCCACACGTCGCCCGGGACCGCCCGGGGGCCAAAACAGCCGGGACAGACCAGGACGCCCGGGGCCGGCCCGCGGGGGCGGTACCGCACGAGCCCGCCGCACCAGGTGCACGGCCCGAGCTCGTCGTCGGCGAAATGCCAGGGGAGCTCGAGCCGGCGCCCGACGACCAGGATCACGGTCTGACCCGTCTTGTCACACCCCATCATCCCCCCTCCACCCCCTGCATAAACGTATGCAACCCCTGCATAAAACCGGGTCAAACGGCGACCCGTTCGGACCGCTTTTCCGCGAAAACGTTTGTCGGCG
>Ga0208685_1000495_pt1 | contig 13823 bp, 13 predicted proteins | sample EasRivMeERMLT890_FD_187533 | JGI IMG/M metagenome (GOLD analysis project Ga0208685, IMG submission 187533) | Soil microbial communities from meander-bound floodplain in the East River, Colorado, USA - East River MetaG ERMLT890 (SPAdes) (version 2) | ecosystem: Environmental > Terrestrial > Soil...
ATGGGCATGGTGGCGAATCTCTCGGACGCCGACATGAAGGGGCTGGCCGCGTTCTACGCCGGCCAGAAGCTCAAGCCCGCGGCCGCGGTCGACAAGAACCTCGCGGCCCTCGGCCAGAAACTCTGGCGCGGCGGTAATACCGCGACCGGCGTCCCGGCGTGCGCCGGCTGCCATGGCCCCGCCGGGGCCGGCATGCCGGCCCAGTACCCGCGGATCGCGGGGCAATACGCCGAATACGTCGCCGCGCAGCTCAAGGCCTTCAAGGAGGGCGGGCGCGCCAACGATCCCAATGGCATGATGCGGGGCGTCACCGCTCGCATGACCGAGCGCGAGATCCGGGCCGTGGCCGAGTACGCCGCGGGCCTGCGCTGACGGAATAGTTGCTTTGCCGTAGGTGTTTTTCAATAGTGCGGCGCTTGCCGCGATACGAGGAGAGGACCCGATGAAGAAGACCCTTCTGGCAGCCGGCGTTGCCATCGCCGTCGGCAGCGTTGCCGGAATCGCGCTTGCGCAGGTCAAGCCCGACGTCCAGGTGAAGCAGCGGCAGTCGGCAATGACGCTGATCGGCAAGTACTGGGGCCCGATCGCCGGCATGGCGTCCGGAAAAGTATCGCCCTACAACGCCGATGTCGTTTCGCGCAACGCCACCTACCTCGAGAACCTGACGCAGATGCCCTGGGACGGCTTCCACGAGAGCACCAAGGGCGAGAAGAGCCGCGCGCTGCCCGAGGTCTGGTCGCAGAAGGCCAAGTTCGACGAGCTCGCGCAGCGGCTGCAGACCGAGACCGCCAAGCTGGGCGAGATCGCGCGCAAGAAGGACGAAGCCGGCGTGAAACAGCAGTACGCCGCGGTCGGCAAGGTCTGTGGCGCCTGCCACGAGAGCTTCCGCGAGAAGCAGTAGACGGGTGGTGTTCCAGGCAAGCCCCGCAATCGCGGGGCTTTTGCTTTTTTTCGCCGCTACGCTGTGCTTCGCACAAGGTGATGCAAAGCGCGGCGAATATCTCGCCAAGGCCGGCGGCTGCCTCGGCTGCCACACGCTCGAAGCGAAGGACGCGAAGGACAAGCCGGTCCCGTACGCTGGCGGGCGCGCCCTGAAGACGCCGTTCGGCACTTTCCACGGCCCGAACATCACGCCGCATCCCGAGGCGGGCATCGGCCGCTGGTCGGAAGCCGACTTCGTGCGCGCGATGCGCGAGGGGCGGCGCCCGGACGGATCGAATTACTTCCCGGCCTTTCCCTATCCCTCGTTCACTCAGATCGCCGATGCCGACCTGCGCGACCTGTGGGCGTATTTGCGCTCGCTGCCGCAGAGCAGCCGGCAAAGCGAGCCGCATGACCTCGGTTTCCTCTACCGCTGGCGCTTTCTCGTCAGCGGGTGGAAGTGGTTGTTCTTTACTCCCGGGCCGCTCGCGCCAGAAGCCGGAAAGAGCGCGCAGCTGAATCGCGGCGCGTATCTTGTGCGGGCGCTTGGCCACTGCGGCGAATGCCACACGCCGCGCAACGCCCTCGGCGGTCCGAAAAACGACCGTTTTCTCGCAGGCGAAAAGGACGTCGCGCCCAATCTGACGCCCACGCGTCTCGGCAAGAAGGGCGACGGCGAGATCAAGGAATTCCTGCGCACCGCCATGACCCCCGACGGCGACGTGGCGGCGGAGTCGATGGCCGAAGTGGTGACCAATACCACCAGCCAGCTCACTCCGCAGGACCTCGATGCTTTGGTCGCCTACCTGCGCGCCCTCCCGCCGTTGCCTGAAGCACCCAAATAGCATCAAATACGGACGCGTGGAATACGTAAGGTCGGAGGCTTGTTCCCTTTATGAATGAAGCCGAGCGCCTGGTTGAGCTGATCCCGCGGCTGCGGCGCTACGCTCGCGCCCTGGTGGGCGACCGCGCCACTGCCGACGACCTGGTGCAGGACACGCTGGAGCGCGCCTGGGCGAAGCTGCACTTGTACCGCCGCGGGACGGACCTGCGGGCTTGGCTTTTCACGGTGATGCACAACGTACACGTCAACCGGGTGCGCGCGTCGCGCGCCACCGATACGCTCGAGGACGAGATGCCCGAGCTCGCGCAGCGCGCGCCGCAGGGCGATGCGCTGCTGGTGCGCGATCTCGACCGCGGCATCACGCGCCTGCCGGCGGAGCAGCGCGCGGTGCTGCTGCTCGTCACGCTCGAGGAAATGAGCTACGAGCAGGTGGCGCGCACGCTCGGGATTCCGATCGGCACCGTGATGTCGCGCCTGTCGCGCGCGCGCGAAAAGCTGCGCGCGATGATGCTCGGGCAGCCGGTCGCGGCGAAGTTGAAGGTGGTGAAATGACCGAACCGGTCAGCGAGCACGATCTTCAGGCTTACGCCGACGGCGCGCTGCCGGAGGATCGCCGCGCCGCCGTAGCGGCCTGGCTTGCCGCGCATCCCGAGGACGCCGAGCGCATCGAGAGCTACCGCGCGCTCGCGCAGGAGCTGCGCAGCACGTACGACGGCGTGCTCCATGAGCCCGTGCCCGAACGGCTGGAGCGGGCGGTGCGCCCGCTGCGCTCGCGGCGCTTCGCGTGGGTCGCGATGTGGGTGGTTCTCGGCGCGGCGCTCGGCGCGCTGGCCGGTTGGCAGCTTCACTCGACGCAGACCTCCCGCGTCGTTGCGGCCGACGGGGCGACGGTCCTGGCGCGGCGCGCGGCAGTCGCGCACGCCACCTACTCTCCGGAGGTTCGCCATCCAGTCGAAGTGGGCGCCGATCAGGAAACGCACCTTGTCGCGTGGCTTTCAAAGCGCCTGGGGACGCAGCTGCGCGCACCGAAACTCGAAAACGTCGGCTACAGCCTCGTCGGCGGCCGGCTGCTCCCCGGCGAGCAGGGACCGGTGGCGCACTTCATGTACCAGTGCAATCGCGGCACGCGCGTCACGCTTTACGTGCGCAGCGACATGGGACAGAACCGCTCCACCGCCTTCCGCTACGCGCATGAAGGCACCGTCGGCGTGTTCTACTGGGTCGACAGCAAGCTCGGCTACGCGATCTCTTCGGCGGACATCAGCAAGGAAGACCTGCTGAACGTCGCCAACGCCGCCTACCAGCAGCTCAATCCGCCCTAACTCCCTGGCTTCTGTAGAGAGGCATCAAGCGCGGTCGCGAGCGCGGCGTCGCCGCTGATGATGTCCTTCCAGGCGATCTCGTGCCCATTGCGCTTGCCTTTGGGCACCAGCTTCAGCCCCTGGGGGTGGATGGTCAGCATGTAGGGCTGACCCTCGATGTCGATCTCGCGTTTCAGGTGCTTGTCGAGCTTGGTGGCCATGATTTCAACTCCGCCTAAGAGCACGAAACAGTTTGACGAGATCGGGCAGCTGGTAGTTCGCGTTCAGGCCGCTCGGATTGGGCAGCAGCCACACTCGAGCGGTCTCGAAGCGTTCCGGCTGCGGGCCGATACTGGCCTGCTTGCGCTCGAAGGCGTGACAATAGGCTCCGACCCCGAGAAAAGCCACCATCTTCGGCGAATAGCGCCCGACCTTGGCGGCGAGCCGGCGTCTCCCTTGCACGAATTCGTCGGGCGCGAGCTCGTCCGCCGTCGCGGTGCCGCGGTTGACCAGGTTGGTGATGCCGTATCCGCTGTCCAGCAACTCTTTCTGCTGCGAAGGGTGAAGTTGTCTCTGGGTAAATCCCGCAAGGTGCAGCGCCGGCCAGAACCGGTTGCCCGGGCGGGCGAAGTGGTGGCCGGTGGCGGCGGAGTAGAGACCGGGGTTGATGCCGACGAACAGGACCTGCAGGCCGGGCGCGATGACATCGCGCAGGCCCTTGCCCGCGGCCGCCTGGAGCTCGGCCCTACTGGGCGGGCTTGACCACGTAGCCGCCGGATTTCTCGTCGGCTTCGAGCGTGATGAGGCCTTTCTTTTCGGCTTCCTCGAGGAGGTCGGAGAAGGCACGGAAGCCATAGTACGACTCGTTGAAGCCCGGGTTCCTGCGTTTCAGCGCCTGCTTCACCATCGAGCCCCAGATGCGCTCGTCGGCGTCGCGCTCGGCCATCAGCGCGTCGAGCGTGCCGAGCATCAGGTCGAAGGCCTCCTGCTTCTTGTCGCCGTTGCCCTTGTCGCCGCCGGCGCCCGCGGGCGCCGCCTCGCGCCGCTTCTTGGCTGCGCGGCGCTTCTGCTCGTCGGCGCGCACCAGGTCGTCGTAGTAGATGAACTCGTCGCAGTTGTTGATGAGGAGGTCCGAGCTCGAGTTCTTGACGCCGACGCCGATCACGGTCTTCGCGTTCTCGCGCAGCTTGGACACGAGCGGCGAGAAGTCGGAGTCGCCGCTGACGATGACGAAGGTATCCACGTGGGATTTCGTGTAGCAGAGGTCGAGCGCGTCGACCACCATGCGGATGTCGGCCGAGTTCTTGCCCGACTGGCGCACGTGCGGGATCTCGATCAGCTCGAACGAAGCCGCGTGCATCGTGGCCTTGAACTCCTTGTAGCGCTCCCAGTCGCAGTAGGCCTTCTTCACCACGATCGAGCCCTTGGCGAGCAGCCGCTCGAGCACCTTCTCCATGTCGAACTGCGAGTACCGCGCCTCGCGCACGCCGAGCGCGATGTTCTCGAAGTCGCAGAATACCGCCAGGCTGCGGGCGTCAGGCAAGCTTGGGCTTTCCTGCGCGGCGCCGCTCGCGCCAGCCTTCGACCACGGAATAGCCCGCGGGCACCACCACGAGGGTGAGGAGGGTGGAGGTAATCATGCCGCCGATCACCGCGAGGGACAGCGGCTTGTTGGTCTCGGCTCCGGCGCCGACGCCGATCGCCGCCGGGGTGAGCGCGAGGATGATGGTGAGCGAGGTCATCACGACCGGTCGCATGCGGGTCGGGCACGCGTCGCGCAGGGCGTCGTCGACGCTCATGCCCTGGTCGCGGCGCTGGTTGGTCAGGTCGACGAGCAGAATCGAGTTCTTCGCGACCAGGCCGATGAGGAGCACCAGGCCGATGCCCGAGTAGATGTTGAGCGAGCTGCCCGAGAGCCAGAGCGCTGCGATGCCGCCGACGATGCCGAGGGGCACCGCGAGCATGATGTAGAACGGCTGCAGGAAGCTGTTGAACTGGCTGGCGAGCACCATGAAGAGCAGCGCGAGCGCCAGGATGAAGGTGAACTGCGTCGCCGCAGCGGTCTTCTCGAGCTGCTCGGCCTCGCCGACGAACACTGCGCGGTAGCCGATCGGCAGGCTCTGCGCTGCGGCGCGCACCTTTTCGATCGCCGCGCCGAGCGAGACCGTCGGCGTGGCGTAGAAGGTCGCCGAGTACTGCAGGTCGAAGCGCGAGATCACCGCCGGGCCGAGCGCTTCGCGGAAGCGCGCCACCTGGTCGAGGCGCACCAGCTGGCCCTGGCGGTTGCGCAGGTAGATTTTCGAGAGATCCGCCTGCTGCTGGAACTCGCCGTCCTTCGCCTTCACGCGGATGTCGTAGCGCTCGCCGTCGCCCGGATAGTCGTTGTACTTCGCGATGTCGATGCCGCCGGTGAGCATGCTCACCGCGAGCGCGACGTCGCCCGAGGTGAGGTTGAGGCCCGCCGCGCGCACGCGATCGGGCTCGAGGATCAGCTGCGGCAGGTCGAGCTGCAGGTCGGTGTCCATGCGGCCGATCTGCGGGTCGGCCTGCAGCGTGCTCTGCAGCTCCGCCGCGAGCCGCCCCATCTCCTGCAGATTGGGTCCCTTCACCACGAACTGCAGCGGCTCCGAGCGCTGACCCTGCACCAGGCCGAAGGCGCGCGGAAACGCGCGCGCACCGGCGATCTGCGACAGGTCACGCCGAATCGCATTGATCACCTCGGCCTGTGAGCGTTCGCGCTCGTGGCGCGGTTTCATGCGCGCCACGAGTGTCGCCTGGTTTACCTGCTGCGCCGAGCCGAGGCCGATGACCCCGAACTCGGTGACCAGCTCGGGATAGCGGTCGGCGATCGCCTCGACTTCGCGCAGTTTCGACTCGGTATAGGCGATCGACGAGCCGAGCGGCGTGCGGATGCCGACCAGGAAGCGGCCCTCGTCGGCCTGCGGCGCAAGCTCGCGCGGCAGGCGCTGGAACAGCGGGATCGCGACCGCGAACGCAAGCACCGCGGCGCCGAGCACCAGCCCCCGGTTGCGCAGTGAGGCGCCGAGCAGGCGACGGTAGAGGCGGTCGACGCCGTCGAAGAAGCGCTCGAGCGCCCAGTACACCCGGCCGTGCTTCTCCTGCACGTCGAGGTAGCGCGAGCACAGCATGGGGGTGAGGGTGAGCGAGACGAACAGCGACACCAGCACGCCGAAGGTGACGACGACCGCGAACGAGCGCAGGAACTGGCCGAGGATGCCGCTCACGAACACCACCGGCGCGAAGATCGCGACCAGCGAGAAGCTGGCGGCGATCACCGCGAAGGTCACTTCCTTGCTGCCGGTGATCGCGGCGGCGATCGCGCTCGTGCCGCGGTCTTCCTCGCGATGCCGATAGATGTTCTCCAGCACCACGATGGCGTCGTCCACCACCACGCCGACCAGCAGCAGCAGCGCGAGCAGCGTCACCGAGTTGAAGGTGTAGCCGAAGAAGTACATCACCGCGATCGCGCCCATCAGCGACACCGGGATCGAGCAGGCGATGATCACGGTCGAGCGGAAGCTCTTCAGGAACAGCCACACGATGAGCGCGGCGAGCAGCGTGCCCTCGACCAGGTGGTTCTTCAGCGCCGCCACCATCGCGCCGATGAAGATCTTGTCGCTCTGCACGATGTGCAGCTCGAGCCCCGGCGGCAGCTGCGGCCGCACGTCCCGCTCGATGCGCTCGAGCACGCGGTCGATGATCTCCACGGTGTTGGTGTTCGGCACCTTGACGATGCCGACGCCCACCGCCGGCTTGCCGTTCAGCCGCGCGAGCTGCCGGTTGTCGGTGAGGCCGTCCTCGATCTCGGCGATGTCGCGCAGCCGCACCGGCGCGCCGTCCTTGTAGCCGACGATCATCGCCGCCAGGTCGTCGAGCTTGTGGAACTCCAGGTCGATCTTCACCAGGTGCTCGGTCGAGCGCCCGACCAGGAAGCCGCCGGCAAGCTGGATGTGCTCGCGTCCGAAGGCGTCGGTGATGTCCTGCGCCGCGACGCCGTAGGCGGCCATCTTCGCCGGCAGCAGGTTGACGCGGATGTTGCGGTCGCGGCGCCCGCCGATGCGCACTTCGCCCACGCCGTCGATCGTTTCGAGCTGCTTCTTGATGACGTTGATCGCGTAGAGGTTGAGCTGCTGCTGCGTGCGATCGCCCTGCAGCGCGGTCTGCAGGATCGCCTGCGTGTTGCTCTCGACCTTCGCCACCACCGGCGGGTCGGCGTCCTTCGGCAGCCGGCGCACCACCTGGTTCACCTTGGCCTGCACCTCCTGGAAGGCGACGTCGATGCGCTTTTCCAGGACGAAGGTGATCACCACCTGCGAATTGCCCGGCGTCGAGGTCGAGGCGATGTGCTCGATGCCAGGAACGCTGTTGACCGCGGTCTCGATCAGGTTGGTGATCGAGGCGTCGATGATGTCGGGGTTCGCGCCCTTGTACGCCGTGGTGATGGAGATGATCGGAAACTCGATGTACGGCAGCTTGTCGACGCCCATGCGCTGGTACGCGATCGCGCCGAACAGCACCAGCAGGGCGCTCAACATGAAGGCGAAGACGTAGCGCCGGATCGAGAGCTCGGAGAGGGTCATCGCCTAGCCCTTGCGCGCGCCTTTCGCGCTTTCTTCTGCGGTGCCCTTTTCCGCGCCGCGGGGCGCCCGAACCGTCACGGCGGCGCCATCGGTGAGGAAGCCGGCGCCGTCGGCCGCGACCGTCTCGCCGGCGCTCAGGCCCTTCACGACCTGCTGCCATCCGTCCTGGCGCATGCCGGTCTCGACGATGCGCTGGCGCGCGACGTTGCCTTCGAGCGCGTAGACCACCTTGCCGGCGGGGCGCAGCACCACGCTCTGCTCGGGGACCATCAGCGCGCCGTCAAGCGAGTTCGTCACGATGCGCGCGTTGACCGTGCCGCCGCCGCGGAAAAGGTTGCCGACGCCGCTGATCTTCACGATCGCGTCGAGCGCGCGATTGTTGACCCCGACCGTCGGCTTGATCTCGTCGATGCGCGCTTCCAGGAGCTGCTCGGGCGCGGCGGGGAACGACAGCATCACCTTGAGCCCGGGGCGAATGCGCGTCGCCGCGGCCTCGGGCAGCAGCAGGTGCACGCGCAGTTGCTGCACGCCCACCAGCTTGAACAGTGGATCGCCCACCTTGACGTAATCGCCGATGGCGACGATCTGGGTCTCGATCTCGCCGTCGACCGGGGCGAGCACGCGTGACTTGGTAAGGCCGCGGCCGGTGGCGTCGGCGCGCGCGCGCGCGGCGGCGAGCTGCTGGCGCAGGGCGTTGCGCTGCGCGACCGTGTCGTCGACCACGTTCTGCGAGATGAATCCCTGGCCGACGAGCTTGGTCTGGCGCTCGACCACCTTTTCCTGCTGCTCGAGCAGGCCCGTCAGGCGGCCGATCTCGGCCCTGTCGGCACGTGCCTGGATCTCGAAATCCGCGGCATCGATCTCGGCGATGAGCTCGCCTTTGGCGACCTTCTTGCCCGTGAAGCCGGCAACGCGCGTGACGCGCCCGGCCACCTCGGCGCCGATGGTCGGATCGATGATGTTCTCGATCGTCCCCAGCACCTCTTCGTAAAGCTCGAGCGTGCGCGCCTGCACCACCGCCGAGGTAATGAGCACTGCCTGCGGACCCTTGGTGGCCGCCCCCTTGGCGCCGTCCTTCCTTGCCGCCCGGCCGTCGCCGGCAAAGAAGTACGCGCCCACACCAGCCGCCAGGACGATGACGACGAGGCCGAAAAGCGCGAGGCGACGGGTTGCAGTGGTCATGGACCGGCGATTGTCAGCCCTGGATGCGCTCCAGGGCAAACAGGTCCTCTACCGATTCGCGGCGGCGCACCAAATGGGCTTCTCCCCTCCTCACCAGGACCTCCGCAGCGCGGGGCCGGGTGTTGTAGTTTGAACTCATTACCATGGCATAGGCGCCGCAGGACATTATCGCGAGCAAGTCTCCCTCGGATGCGGCCAGCCTGCGGTCCTTGGCGAGGAAATCCGCGCTCTCGCACACCGGGCCGACGATGTCGTAGACAGCGTTGCCCGGAACCGATTCAGCCACGGGTTTCACGTCATGCCAGGCGCCGTACAGGGCGGGCCGGATGAGGTCGTTCATGGCCGCATCGACCACGAGGAAGCTCTTCGCGGCCCCGGGTTTCACGTACTCGACGCGCGTAAGTAGCACGCCCGCGTTACCGACGATGGAGCGGCCCGGGTCGAGGACGACCGTGTGGGGGCGCTCCCCGAGCGCGGCCAGGGTGCCGGCAACGAACGCTGCCGGCGGCTGTGGAGCCTCGTCCCGGTAGCGGATGCCGATCCCGCCGCCGACGTCGATGTGCTTCAGGCGGATGCCGCCGCGCTCCAGCCGATCGACGAGCGCGACGAGCCGCTCCACGGCGGCGACGTAGGGCGCGCTCTCCTGCAGCATCGAGCCGATGTGGCAGCCAATCCCGATGAGCTCCACGCCCTTCATGGTTTGCGCTTTCCGGTAAAGGCGCTCGGCATCGGCGTGCGCCACGCCGAACTTGGTCTCGCGCAGGCCAGTCGAGATGTAGGGATGGGTCCTGGCGTCGACGTCCGGGTTGACGCGGAACGCGACCGGCGCGCGCTTTCCGAGCTTCGCCGCAACGGCGTCGACTCTTGCCAATTCCGCTTCGGACTCGAGATTGATGCAGCCGATGTCCTTCTCGAGCGCGAAGCGAAGCTCGGCTTCGCTCTTGCCGACGCCGGAGAAGAACGTCCTGCGCGGATCGCCGCCGGCGGCGATGACGCGCGCAAGCTCGCCGCTCGACACGATGTCGAAGCCGCTGCCCAGGCGGGCAAGCAGCGCGAGAACGGCGAGGTTCGAATTGGCCTTGACCGAGTAGCAGACCCGCGCGTCGCGCCCTTCCAGGGACTGGGCAAATTCAGCGTAGGCGGCTTCGATCGCTGCCGCGGAATACACGTAGCAAGGCGTGCCGAAGCGGCGCGCGATCTCGTCCAAGGCGACCTCGTCGGCGCACAGCACGCCCTTGCGGTAGGTGAAGGGCACGGCGCCTACTTCTCTTCTTCGGTCAGCTCGCGCGGGTAGGGAACCGGCTCGTAAGCCTTGGGCTTGGCGGGCTTGACGCCCGGAGGCGGGCTGTCGCGCAGGTAGAGCGGCCCCTTCTGCCCGCAGCCGGCGGCCAGCGCGCAAGCGGCGACGAGCACAAGGAAGCGCATAGAATCTTCATGTTACCCCATGGACGAAGCTGAATTCGCAGCGCAAGCGTCGGTCGCGCTCGACGCTCTGGAGCGGGCGTTCGAGGAGATTGATTTGGACTTCGAGCTCAAGGAGGGGGGCATCCTCGAGATCGAGTTCGAAGACGGCGCCAAGATCATCGTCAACCGGCATGCAGCGGCGCGCGAGATCTGGGTGGCGGCCCGCGCGGGCGGGTTTCACTTCCGCTGGGACGGGACGGCCTGGCGCGACACGCGCAGCGGCGCCGAGCTGTTCGGCGCTCTTTCCGACCTTCTCTCTAGCCAGCTAGGCCGGCGCGTTCGGCTGGTCGGGTAGCGCCGGCGGCGGTTGCACCGGTACCGGCGGCTGCAGCACTTCGGGCGGCGGGACCGCCTCGCGGTAGAAGAATTCCGGGATCGTCTTTGCCTCGCCGGCAGGCGCCGGATACTGCATTGTCGGCACCGCGACCACGCCGTCGGGGACGGTGCGCGACATCTCGGGGATATCGCCGAGCACTCGTTCCATGTAGCCGAGCCAGATCGGCAGCGCGACCACGCCGCCGGTTTGGTTCTTTCCGAGCGTCTTGGGCTGGTCGAAGCCGACCCACGACACCCCGACCAGCGCCGGCTGGTAGCCGGCGAACCAGGCGTCCACGAACTCGTTCGTGGTGCCGGTCTTGCCGGCGAGGTCGGTGCGGCCGAGCCGCGCGGCGCGCGCGGCAGTGCCGGAGCGGGTGACGTCCTGCATCATGTTGTCCATGATGAAGGCGTTGCGCGGATCGAGCACGCGCAGCCCCTCGTCGCCCGCGCGCCGGGGATCCGCGAGCGCCAGCGCGTTGCCGCGGTCGTCGACGATCTTGTGGATGAAGTACGGCTGGATGAGGAAGCCGCCGTTGGCGAACACCGAATAGGCGCGCGCCATCTGCCAGGCGGTCACCGATCCGGCGCCAAGCGCCATCGTCAGATAGGGCGGGTGCCGGTCGGGCTCGAAGCCGAAGCGCGTGACGTACTCCTGGGCGTACCTGGGCCCGATCGCATCCAGGATGCGGATCGACACCATGTTCTTCGACTTCGCGAGCGCGGTCCTCAGGCGCATCGGGCCCTCGAACTTGCCGTCGTAGTTCTTGGGCTCCCAGCGCTGGCTGCCGGTCTGCTCCGCCTCGAGCACCACCGGCTCGTCCGGGATCACGGTCGCTGCGGTGAATCCCTTCTCGAGGGCGGCCGAATAGATGAACGGCTTGAACGACGATCCCGGCTGGCGCCAGGCCTGGGTCACGTGGTTGAACTTGTTGCGGCTGAAGTCGAAGCCGCCGACGAGCGCCCGGATCGCGCCGTCCTGCGGATCGAGCGCGATGAAGGCGGCTTCGACCTCGGGCAGTTGCACGATCTGCCAGTTCTTGCCGTCGCGCTGCAAGCGGATGATGGCGCCCTTGCGGATGCGCCGTTGCGGGGCGGCTTTGGCATCGAGCGCGCGGGCGGCGAATTGCAGCCCCTGGCCCTGCACCGCGAGGCGCTCGCCGCTGCGCAGCCCGGCCTGCACCTGCTTCCCGTCGTAGGCGAGGACCACCGCGGCGAGCAAGTCGTCGTTGTCCGGGTGATCGGCGAGCGCGTCCTCGAGGTCGTCGTCGTCGGGGTTGGCGGGCAGCTCGACGTAGCCTTCCGGGCCACGGTAGCCCGCGCGGCGGTCGTATTCCATGACCCCGGCGCGCAGGGCGACGTACGCGGCCTCCTGATCGGCCTTGCGGATCGTGGTGTAAACGCGGAACCCCCGGGTATACACATCCTCCGGGTAATGCTCGACAAGCGCCTGGCGCACCATCTCGGCGGCGTATTCGGCATGCACCGCGTACTCGGTGACCTCCCGCCGGGTGCGCAGTGGCGCCTTCAGGGCGTCCTCATATTGCGTGGCATCGATATAGCCGAGCTCGGTCATGCGGCGCAGCACGTACTGCTGGCGTTGCTTGGCACGCTGCGGATTGGAAACCGGGTTCATCGACGGCGCCTTGGGCAGCCCGGCGAGCATCGAGATCTCGGCGAGCGAGAGCTGGCCGAGGGCCTTGCCGTAGTAAGCCTGGGAGGCCGCTGCAAAGCCGTAGGCGCGTTGCCCGAGGAAAATCTGATTGACGTAGAGCTCGAGGATCTGCTCCTTCGACAGGCTGTGCTCGATCTTGAAGGCAAGCAGCGCCTCGTACAGCTTGCGCGTCAGGGTCTTCTCCGATGACAGGAAGAAGTTGCGCGCCACCTGCATCGTGATGGTGCTCGCCCCCTGGCGCCGGCCGCCGGCGACCAGGTTCGCCCAGGCGGCGCGCAGCACGCCGACGTAGTCGATGCCGGGATGCTCGTAGAAGCGCTCGTCCTCGGCGGCGATCACCGCGTTCTTGAGCTGCTGCGGCACCTCGGCGATCGAAATGAACGAGCGGCGCTCCTCGCCGAACTCGCCGATCAGAACCCCTTCGGCGCTGTAGATGCGCAGGGGGATCTTGGGCTGGTAGGCGGTGAGGGCCTCAAGCGAGGGCAGCTGGGGATAGGCAAGGACCACCACTAGGCCTACACCCAGGATGGCGGCCACAGCCAATCCGGCCAGGACGGCGAGGGGGAAGGCGACAAACCGGATCCACATGTTGTTGTGGCTTGGAACGGGTCGGGACGGGCGTTGTTGCAAGGGGTGACGGGACCGCCGGGATAATACCCCCTTACCCCCTGTGGAAAGTTAAGTAGACAGCCGTGGGACTTGTTGCTAGCATTTAAGGCGGTTTCTGCGAATCGCGCCTAAGAGCCGACGCGAAAAGGGAAATACCGGGGAAGGACCAAATGGCATTCGACCTCTTCACAGCGAAGGCGCCACCGCTGTTCGGGCTGGACATCAGCTCTTCATCGGTGAAGATGCTGGAGCTCGTCGATGGCGGCAAGAGCGGCTATCGCGTCGAGCGCTACGCCATCGAGCCGCTGCCGCGCGACTCCGTGGTCGACGGCAACATCAACAACCTCGAGGCGGTGACCGAATCGGTCAAGCGCGCCCACGCCCGCATGGGCACCCGCACCAAGCACGTCGCGATGGCGGTGCCGAGCGGCGCCGTCATCAGCAAGAAGATCATCGTCCCGGCCACGCTTCGCGAGGAAGAGCTCGAGGTGCAGGTCGAGAGCGAGGCCAACCAGTACATCCCGTTCGCGCTCGAGGAAGTCAACCTGGATTTCCAGATCCTCGGCCCGTCGGCAACCAATCCCGAGGAGCAGGAAGTCCTGATCGCGGCGACGCGAAAGGAAAAGGTCGAGGACCGGATTGCGGTCGCCGATTCCGCCGGCCTCAAGGCGCTGGTGATGGACGTCGAGTCCTTTGCCCAGCAGACCGCGCTTTCGCTGGTGGTGCAAGGCCTGCCCGGCGGGGGCAGGGACCAGAACATCGCCGTGGTCGACGTCGGCGCCAACGTGATGCAGGTGACGGTGCTGCGCAACGACCAGTCGGTGTATACGCGCGAGCAGGCGTTCGGCGGCAACCAGCTCACCCAGGACATCGTCAGCCGCTACGGCATGACCCCGGAGGAGGCGGAGAAC
>Ga0208685_1000496_pt1 | contig 13814 bp, 11 predicted proteins | sample EasRivMeERMLT890_FD_187533 | JGI IMG/M metagenome (GOLD analysis project Ga0208685, IMG submission 187533) | Soil microbial communities from meander-bound floodplain in the East River, Colorado, USA - East River MetaG ERMLT890 (SPAdes) (version 2) | ecosystem: Environmental > Terrestrial > Soil...
CCTGTTGCTCTTTGATTTGATCGCGCAAGTGGTTGATCTCAGTCTCCATACTTTCCTCAATGCGGTCGGCGCATTCGGCCTCCTTAAGAACCGCGTCACAGGCTTGGTCCGCAAAGGATTTCAACTCGCTCAATAGGCTAAAGAGACGGTTGGCATGAGTTTCGACATCAGGAAGGCGATTCTCACCCGAATCGACGACCTTTTCATGCCCCGTGACTTGGCCCGAATCGTCATTGCCATTGAACTCGGAAGCGACTTCATTGTCGTTTTGAAATGATCCGTCGAGCATAGTACCTCCTATTGGAACTTAGCCATAAAGCACCCGGCAGGACAGCTCAGCAACTATCATACCGTCTATTTTACTTCGGATCTTGATTATAACTGATTGAAAAACTTGGCTTTTACTGAGCTAGTTTGATTTACCAAGGCTGCAGATCGATGACACAGGTGAACATTCGAGGACAATATTGGATATGTCAGACAGGGAAATTGCGAGAGAGTCAACGGGAAAAAGGGGGGCATTGAAAGTCTCCCTTTGTAAAGGGAGATTTAGAGGGATTTTCATCTTCTCAACGCGACTTTGACGAGACCCTGCGTGTGGCTGCGCCTAACTGGACGCTGCCGGGGGGCGCATGATATAGGCGAACAGTATCCTTGCCTCTTGGCTCTAGGACCCCGAGGCTCCCTCGTCCCTTCGGCCAGCTGTGGAGTATATTCTGAGTTCAGCCGTCAACGCGTTGCTGCAACTGCGTGCCATTGAAACGCTTCGCCACCGTCAGTTCCGTTTGCTATGGTTTGGCCATTCCTTTACGTCCATGGCGTTCTGGATGGATCAAGTCGCGCGCGGTTGGCTGATTTATGAGTTGACGGATTCTGCGCTTCAGTTGGGTCTGGTGCGCGGCGTGCAAGCCATTCCTACGCTCTTGCTATCCCCAGTGGCAGGGACCGCCGCCGATCGTTATTCGCGCAAGCTGCAAATATTGGTTGCCCAAGGGATCGACGGATTGATGTTCGTGGCGCTGGCCCTGTTGATCTTTACCGGCGAAATCCAACCCTGGCACGTGTACGCGACCGCGTTCGGAATGGCCATCGTCCAGCCTTTTCAGCAGCCGGCGCGGGCGGCGATGATCGCTGATGTCGTGCCGTTAAGCCATTTGACCAACGCCATTGGTCTCAACTCGATCATTTTCAATGTGGCGCGAAGCACCGGCCCCGCCCTCGCCGGCGTTCTCATCGCGACCTTCGGCACCGGCGGCGCCTATGCGACCCAGGCGGTGTTTTATGCCTTGGCGACAATTTGGACGGTGCGGCTTCGGCCTGTAGAAAGTTCTTCTCGCGGGCACTCGGGTCATGGCGTTTCCTTCGGCCAGAGCATCATCGAGGGATGGAAATTTAGCTGGAAGAACGAAACGGTTCGCACCGCTCTGCTGGTGGTTATGTTCGCGTCTTTGTTCATCGCCCCGTTCGTAACACTCCTGCCAATTTTCGCCCGTGACATCCTCGGCGTCGGCGCCACGGGACAGGGGCTGCTGCTTACGGCCATGGGAGTAGGCGCCCTGGTGACCGCCGTCATTATCGCTTTTTTCGGCGACCGCATGCCGCGGGGGATCTATATGCTGGGAGGCGTGGCGTTGTTCGGGCTCAGCGTTGTGGCCTTCGCGGCATCGCCTTGGTTCCAGCTTTCCATGGCTCTGATGGTCATCGTGGGGTTCGCCAATGTCTGTTCCCACGCGCTGGTGCAAACGGTGATTCAAACCTACTCGCCTTCCGAGTTTCGTGGCCGCGCGATCGCGGTTTTCCATATGAGCAATGTGGTGATGACCCTGGGAAGCATGCTTATCGGGGCGCTGGCGACACTCTGGGGCGCCCAATGGGCCATGGCATGGATGGGCGCGGCGGGCGCGCTGGCAATGCTCGCGCTCCACCTGATGCTGCCCCAGGCGCGCCATATAAAGTAAGCTGTTCGCGTGGGTGTACTTTGTTGCGGCCAGCCAACGCAAGAACAATCGTCTCGACTCGAATAGACTAGTCCCAGGGGGCTACGTCCGGGCTGCGAGAAACTCATCGATGGCTCGATTGACCTCCTCAGGCTTCTCGGCGAACGGGAAGTGCCCGGCATTTTTCAACTTCAAGTATTGCGAGCCGGAAACCGCGTGATGAATCTCCAGTTCATACTCGGGGGATAAATTGGGATCGTCCGCTCCGCGGATCAGCAGCAGCGGCGGTTTGAGAGTCTGAATGCGTTCGCGCACATCGAAATGATCCAAGGCCACGAAATCACGGTGCTGCGACAACGGTCCCACCTTGCGGTGGCAATCCACGAGATGGTCGCGTAGCCCCGGCTCCATAAATATGAATTGATGGCGCATAGTTTCAAGCCATTGCTGATAGGTTGCAGGATCTTCCGCCGCTTTCAGACGAAACTCCAGCGTCCCCGGCCGTCGCTCCCTGGGTCGCATGCCGGTGGTCATCAATACCAATGCTTTGACCTCATCGGGGTAGTCCAGGCCGTACTGAAGCGCGATGCAACCTCCCAGGGTAAAACCTACCAACACCAGATCTTTCTGCTTACCTTTAGACCACAACCATCCTCTCAACCATTCAGTATAGCGCGCCACATCGGGGCAAGCTGTTCCCTCCGGATGCCCGGGCAAGGTCGGCGCGAGGCTACCGGGATAATATTTGAGCTGATGGACGAATGAGTCGGCACATCCTCCGGCGCCAGGCCCGTGAACAAACACCATTTGAGCCATACGTCACCCCCAGGTTAACCCTCGGTCATTTCGACTGGTTTCACGTGTCAACCGAATGACGCTGAATGTCAAGACGAAAACTTCCCGAAGTCTTACCTATCTACGGGAGGTTAAGTTATGGACCTACAAATCAAACTATTCAATGGCTTGGGTAGGGGGAATCACGTCATCGTCATCAGTCGCGGTTTGGTGGATATTGACGGATTCAAAGAAATATTTCGCAACGTTGCCAACACAACTGAATTCCTGCTCGATTGCATGATCCTGATCGATCTGCAAGACGCGACCTGCAGGCTGGAGCCTACCGATATCTATGCCTTTGCGGAAAATCTAAGGCCGGAGTATTGGCCCGCCACTAACAGAGTGGCCTTGGTATCCGTACCGGAGCCGCAAGAATACCGCCAACTCTGCGTATTGAGCACGTTTTTGTCGAACCGGGCGATCAAAAACGCAGTCTTTAAGGATACCAGGACTGCGCTGAGTTGGTTGGCGGAAGCCATGTGATCTGTTTTGACAGAAAGCCCGCTCCCAGCCGAGATCGCAAGCTGAATTTCTCCTCATCGATTCAACCTCTAGGCGCGTGAAATTCGTCCGTTATGGTCCTCACGACCAGAGCACGGCTGCGGGCATTGGTCCCGTCGGTTTGCTCTTATTGGAAACCGAAGATCTTGCCATACTCAGCGGTAAGGCGGTCCACCATTTCGGCGTGCTCCTGTTTTAGGTAGATCGTTTTTTTGCCTTGGACAAACTTGTATGCCGGTGTCCCAGGGACGAAGGCGGAGGTATGTCCGCCGAACTTTTCCAAAATTTGCTGTGCCGGAGGCGTCGGAAGAAAAGCAGAGAAGAGATGCCCCGCGTTGGGGTGAGGCGCCCCCTTCAGAACGCCGGCATTGTAGGCTGGAGATATCACCGGCGTCACTTCTTCGGCATGGACAATAGGCGCACCGCTGACTTTGGCCTGATGCACGAAGCTATCCGTCAACGTGACGGTGACCAAAACTTCGCCCAACTGAAGGCGGCTGTAGATTGTGCCAAGCGGTCCCAAAATGGGCTGCTGCGCTGCCAGGGCTTTGACATATTCGGTTGTCTTGGCTTCACCCCAGAGTGTGGCCAGCCGGGCCACGTGGTGAGTGGCGGTCGTCATCCCCAGTTTCCCGCCTTTCCACTTGGGGTCTAGTAGATCCTGCCAATTCTTGGGAACGTCCTTGGGCGAAACCAGTTGCTTGTTGTAAGCCGGCAACGCAAATTGATTGGCCAGAATAACCGTGCCGCCATCGTATTGAATCGCCAGTGGATCGACGCCGACCTTCGTGTAGTCGTAGGTCTTGTGCAGCTTCTTTAGCCACAGGGTCGCGTGGCCGGCGTCGTGAATCAGCATGACGTCCCATTCTTGAGGCTGGCCGGTGGCGGCGATGCCGACGATTTTGCCCACATCTCGAGTCATGGAGCCGGCAGGGGTGAAGTTCAGCCTCAGGTTCAAGCCGTATTTCTTGTTGAAGGCTTCGCCCAATCGTTGCGCTCCTTCCGGGGTCAAAGTGGACGGAGCATAAAGCTCGATGACGCCCTCTTTCTTCGCCCCGGCGATGAGATCGTCGATGGGCGCTGCCTTGGCCGGCTCAAACGAGACCAAAGCAGCAAATAAAGCCATTACCCATGACCCATTGAATCTCCGTTGTTTCACGGATCACCTCCTGTTAGCGAATCATCTTGCATCCCCCGGAAACCAGCCCTGGTGCTTGACCAAGCCCCGCAGATATTTGATTTGACCGCGTGGCGCGTGTTACAGGCGATCACGCTGGCGAGCCGAATGCTCAACGTGGGCAGCGGTTGATACTGGGGTTCATTGAGCACGCGATTCAGATCGGCATTCTTAATGGTGGAGAGATAGTCTTTGGTTCTCGCAAAGACCGCGTCAAGGTAGTCGAGCAAAAGCTGTTTATCGCTGACGGCAAACGCGTCCACCTGCGCCCGGGTGTGCCGGTGACCGGAGCCGTAGTCCTTTGGGTCAGGCGGCAAGCGTGCATGCCAGCCGTCCGCGATCCACAATTGCGGGCGTTCCATCAATCCAGAAAAATTCGAATCTTGGACGCGTGACAAATGCCAGACCAACCATGCAATAGGCGGTTTGGGCGGAGCCATCAGCTCTGCGGGTGATAAATCCTGCAGCGCGCCCCGCACCATGTCGCGCACTCGCCCCAAGGCGTCGATCACCAATCCGGCACTTTCCATCATCGCATCTCCAGGGTTAGAGGTATTGAAACAAACTGGCCTGTGGCCGTCGCTAGGATTGCGAAAATAGCACATAAAGCACGGCGAGAGAGAAATATCCATAGACCGCCGCGGTCAGGGTAAACGCCTTGACGGTGAGGGCTCGTCGCTTGTGCCTGAGCATAAAGATCAGCAATAGCAGAACACAGGCAAGGGTCTTCCAATAAAGCAGTCCCCAAATGATGCCCCACGCCGATATGGCGTTGCGCACAAGCGGGTTTGCCTCGGGCACGCCGGCGGATAAAAAGTGATAGCTTAGCAGGCCATCAAAGACCTGAAGCAATAGATTTAAGAGGAAAGGAAGCCAAACAGGAGGAATCAAAGGAGCGGCCATAGACTTCGAATATTTCTGAAGCCGCTCGTTGTCAAGACTACCGGCAGAGAAATTTAATGATTCAGCTTAGCCATTAGCGTCATAGGATCGATGAGACGGATAAGGATGGGAACGGGAGGTAGGTCTTGCGACCGATGAAAGGGGTGAGTCTTCCAGAGGAAGTGCGGAGGCCGCAAAGTTCGAAGTTCAATGCTCAAGGTCCCAAAGGAGTTGAAACGTTGAACCTGGAACATTGAACCTTGAACAGATTTGGGCTTTTCTACTGCAGTGTGGGGGCTTACAAGGTTGGGCTCATGTCGCTGGATGTACCGCCGGCCGCGGGAACATAGCATTTCAGGGTGTAGTCCATCACCATGCGGTCAGCATTGAAGCGCCAGCCGAGAGTCCGAATCGTTCGTTTCATGCGCTTGATCCAGCCCCGCGGCAGACCGTCGCGGTCGCGCTGATAGAAGAGTGGAATCACCTCTTCGTGCAGAGTGTGGTATAGATCTTCTCCGTCCCGGGTGTCGTGAATACTCATGTTGGAGTGAGTTCTGCCGGTGCCGATGGCGAAGCCGTTCAGGCCGTCGTAGGCCTCAGCCCACCAGCCGTCCAGCACCGATAGATTTAAACCACCGTTTAAGACCACCTTCTGACCGCTGGTGCCAGAAGCCTCCAGCGGCCGACGGGGGTTGTTTAACCAAACATCGACGCCCTGCACAAAATGACGGCCGACGTTGATGTCGTAGTCTTCGACGAAGACGAACTTGTCGGCAAACTGCGGGTCGCGCATCAACTCGGCAATCTGTTGCAGTACCCGTTTGCCGGGTTCGTCGAGAGGATGGGCCTTGCCGGCAAAAACAAACTGGATAGGCCGCTTCGGGTCGTTCACCATTGAGATGAGCTTTGCGATGTCCGCCAGAATTAAATCCGCCCGTTTATATGTCGCAAAGCGGCGCGCAAACCCTACTGTTAGGGCATCCGGACTGAGCACCCGGCCGAGTCTTTGCAGAATTTCCGGCGCCTCGTCCCGGCGCTGGGCTTGTTCCACGACCCGCTGGCGGACAAATTCCAACATCCTTGATTTCAAACTCAGATGGGTTTCCCAGAGCTCGCCGTCATCGACTTTCTCAATGCCCTCCCAAATGCGCGACTCACTGCTGTGCTCATGCCAGCCGGTGCCTAAATGGCGGTCATAGAGGCGAAACATCTGCGGCGCCAACCATGTGGGGACATGCACACCGTTGGTGATGTGGCCGATGGGCACCGCGTCTTCGTTCCTGCCGGGATAGAGCCCGGTCCACATGGCCCGGGATACCTCGCCATGCAGCGCCGAAACAGCGTTGGCGCGGCGCGCCAGTTTGAGTCCCAGCACGGTCATGCAAAACCGTTCCTGTGAATCGCCGGGATTTTCCCGTGCCAGCGCCATGAGTCGATCGTGGGAAAGCCCCAGTTGCTCGCGGAGCGGTCCGAGATGTTCCTCGATCAAGTCGGCATCAAAGCGATCGTGACCCGCGGGGACGGGCGTGTGGGTCGTGAAGACCACCTCTCGGGAAACGCGGGGAACGGCCTCATCGAATCCCAGGCCTTCGTCCTCCATGCGATTGCGAATCGCTTCGAGCACGGCAAATCCGCTATGTCCTTCGTTCATGTGCAGCACGCCCGGCGCGATTCCCATCGCTTTCAAGGCGCGAAAGCCGCCGATGCCCAGGAGCAACTCCTGACGAATTCGCGTGCGGCCGTCTCCGCCGTATAACTGCGACGTGAGTTGCCGGTCCTCGGGAAGGTTTCCTTCCACGTTTGAATCGAGCAGCAGCAGATCGCAGCGGCCTACTTTCACGCGCCAGATCTTCGCTCGGATAGAACCGCTGCGGGTTTCGATCTGCACCGTGACCGGCTCACCGTTGGTGCCGATGGCCGGTTCCATGGGCTGTTCATTGACGTCCGTTTGCAGATACTCTTCGCGCTGCCAGCCACTCTGATCGAGCCGTTGGAGGAAATAACCTTGGCTATAAAACAAGCCGATACCGACCAGCGGAATATCCAGGTCGGAAGCGCTCTTGATGTGATCGCCGGCGAGGACACCTAGGCCGCCGGAATAGATCGGGATCGATTCGTGCACGCCAAACTCAGCAGAAAAATAAGCTACCGGACGAGGTCGCAGGACACCTGCATGGGTTGCGCCCCAGGTATGATCCGCTTGGAGATATTCCTGCTGGCGGCGGTAGGTGTAGTTGATCCGGCCGTGCAGCACCAGTTCCCGGGCACGACGTTCGATCCCCGACAAAGGCATTTCTCCCAGCAGTGCGACGGGGTTGTGATTGAGCTCCCGCCAGCGCGCCGGGTCGAGGTCGAGGAATAAGCTGACGGAGTCATGGTCCCAACTCCACCAGAGATTGCGGGCCAAAGACCAGAGCCGTTCCTGGACGGGAGCGATGAAGCGCGCGAGGGTGCGGGCCTCGCTGACGACCGGGGCGACCTGGGCGGCGGCCTCCGCCAGCATGCGGACCTCATCCTCGCGAAAGATCCGGGCTTCGATGGTTTGAACGACAAGCACTCCCTGCAAGATTCCGCGATCGATCAGGGGAACGCCGAGGAACGAATTAAACGCGTCCTCGCCGGCTTCGCTGAAATATTTAAAGCGGGGATGGTTCTTTACCTGTGCCACGGCCACCGGGCGGACCTCCTCTGCAACCAGGCCGGCGAGCCCCTCATGGAGAGCGAGGCGAAGCGTACCGATACACTGGGGGCGCAGTCCGAGGGTCGCGGCCAGTACGAGATTGGCTCGATCCGGTTCCAGCAAATAGGCCGAACAGACATCGGTGCCAAACCGTCTCGCGATCAACGCAACGACATTCATGAGGGTTTCGGCCGGCTTGCCGCTTTCCTCCGCGAGATTGCCGATTTCGTCTAAAGTCAGAACGTAACTGGGATCAGGTTCAGTTGTATCCTGGGTCTCGCCGTCATCCTGCCAGTCCTCTTGGACCTGGAGAATCGATCCTTTAAGACACTGGCCGTGTAGAGCTCGAATGGCGTCGATCCGCGGAGAATCATTCCGCAGAGCAATATGCCCGGCTGCCGATACATTGGCCACCGTATCTTGCACGATACGAATGGACTCCACTTCGAAGCCGTAGGATTCGATCCACTGTCGCAGCTCGGTATCTTGGCAATCGCGCGGTACGTTGGACAACAATAATCTGGTCATAGTCATTCCCATAGCCGACAAAAAAAAACGCCACGGAACGCGCTAAGTTTACGCGGTCTCCGCGACGTCATTGTCGTTCCTTCGAAGGCGCTCACCCGCCTGGATCTTTACCGAAATTTTTTAAACTACTGACCGATTGCTGTCAAGCGCTTTGAGACAGAACGGAAACGAATCGGCGAGCGAACCGACGTTTGCAGATCGATAATCGACTCAGGCTGTTTCTCGATCCAGCCGGGATATGGCCGCTCTCAGGCTCGATCGCATGCGCTCCAGGGAACGAGCCAGGTCGCCAATCTCGTCCCGCGACTCCACGCACTTTCCACTGACTGAAGTCTCGAGGTCCCCTTTGGTGACCTTGTCCGCGATCTCTCTCAGGCCAACGATGGGTTGAACAATCCAATGGGCCAGGAGAAACGAGAGCAATGTCCCCACTAAGGGAACGATGGCGATTATGGCGAGAAAACGCAGGAGCGCGGTGCGAATTTCTTTTTCCACCGAATCAGCCGAAAACCCCACGTGCACACTTCCTACTTGTCCTTCCAAAACCGGTACGCTGGTTTCGTATACCTTTTTGTCGCCCACTGACAATTCTCGTCTTAGCGGGTCACGCCCGCCGCCGGAGGGAAGTCCTTGGCGGAGTTCCGGAGGGAGGGTGTCCAAGGTATGGGCAACTATTTGTCCTTTATTATCTTCGACAAAGGCGTAGGCTACGCCATCGAGAAGCGCATATTTTCTTAACAGGGCATGAAGCCCTAAAGGATTCTTCCCGGCCAAGTGCCCGGCAGCGGCGTCGCTTAAATTGGTCGCCACAGCGAGAGCGCGCCTGTCCAGTTGGTCCCGCAGGATGCTGTGGGTGACTTGATATATTGCGACCGCCACCAAAAGACTCAAAATCAACATGACGGCTGTATAGGTCCCGCCAATCTTCCACTTGAGACTGACACGTCGCCATCCTTGCTCCATTTTCCGTCTCCTTATTGACTGGTTAGGCAGCCCACGCAGCTTTGGGCGCAGCAATCTCCGGGGAACACGTCCCTAAGCTAGGGACGGCAAGCATCGCTTTTCATATACGTTTCGTGCCTCCGATTCAATCCTTGCCGGCGGTTCTCCTGATGCGGGGTCCTATTTCCCCTTACCATTGCACCCGGCGCCGCTTACGATAGGCCAACCTCAGCCAAAGGTTAGAGCATCGCCGTCGCCACGGGCTCCGTTAGTTTTTCTTGCATTCGCGCGTCTTACCGGATGCAGCCTTCCGCTACCCTAGACCTTTTTAGGCGATGCAGAATCGCATTGACTGTCGACAGCCGTCTTTGCTAGTGATAACGCCAGCGAATTGGCTTTAAAACTCTTGTTGGACCCTGCAATGCTGTTGGAGGATTAGGATCATGAATAAGACGTTCGACATTCCGCTGGATAGAAAGCAACAGACGGCATCTGCTCTTCATCGAATACGTTTTACCGATGCCCAGCGGGCAATAATCAAGAAGGCTTGCGGTGCATCCTATACTCTATGGGAATCACGAAAAACGGGAATGGAGGCGCAAATGCCCTTCCTGATCGGATGGTCGACCGAAGGCGGTACGACAACGTGCTGCCCATGTGGTTGCAGCTCAGGTTGCGGGCTTGTGCTGCGGCATCTCGATGTTCCTAAAGATATTGCGCGTTTTACCTTGATCAAGTAACCCGCGCTCTTTACCAGGCCAAGCGAGTTCGATGCAAACAGTCCGCGTAGACAAGAATAAAAATTGCAGCAAGCCATCGATGGGAGCGCCAATACTCTCTGAGTCTGACACAGACAAGATAAGGAGATTCTTTCATGCGCAGGTCGAAAACGAAGATAGATCGAAGAGAATTCCTAAGACGAAGCACAGCACTGGGCGTGGGAACTTTGATTGCGCCGGCCTTTCTGCGGCGGGGATGGGCTGCGTCAAAGGAACGCGTAGTCATTTTTCAGGGGGTCGGATTAGATTCTTTACATCCTTACGCCTATAGCGGCGGTGGCATCGTTGGCATTTGGCTACACGTGATCGAGCCGTTGGTCCAGATGGACTTTGGGCGAAATGAATATGTCGGGGTTCTGGCTGAGTCTTGGGAGGTCCAAGGCAGGAAATGGGTATTTCGACTCAGGAAAGGGATCCGGTTTCATGATGGATCCCCGTTTACGTCGAAGGATGTGGTTTTTTCCTTCAATAGAATGAAAAGTGACAAGCGGAGTCTACAGGGAACTGATATCGCGAATCTGGAGGTAGAAGCCCAGGATGACTTCATCATTGTGATGACGACCAAGAATCCGAGCGCTATCCTGCTTGATCGCCTGAATACTCGCTACATTATAAGCAAGGCGGCTGCGGACAAATACGGCGACCAGACGGACAATCAGGCCATCGGCACGGGACCCTACAAGTTTGTCAGCTGGCAGCGGGGTGGAAATCTGGCGCTGACCCGCAACGACGACTATTGGGGGGCGAAGCCTGAAATAAAGGAAGTGATATTGAAAGGGGTCAAGGAAGAAGCCGCGCGGGTCGCGGGGTTGCTCGCGGGTCAAGCGGATGTCATCAGCAATTTGTCTATCGAAGAAATCCCGCGCGTCGAAAAACATCCGCGCACGCGGGTTGAAAAGGTCCCGGGATTCAGAATGTATTTTTTGGCGATGCAGGTGACGTACAAGCCTTTCGATAATCGGCTGGTGCGCCAGGCGATCAATTATGCGGTGGACCCCGAGGTGATCATGAGGCACATTTTCGACGGCAACGGTTCGGTGCTCAACGGGCCATTAGCCGCGAATATGGTCGGCTATGATGCCAACGTGAAGCGCTATCCCTACGATCCAAAGAAAGCGCGGGAGCTGCTGACTCAGGCGGGATATCCGAACGGATTTGAGATCAAGCTGCATTTTTCTCCCGATCGTCATCTCAAAGGCAAAGAGGTTGGCGAGGTCATTGCCAGTCAGCTGGCGAAAGCCGGTATCAAGGTCGAGCTGATCGGCCAGGAGTACGCGGTCTATTGGGGTAAGGACGGTGTTAATGGCGGCAAGCTCCCCTTCTATTACGCCGGTCGAACCACCAACGACGGCGACACGCTTTATGACCAGTACTTCCACACCGGCGTAACCAAACGCATCGGCTACAGTAATCCTGAGTTCGACAAGCTGATTGAGGAGGAGCAGAAGACCGGCGATCAGAAGAAACGCGTGGCGTTTCTGCAGCAAGCGGGGCGGATTTTGATGGAGGACGCGCCCTTTGTCCCGCTGTATACGCTGGCAGAGATTTACGGCCTGGCGAGGACTATTCTCTGGAAGGGTAATCCGGACAATCGGGTCCTCGCGGCGGAAATGAAGATTAAGTCTTAGAGCGGGACGTGTGGCTGGGGTGGTTTCAGGAGCGAAGCGATCCTGGTCGATAAAGCCACCAGGTACGAAACGAAACGCCGCGAGCCATCCTACGGCGAGGCGAATGAGCAGCGTGAAGACTTCGACTACCGGTCTTTCACAAATTCGTCGAGCGCTTGACCGAATCCTGCGGCGTGAATTCCGTAGGAGCTGAAATCACCCGCGAACGCGCCTAGGGCCCACAGCGCTGCGTCATGATAGCGGGGCTCTCTTGTCGCTTCGGCGAGGGCGAGAAAGAATGATGCCGCCGCGCCGTTTTGCTCGATCAATGTCAGACGGAAGCTCAGATAGGCAAGTCCGGGAGCGGCGACATCGTAGTAACCCCCGTCGGAATTCTTAAAGCGCTTTGAAATAAACTCCGCCAACTCCTTCGCGTAGTCCAAATACCTCCTGTCGCCCGTGGCTTTTTGAGCTTCCACTAGCGCCACGCCCATGCGCGCCTGGTCATTAAGTAGTCCCGGCACTCGCGGGGAGCCCTCGAAGTAATGAAACATGCCTCCCTCCGAGTCCCGGCCCTGGCGCCAGAGAAATTCGAGAGCTTGCAGCGCGCGTTCTTTGTAGCTGGACTTTCCCAAGATTTCGCCGGCGTCCAAATAGGCAACGACAGCCTGGGCGTTGCCGTCCGTATAGATACAGGCGTCGATGATGGAAAAGAATTCTCCTGGTGCGGCACTTTCCGCGGTTTCGTTGCGCAGAAAATCTTCGCAGCCATAAAACGTCCCATTCACTGTGTTGGAAAGCCTGCGGTTCAGATAGTCGATGATGTCCTCGGCCATAAGGGCATACTGCGGGCTCTGGGTGATTCGAAAAGTGCGCGTGCAGTTTGCCAGGAGACCGGCCTGTTCCCCGAGCAGCTTCTCCCGGTGGGGTCGGCTCCAATCTGCGTTGGAGCAAGTGCGGAAATACCCTCCCCCTTCGTGATCGTGCATCTCGCCCTCTCTCATCCGGTTCAGGGTAAGGCAGACATGGTCGAGATAGCCAGGCTCCTTCGTCGTCTCGTAGCGGGATAGCAAAAAATCATTCGCGTCCGGGTGGATAAATTTCTGGCCGCGGCCGTAGCCGCCGTGGCTTCGGTCGGTAAGCTCCATGATCACTGTGGTGATCTCCGATAAGGTGGAGGCGTTGGGGTGTCCGTGTTTTCCAGTAACCGATGGTTCCGCGGAAGTTTCGTCGTTAATCTTGCCTGCCGACCGGATTTCATCCTTCTTCTCGTGATATCCCGTGTACAGGCGAGCTAACAGATTTCCGAAATCCTCGCTGGGAAGATAATTGGTGGCCCCGAGAAGCTCTCCCTGAGGAGCCATGAAAGCAATTGTCGGCCAGCCGTTTAAATTGTAACGCGTGTTGACATCGGGCCGCTGCGTGTCCTCGGTACGGATGGCGATAAAATAGGCGTTCAACAAGGCGATGTTCTCGTCGTCTGAAAACGCGCCTTCGTCCATCCGCTGGCAGAACCTGCACCAGAAAGCCGTCAGAAAAAGCATCAGGGGTTTGTCTTCGGCTTGGGCCTTGGCAAAGGCCTCGTCGCCCCATTCGTGCCAACGAATGAGGTTGGCCCGATTCGGATTTGGCGAAAAGCGAATCATAACTGTCAATGTCTTTGGAACTAGACCGTCATCCGTTTCTATCATCATTCACGTTGGAGAAGAAGGAAAACGTGGGGAGCTAAAATACCCAGCGTGCATTGCATTCCGCGCGTCATTCCCGTGAATTTAGGGAATCCAGATTTTCCAATCCCTAGACTCCCGCTTCCGCGGGAGCGACGGCCCCTCACCACGCCCTAATGTGATGACCTTCGAACCCTTCCCCAAAAAATAACTAACGATCTTCTTCACGAGCGCGCGTTGACAAACCTAGGTGGCCGGCCTTAAGAATAGCTTGAGT
>Ga0208685_1000502_pt1 | contig 13689 bp, 5 predicted proteins | sample EasRivMeERMLT890_FD_187533 | JGI IMG/M metagenome (GOLD analysis project Ga0208685, IMG submission 187533) | Soil microbial communities from meander-bound floodplain in the East River, Colorado, USA - East River MetaG ERMLT890 (SPAdes) (version 2) | ecosystem: Environmental > Terrestrial > Soil >...
GCAGGGATCCTTTCGACCAGCTGGTTATCGTTCACGAGCCGGCTGGGATTGTCATCAATGGACGTTTTCAGTTGGTAGCTCCACAGCAATCGGCGGGCATGGCATCTCAATCCGGCAAGGGCAGAGAAATCGTGGGAACTTCCTCTAGTGGAATGGTAGTTGAGCGCTGCAGCTGCGTGGGGTTTTTCGGGTTCTGCTCCATGGGCTGCCACTGGAGATCGAGGTGGGTGGCGAACTCGCGCTCCGCTTGGTGCGCTCCGGCGGGCAGGGAGGAACGCGTCCCGTACCGGGGAACGACGTCGTAGAACACCCATCGCTTGTCCACCGGCTGGTTTTTTTTCTCGATAATGCCGCGGATGGCTTTCTCGGCACGGTGGTAGTGCGTCAGGTTGGAACTGGAGGAGAACGGCGTGAGGTTCCGCCAGTCGCTCCCGCTGCCGCCGATATTGTGGTTGAGAAGGTGCCCGACCCGGTAACGGCTCTGCCGCGATTTGCCGATCAGCCTTTCCAGATCGGCTCGCCTGCTGTCTGCGACCGTGCTGCCCTCGTTCATCATGTCGGGTCCGACCGGATTCGCGGTCATTCGGGTGCCGACCTGCAATGTCACGCTCTTATAGGTGATGGACTTGAGCCCAGCAAAGCTAATCCGGCTCTTGAAGGCCGACGAAGCCGAGCCGGGACCGACTTCCGCTAGCTTCACCGTCGGGCCCTTGAGCTTGGGATTGACCTCGCCCACCACCACCCAGCGTCCGTCTTCGGCCTCGACGTCGAGGCTTCGCAGGGCGTGGCGCACGCGGATCGCGGCCAGCACTGGCGTGATCAGGATCTTTCCGATAGCGTTTCCGGGCAGGTGGTTCACTGCCGCCTGGCCTTCGCGAACCGCGCTCTGGAGTCTCACCTCAGGGGAGGCAGTGGGATCCCCGCCGAGCGCGCGGCTCGCTAGGCTCGCCGCCTGCCGCCTGATCCAGTCCACCGCGCGGTCCAGCATCTGGTCGACGCGCGCCTGCAGGCCGCGGATGGTGTTCTGCACCTGCGCGCCGACATCGCCCAGGCCGATGAAGCGGGCGAGGAAGTCGAGGATCATCGGAATGGTGCGCGCCATGGTGCGCTCGACGAAGTTCGCTGCCGAGGCGATCGCGCCGGCGGCGATCGCGGCGATCGAGTTCACGATCGACTCCACCAGCTCGAGGATCTGGTTGATCTTCTGGATGAAGAACTGGATCGTCGTATACGTCTTGATGATCGCCTGGATGACCGCGCCGACCGGGTTGAGCATCGACAGGAGCTGCGTGATCCCGGCCATGACCAGGCGCTGCTGGATGAAAGAGCGGATGCCGCCCAGCGCGGCGTCGCGCAAGGTGCCGAAGAATTCCGTCACCCGATCGCGCAGCGCCTGCACCAGGCCGCGCTCGCGGATCTCCTGGATGAGCTGGAAGCCGGATTCGAGCATCCCGACCGCGCGCTCCCCCATCAGGCGCACGAGCTTCTGGCGGATGCGCGTCCAGGTGAGCCCCAGGATCTGCAGCACGAACCAGATGATGCCGCGCAGATCCCAGCGCTCGGGCATCTGGATTCCGGCCTGCGCGACCGGGCCGGTGAGCCAGGCGATGACGCCGTCGCGCAGATGGGTGAGGATGTTGCTCATGAATTGCCGCACGCCCTGCCCGACGGCGGCGAGCAGGTTGCGCAGGAAGCCGACCGGGTCGCGGATGATCGTCTGGAAGGTGTCGCGCGCCCGCTTGAAGATGGCGATGATGCGCGCACCGCCTGCACCCATCGCCGCCTCGAAGATGAACTCGGCGAGCTTCATCAGCGCGGCGCGCGCGAAGCCCGCGAGGTCGGTCAGCAACGGGCGGAAGATGCCGACCATGCGTTGCAAGGTGTCGATCGGGTGCAGCACGTCTTCCAACCGCAGTGCGTTCCAGGCTTTGACGAAGGTGCCGGTAATCCGGTCCCAGGTAAGATTGCGTGCGCGCGTTTCCTCCATGAACCAGTTGTAGGCGCGCGCCAGCGCCCCCGATTGCGCGAGCTGGTCGACCCTCTCCCGGCCGCCCGGGATGAACTCGGCCACCGCGCGCACGACGTTCATCGCGGTGCGCGCCACCGGGCTGTTGGTGAACGGGTCGCGTCCGAGCTGCACCGCGATGAGGGCGTAGCCGGGGATCTCGCGGCAGAAGTTGGAGAGCGGCTGCATGAAGGTCTCTTTCAGCCAGGCAATCGCCTGCGAGACCAGTCCCGACACGAAATTCCTGATGCGCGCGATCGTCGGGGTGAAGAGGTCCTGCGCGCGCCGCCAGACGTCGCCCGGGCTGAAGATGTCGCGCCAGCTCAGTGAATCCGTGAATCGCGTGAACGCGTCGCGGATGCCCTGGAAGCTCAGCCCCATCGCCTCGGTCTGCTCGCGCACCCACTGGCCGATGCGCTCGACGATGCCGTAGCGCTGGAGCACCTGGAACAGGATCTCTCCGCCGGGGATGAGCCCCATGAAGCCGCGCAGCAGGTTTGCCGCGTTGCGCTCGACCGCCCGCATGTTGATCGGGTTGCGCGCGATGATCACCGTGAGCAGGGTGAAGCCCGGCACGTTCGCCGCCAGGTCGGCGAGGCCGTCGAGGATATCGGAGAGACCGAGCCGCTGCACCTGCGCGGGCACGCGCTGGCTGACCGTGGATTCCGCCTTCCTTTGAACGACGGCCTGCTGCTGGATGGTATGCGTCAGCTCGTGGGCGATCAGCTCCCTGCCCTCTTCGGTTTCCGGCCGGAAGCGGTCCTTGGCGAAGAAGATCTGGTTGCCGACGGTGAACGCCTGGGCGTTGAGCTGGCGGCTGAGCGTCGCCGCCCGCTCTCCGGTATGAATGCGCACGTTGCGGAAGTCGGCGCGAAAGCGCGGCTCCATGAAGCGGCGCACGTTCGGCGGCAGCGGCGCCCCGGAGCCCGCGCCCGCCGCGATTCCGGCGGAGATCCCGGTTCCGATGCGCGGCTGTCCCTCGGCCTTGCGCGCAACCTGTGGAGCGCCGCCGAGCCGGGCGGCCTGGCGGGAGGCGGGAAGCGGCATGCGCACGACGTTCCTTGCGACGGCGTCGGCTTCGCGTTCCGCCGGGTCGGAAGGAGCCGAGAGTTGCATCGCGCTCTGCATCTGGAGCGCGCCCGCGGCGGCGGCCGGGCGCAGAACGTGTACCGATGCGGCCGCCGGGCGCTGGATATGCGCCTCGGCGGCCGGCCGGGGCGCCGCGCTGCGATTGACCGTCTTGTGGACCGCTACCCTCAATCGCCACTCCCGCTAAAGCGCCCGGCCTTCCTTCAGCAGCTCGCGCCGGATGCCTTCCGCGAGGTCCTCCTGCAGCACCAGTTCGCTGCCCCGTCCGAGCGCCGCAAGCGACGCGTAGCGCACGACGTTCATGATGGTGCCCCCGGAAAGCTCGTGCTTCTCCGCGATTGCGACGAGGTCGATGCGCGTCTCGAGCTGCGCCTTGCTCGAAAACGCCTCGCGCCAGATGCGCAACCGCTCGCGGGACCCCGGCAAGGGAAAGTGCACCACGGACTGGAAGCGGCGCATGAAGGCGTCGTCGATGTTGGACTTCAGGTTCGAGGCGAGGATGACCACGCCGCTGAAATCCTCGACGCGCTGCAGCAGAAAGCTCACTTCCTGGTTGGCGAAGCGGTCGTGAGAGTCGGCGATGCGCGTGCGCGAACCGAACAGCGCGTCGGCTTCGTCGAAGAACAGGATCCAGCCCTTGTGCTCGGCGAGGTCGAAGACCCGCGCCAGGTTCTTCTCGGTTTCGCCGATGTACTTCGACACGATCATGCTCAAGTCGAGCTTGTAGACGTCGCAGCCGCAGTGCTTGCCGATCAGGCTCGCCGACAGCGTTTTGCCGGTGCCCGGCGCACCGTGGAACAGGCTGACGAAGCCGGGGCGCAGCTTGTCGCGCATGCCCCAGTCGTGCAGCAGCCTGCCGCCGTGGCGGATCCAGCGCTTGAGCTCCTCGAGCTGATCGAGCGTGGCGCCGGGCAGCACCAGCTGGTCCCATTCCAGCGCGGTGCGGATCAGGCGCGCGGGAAACTCCGCGCTGAACGCGGGCTTGCGCTCCAGGCCCGTGGTGAAGCGGTGCAGGTGCTCGCGCGACAGGACCAGCACGCCGGAGAGCGACGGCTCGCCCGGCGCAACCGGGGCCAGGTGCAGGACATTGCGGCTCGCGAGGTACTGGTCGGCCTCGAACAGGCGCGCCATCGCGAAGCGCGTCGCGAGCTCTTCCCCGGCGAGCAGGAAGACCGCGGTCTCTCCGGTGGGAATGAAGCCGCCGTGGCTCGCGCCCTGCATGCCGCCGAACTCGGTGAAGCCGCGCTGCGTGACGTCGTTGCGCGACCACAGTACGTCGAGCAGCTGCGGGCGAACGTGCGGGATCAGCGCGAGCAGGATCACCAGGCGCACGCTCGGCGGCAAGCGGCTCTCGCAGACGAAGCGGGCGTAGGCGGAACGGCTGCCCTCGAGCGCCGGCGGAGCGATGCCGAGCGGGTCCTCGCGCGGCGCGTCCTGCGCCCCGAAATAACCCTTGAGCCGCGCATCCAGCACGCGCGCGAACCACTCGAGGTCGGCCTCGAGGTCCTGGGCGCTCGCCGTCAGGGCGTCGGCCAGTCCGTGAAGAGCGGTCGTGTCATCCATGGCAGTTTCACCGTCGCAATGCCCCAGGGCAGTTGATTGAGAAGCACGTCGAAGGACTCCGGTTCGAGCTGCAGGCGCCAGCCCGTTTCCTCCTCGCGCAGCGCGCCGCGCCGCTGCAGGAAGGACATGCGCAGCCCTTCGATCGAGGTGCCTTTGAGCGCCGTCCAGTGGCTGGTCACCGCGCGCAGCAGGCCCTCGCCTTCGTCGCGCTCGCGCGCGCCGAGCAGGCCGGCGCCCGCCGCCAGGGGCGTTTCGGGATGCAGCCCGAGGAGCAGCTTCACGAAGCCGAGTTCGAACTCGTGGATCTCCTCGCGGCCAGTGGCGAGCCAATGCAGCAGGGCGGCGGCGGGCGGCAGCGCGTCACGCAGTCCGCGCCCTGCCTCGTACAGGCCGCAGTTCTCGAACAGCCTCGGCAGAAACGGGTGCAGCAGCACCAGGCCCGCGTTGCCCGCCAGGAGCGCAAATGGTTGCGATTCGGGCAGCGGGGCGTCGCTGCGCCGTCGATCGAAACCGGGCGCGGTGTCGCGCGGCCGCGGGCGGTCTTCCCTGGGAGAGCTTTCCGCCGCCGCGGACGCAAGCCCGAGTCGCGCGGCGAAGAAGCTCGCCGCCGGCCCGGGCAGCTCAGTGAGGCGCGTGGCGACCGAAGGCGGCGCTGCTGCGCAAGGCATCGCACCTTCAACTTCGTCCGGCGCGACCCCGAGAATGGACGCGAGCGCATTGCCCGCCACCTGCCGGGAGGACGCTGGGGTGCGCACAGACGCCAGCACGGCGGCGGCGAGGCGCTGCGCCCGGTACCGGCCGAGCAACACGCGCGCGCCCAGCAGCGCGGCAAACGCAGCTTGTCCCGCGGCGCCGTCACTCACCGATCGAGGCGCTGCCTCGGCGGCGACGCAGGCGGCGAGTTCGAGCCATTTTTCTTCGGGAAGCAACTGCAGCAGACGAAAGTAATAGGCGACCGCTCGCTCGAGCGCTGCGTCGCCGACAGGGGCGCGCTGCGCCACGTGCTTCAGGTCGGCGAGCAAGGTCGCGCACAACTGCGCCGCCGCGTCGGCTGGCTCGCGCTGCGCCGCGTGCCAGGCCAGCGTGCCACTCTCGAGGTAGCCGAGCAGGAGCTCGAGCCCGCTCGCAACCACGGCGCGGGGCTGCGCGGGCGGGTACGGCAGCAGCTCGCGACCGATGGCATCGTGCACGGCGCCGGCAAGTTGGTCGAGGCTTGCGATCCGCAGCCGCAGCTCGAGCCTCGGGATGTGCACTACGGCCTCGCCTGGCGCCCAGGCGTCAAAGGCGCGGTGGAACGCCGGCAGCAGGTCTTCCACCTCGGAGCGGAACCGTGCACGCACCGCGAAGGCCGCATCCACAGCAGCGACCCGCAGACGCCAGCTCTGCCTGCGCACGCGGTGAATGCCGGGCGTCATTTAGCGGATCCCCCGGCCGGTGAGCACATTGCCGATCATCGTCTTCATCTCCGGCTCGGTGGCGGTCCGGTTGCCGAGGCTCATCAGCCCTTTCTCGATGTCGGCGAGCGCGTTGATGTTGCTCACCTTGGCGAGGGCCGCGGAAGTCGTGCTCATCACCCTCGCGCCGTCGCTGCCGGGTTTGATGTCGATGCCACTGGTCGCGACGAATTCGGTGGTTGTCAGGATGGCGGTGCCGAGCTCGGTCTCGGCGGTCTCCAGCTGCTTTTCGAGCGTGGTGCGCTTCGCTTCGTCGAGACCCGGGTTAAGCAGCTGCGTGCGCAGTGTGTCGACCTTCTGCGTCTTCCACGTCGTGTCGGCCACGTGCAGGTCGAGCAGCGGGTCGGCGGTGAGCTGTCCCGACTGCACCAGCCCGCCCCCCGGCTGCACGAAACCGCCACCGCCCTTGGCGCCGACGATAATGCCGATCGAATCCTTGAAGGCGTTGAAGTAGCTCGTCTTCACCTCGATGTCCTTCGTCATGTCCTTCACAAAGTCGTCGCGGAATTTCTCGAAGCGGAACTTGTCCGGGAAAGGCACGAGGCGGATCGGCTTCTCGAACAGGATATCGGGCCGGATCGGCGGCACGAGCTTCGGCGGCTTGGGCGGCGCCGCCTTGGGCTCGCAGCACTGGTACGGCAGCATTAGATCCGCAACCACGGTGCCGGTCGCGTCGTATACCAGCACGAAGGTGCCGCCGCGCAGGACGCCGGCGTAGTGCTCCAGCCCGGGGTGCTCGGCGAGGAATCCGGGAAGCTCGCTGCGCCTGGCTGCATCGACTTCCGCGTCCTTGATGAGGATGTCGACCCAGGTCAGCCAGCGCGCGGGATGGCCGCTGATCACGGTGTCGAGCGGCGTGACGAATTCCTTCTTCGTGACCGGGCTCAAGGCCTCGTTCATCTCGGCGGCGGTCTGCGTGAGCTTCGTCACGTCGTCCTGCCAGTTCGAGCCCGAGTCGTAGTCGTCGCGCAGCACCTTGGCCATCGCAGCCTTCACGTGTCCTGCCATGAGCTCGGTCTTGGTCTGCGCGGTGCCGAGCACCGGCACGCCGTTGTTGTCGGCATCGGTGACCGCGGTTCCGGCCGCCTTCACCTGCTCCACAAACTTCGCCCCGAATCTTCCGGCGTCGTCGAGCTGCGCCGCAAGGTCCGCGCGCAGGAGATCGCGCAGCGGGTAGAGGCCCTGGTTCCGCCACGGGAAGGGCGGCTTGGTGGGCGGCTGGCCGAGGGAAAGTGCAACAAGGTCGATCGGAAGGTTATTGCCCTTGATTTGCTTCTGGAGCGCATCCATCACCTGCCCGACGCTGCGGCCGACATGGCCTTCGATACGGAAGAACTCGAAGGCGCCGACCTGCGCCTCCAGCGGCGCCTTGGCTGCGCCTTCGGCGGCGTAGCGGTCGGCGTTATAGGAGTAGTTGTAGCGCTCCATGCCGCGTTGCGAGAGCTTGTAGCTCCAGGCACGATAGATCGGCACTTGCTCGGTTACTGTGTAGTAAAACGGAATCGCGCGCTCCTCCAGGCTGCGGTTCTCGAAGACGCTCGGCGTGATGCGGATATCGCCGCCTCCCGGGATCGCGAAGGTGCTGACCAGCGCATCGAGCTTGCGGATGAGGAAGCGCGCGCGCACGCGCTGCTCGACGCGCTCGCTCACCATCGGCGAGGGATGGAAGCCGGTACGGCCGACCGCGGCGCGTTGCGCTGTATCGAGGCTGCCGAGCACCAGATGCTTGGGAAAGGCGTTGAGATCGGGGCAGCACACCGCCGTGTCACCGAAGAGCGCATCGCGGAACGCGTTGTACGTTTCCGCCACGTCCTTCAGAAAGTCGTAGTAGTACTGGACGCCGCGGTCCGGGACCTTGCCGCGAATTTCGATCAGCGACTTCTGCCAGCGTGGCGCCGGATCCGCAGGCGCGATGTCCTGCAGAAACCACTTGCACGGCTTGTAGAGCGTGCCGAGCGCCGTCACCAGCGCTTTGTGGATGGCATCGCAGGCCTTCCTGTAGACCGCGGCGAGGTCGGCCTCGGCGGCGAGCGCGCCCTGCAGGATGGGCCGGGCGATCACGACCGGCTCGAGCGGCGTGCGCGCAGCGCGGTCCGGGGTGTCGAGCGCCCCGGCGAGCGCGGCCGCCGATTTCGGCTCGACGAGCAGGAGCTTCGTGGCGTGGACCCAGTCCTTGCCGCGGTTGTCGCAGTCGGTCCCGGTACACAGGTCCTCGTCGTGCAGGCAGCTCTCGACGTACAGCACCGCGGCCAGCGTGCCGGGCGCAATCCCTTCGCGCGTCTCGAAACCGCTCAGCGCGAGCGCGCGACTGTCGCTTTCTCCTTCGCGCACCAACTCGTACGCGAGAATCATTTCCTCGCCGCGGTAGAATTGCGGATACTTCGGCGCCGAAGTGTCGTAGAGTTTGTAGCGGTCGTAGAAGGTGGCGCCGGGCAAGAAGAGCACATCGCCGTCGGTCGTCGTGCCCACGCCATGGCTCAAGCGCACTCGGTTGCCCTGGAGCAAGGGCCACAGCCCGCAGCCGATGCCCACGCCGAGCAGGGCGACGCGAGAGAGCCGCTCCTGGTCATCCAGGTAGCTGGAAACGCCGTTAAGCTGTCCCGGGGTGAGGACCTGATCTTTTTCGAACACCGTGTAGCCGCTTTCGATCCTGTCCAGGTTCCTGAAGGTATCGGTCATGTCGCGCTCCTTGTGATCGGGTTCAACCGGGCGGCGGCGTGCTGCCGAGCGCGCTGCGCCCGAGAATAAATTTCTCCGCGGCCTCGCAGGCCGCGAGCGTCGGCTCTGGGTACACGTTCTTAGCCTCGAATAGCGCGTCCGCGAGCGCTGCCAGCTTGCCGGCGGGGTCGGCCGTAACGGTTCCCGCGAGCAGCGCGCGCCACGCAGCCCAGGCCGTCTCGATGCGCGTCATCTCCTCGTCACCCACCCAGCAGACCTTCGGCAGCAGATGCGCGGGCGTCTCCTGCCGGATCACCTCCTCGGCGAAGCGGCGGAACTCCATGTTGCGGAAGCGCGGCGCGACGGCCGGCAGCACCACGTGCAGGCGGTAGGAATAGGGGTCGTCGCCAGGGCAGCCTTCGCCGCAACCCGGCTCCGCGCAGATCGGCAGAAAGGTGTCCTTGGCGCCGGCCCGCGGCCGCAGCAGGATGTTCTCGATCACGCACAGGCGCTCGCCCTGGTGCTCGGCGATGATCGCCATCAGCTCTTCGATCGCCGCGTCCCGGGCAGCCGCGGTGCGGAAGAACTGGTCTTGCCACGCGAGCACCTTGCCCGACCCGTCCACGATGTTGAAATAGAACTTTCCGGACTTGTCCTGCCGGCGCCGATAGCCCGAGGGATGTTGCGCGGCTTCGAGCGCCTGTCCCAGATTGTCGAGCGCGGCCTCGGGCGAGGCGTATCTGCGTTCGAGAGGACTGCTGAGAACGATGTGTCCCGAATGACGCGCTCGCACGCGAAACCGGAATTCGTCGATCGCGTCGGTGTCGTGCTCCTGGTAGATCTCACGCACGATCGCGCCGAGCCCGATCAGGTGGGCGAGCCGCCTTTCCAGCCCGGAGACGTTGGTCCCCGCCGCACCGGAGGCGGGATCGAGCGTGTAGTCGCAGGCGCGGCCGCGCTCGCCGCCGAGCCGCGGAGTGTCGCCGAGGAAAGCGCACTTGGCGCGCGCCACGGCGGCCCGCGTGGTGCCGAAAAGCGCCGCCTGGATCTCGAGATCGTCGGGCAGCCGCTCGGCGAAGCGCGCGATCAGGTGGTCGAGGAAGCGGTTGCGCCGCGCGAGCATCGCTGTGGTGGTTTCGAGCACAACGCCGTCCGCGCCCGGCATGTACAAGGCCTCCAGGCCGCCGACCTTCTGCGAGAAGTAGGTGCGCTCGACGTCGGGGTCCCGGGAAAACAGCTGCCGCACCTCGCCCAGCTGCGCGCAGGAATTCGCCAACAGTTGATCGAAGAACAGCAGATAGCCTTCGAGCTGCCGCGCCTGCGCCTCGCGGTCCGGGCCCGCGCCGGCGGGAAGCGCGGCATCGCCGATGCCGTACACGGCGGGGAAATGTTTCTGCACCGACTCGTAGACGGCCGCGGCGCGGAACCTGCCGAGCGGGATCTGCGGGTCGTCGATCGGCCGCGAGTGGAACTTCGCCTCGGCTTCGTCCTTGAGCGCCTGATACCGCGTCAAGGCATCGGCGCCTCGCGGCAACGGCATGTTGCCCTTGTAGAGGATCAGGCGCGAATTCTTCGCGTCGAGCGTCGATCTCTTGCCTGGCTCGACGCTCACTTCCCATTTGCTCCCGGCCGGCGGCTCGCTCCCGGTGTCGCCTTCCCCGGAGGCCGCGCGGATCACGATGTCGCGCACCGCCCGCACCCCCTCGATGTCCATAATGAGGCTGATCACATCCGACAGCCGGATGCTGCTGCGCAGCTCGGCAGCGGCGAGCTCCGCTTCGTCGATGAAGCCGTGCGCGAGCGCCGGCCCGTCGAAGAGATCCGGGTCGGTCGAGCGGCTGCCGTCGGGCTTGGTGCGCTGGAGCATCTCGGCGCGCGTGCGGCGCGGCACTCCGGGCGCGAGGTGCTCCTGCACCGCGAGGAGAATCTTCGCGTACGTCTCGGCCGCTTTCGCCTGCGGCTCGATTTCGAGCTCGGCGCACAGCAGGAAGTTCTGCGGCTCGACCGCCTCGATCTCGATGAAGTCCTCGCAGAGATTGCGATGAGTCTGCAGCGTGGCGCGTGCCGCCGCGAGAATGCGCGCCTTGTCGGCGGGCGCGGGGTCTTCGCCCTGGAATTCGATGAGCGCGCCGTAAAGACCGCGCAGGCGCACTTCACGGATGCCGGGGACCCCGGGGTCTTCGAGCTGGAGCTTGCCCTCGATCGAGTCGGCGTAATAGGGCGCGGGCGCGACCGGATGGATCCATGCGTTGCGCACGCCTTCGACGTCGATCAGCAGCTTGCGGTAGTCGAGCTCGGTGAGCGGGCCGTTGGGAAGCGCCTGGCGCGCTTTGAAGAACTGGCTCGCCATGTTGCGCTTGTTGTCGTCGGCGACCGCGAGCAGGTCCTCGATCGAAAAGCAGGCGCGATAGCAGAGATCGGTGAGCGCGTAGCAGAGCAGCTCGAGCATCGTGATGCCCGGGTCGTGGATGTTGTGGTCGGTCCACAGCTCGCGCGCGTAGGCGCGCACCTCGCGCAGCCCCAGCTCGAACAGCGGCTGCTGGTCGAGGCCAAGCGGGGCCTGCTGCGGCTTTTGCACGGCGGTGACGTCGGGCAGGCTCATGGGGGAGTTCCGGAGTCGGGAACGGGCGCGATGTCGTGCATCGCGTCGGAAACGAGGATCGTGTCGGGTGTCTCTGCGCGCGCTTCGTTCACGTCGTCGGAGTCGTCCGGGCCTCCGCGCAGGTTGTACATGCGGAAGTCGGTGACGTAGTCGACGTATTCCGTGTCTTCGACGAAATCGATCAGCTGCGACTTGTACACTGTGCCGCCGAAGGCGATCGCGGCCCCCGGGTCGTACTTCCAGGGCGAAAGATGGCCGATGAGCGCCTCGCGCAGCTGGCGCGCGTGGTAGTTGAACTCGACGCCCGCCCGGAAGCGCACCTTGAAATCCAGGCGGATCCTCTGGTAGCGCGGATTGCGCGCGTGCACGCCGATCTTCATCGGCATGCGCTTCTCGAGGTGCTGCCGGATGCGGCTCAGAGTGTCGGAGTCCGCCCTGGGCTGCAGCGGATCAACCGCGTTGCGCAACCTCAGGTCGGGCACCACGACGATCGTGACGTGGCCCGGATCGAGCCAGCCGCCCGTCCCGGCGCAGTGCGGGATGACCTTGACCTTGCGCACCTCGGGAAATGCGGCGAGCAAGCTGCGCTCGTAGTCCCAGGCAGTGATCGCGCGGTTGCGGTGGCGCAGCCGTTCCGCCGCCCTCGTGTTGAGCGCCTCTCCCGATTCCAGCGTCGTGCCGCCGAAGGAAGCGAAGGGCTGCGCGACGCCCTTCACGGCGGCGACCGGCGTCTTGAGGCGCGCGATCGAACCCTTGGGCAGCGGCGACCACAGGCGCGCCGTTGGGGCGCCGCCGGAGCTGCGCTTGACTTCGATGGCGTTGGCCGAGACGCTCACCAGCGCGCACACGCCGCCGACGTCCTTCTGCACCGACGCCTTCAGCCACAGCAGCCCGGCGGGAAGAAAGCTGTTCTGCGTGGTCGCCTCGTTGGGGAGGGTCGCGGCGACGAGACCCGTGGCGAGCAGGTTGTTCGTGCCGTCGCGCACCGCGTCGCCGCCCGCGAGGGGCTTCCAGTAGTTGTCGCAGAGCACGGCCCAGCGCACCGCCGGCTGCGGATCGACGTCGGGATCGGCGCTGCCCTCGGCGACCTTGAAGAGCAGGCTCACGCTATCGCCGGCGGCAAGCGCACTCAAACCGACGAGCAGCTCGCCTTCGTCCTCGTAGGCCGGGAACAGCGGCACGCGCTTGTCGTCGACAAATGCGAACTGCGCGCGCAGCCAGCCGTGCTCGCGCCTTTGCCCGAAGCAGCCGACGTGGAAGAACTCGACGTCGGCGTTCGCAAAATCGGCGTCCTCGTCCGAGTCGACGGGCACTTCGCCGGAGGAAGCCCGGTAGGTAAGCGAGAGGGCGCTCAGCGCCGGCGTATAGGGCTCGTTCGCCAGGGGCGTCCCTGCGAGGAGCTTCGAGCGGTACTCGGTGTGGCCGAAATCGCGGTCGAGTGTGAACGTGATGAACCCGGGGCGCGCCGCCGGCGCCGCGCTCGCGCCGAAGCCGTAGACCGGCATCTTCAGCCGCTCCCGGCGGGCCGCCAGCATGAGCGACGCGCCGCTGCCGGCGGCGAAGGCGCGGATGCGCCGCGCCGGCAACGCTTCGACGCGCACGCCCGTGCCGGCGGCCGGTTCGCCTGCCCCGAACAGGGTCAGGGTCACCTTGCCGACTTCGCGTGGCTGGAAGAGAGAGTAATGGGTCGAGGCCGAGGTTTCGCGGCCGGCTGCGTCGCGCATGGCTGCGCGCACGGTGAACGACGACTCGCTGGGCGGGTTCCGGTACCCGGTGTAGAGCGTCGCGAAGTCCGCCGGCAGCCCGAGCCAGGCGAGTTCGAGCGTCAGCTCGGAGAGATTCTTCGAAAGCGCCTCGGGACAGCCGACCATGAAGCGCGACCCCGGAACGGGCTGCGCGCCGAAGGGCATGAAGGCGCGCTTCGGATCGAGCGGCCCGGCGTCGCTTACGAGCTGGAGCGATCCCACGCCGGCGACTTCCACCGCGACGCTCGCGCTGTGCACGACGACCGGCAGCAGGTCCCGGTAGCCCTGCGGCTTCCCGTCCTCGACCTTGAGGAGCACCTGCACCACCGGGGCGCTCGCCGCGAAAGCGTGGCCGTGCATCGCGGCGTCGTAGTCGGCGATGCCTTCCTCGTCCGGCAGAACGGTAAACGCGAGGATCAGAGCGCCGCCGGACAGCGCGGCATCGACCGTGTACGGGCCGAGCCAGCGCGTCTCGCCCGTGACGAAGCATTCCAGGCGCCTTTCGAACTCGGACGCCGTGAGCGCCGGGCCCAGGCCGTCGAGCTCGAGCCTCAGCTTCACGGTGCGCCGGCC
>Ga0208685_1000503_pt1 | contig 13677 bp, 29 predicted proteins | sample EasRivMeERMLT890_FD_187533 | JGI IMG/M metagenome (GOLD analysis project Ga0208685, IMG submission 187533) | Soil microbial communities from meander-bound floodplain in the East River, Colorado, USA - East River MetaG ERMLT890 (SPAdes) (version 2) | ecosystem: Environmental > Terrestrial > Soil...
CTCGTAGTATCTAATAGGTTCCCCAATTGGGGCGCCCCACACTAGCCGAGCTAGTGGGAAGGAAAGTCAATGACTCTAACGCCTGCATACGGAAGGGACTATAAGTCAAAGAAGGAAGTTCAAGCGGACCTTGACGCTGGAAAGGACTTCCTAGTGTCTGATATGTTTAGCCCCTGGGATGGCAAACCAGTAAACAAGGCTCAACTTTTGGAGCAGGGGCTAACCTCTGTCATGGTTCGATACAAGCGCCTAACCTCTGTTCAGAGCTTCAAGCTATGAAGTTCCCAGGCAAGGCAGGGGGAGGCATCATCGTGGAGAAGCTTCCCAGGCGCAAGCGAAAGCCTAACCCCTTGGCCCCTACTCGCCTTCGGATGTACCTGGAGGCAGTAACCGAGGGTAAGGAAGCCGCAAGGCTCGCCTTTCAAAAGGGAGCATGGGAAGCCGATACGGAGCGGGGAAGGCTCCGATTGATAGAGCTTCTAGCCTCTGGGGTCGCGTTCTATGCGGCTGATGAATTAGCCTACTTGGCTAAGGCTTCGGACGGAACTAGAGTTAGGCTTGGATACCCTGGCCCTACTGTGTGGGATTATCTTTCAAAGTTCCCTAACCCTGAGGATTGGTAGCATGTCCAAGAGTAAAACGAGCCAGGCCATCGGCCGCGCATTCATGACCCTAGAGCGAGCGTGTGACCCTAGCAGGGAAGCAAGCGACTTGCTTAGGAAGGCTTTCGAGGCTGCGCTAGAAGGCGAGCGCCAGCATAGGAAGGGAGCTCCTTACTGTGTCAGCCATGAGGCTAGAATCTCTTCTCAGGATGCCGCTCGCTTCTTCGTTCTAAAGTGGGTGTGTGAGGGGAGCCCGAAAAAGGTTTCATTCCGTGAGGCCGCGCAATTGAGGCCCGATGCTTTCTTAGGCTATGCCTTGCGCTGCTACCTGGACGAAGAAAAGCGCTATCCCTTCGAGACTACTCCGGAGGCCGCAAACTTTGACTATTCCGTCATAACCTGGGGTGAGAAAGCATGAGACGCTTTTCAGTTACTTTCAATGCTCGTAAGGTGGGAGCCTTAGGGACCCATTCCCTTTATCGCTTCACTGTTTCCGCAGAGACTGAGGCTAAGGCGGTAGAGGCCGCAAGAGTCAAGGCTTATGCTGATGGCCTGGAACATGTTTACTTTTCCTCTATTGTCGAGGTGAGCTAATGGCAAAGTTCGAACCCCGAATGATGCCCGGACAAGAGCCCTATACCCCTGGAGAATGGGACAAGGTCCGGGCGATGATTAGGGATGCCTCTATAGCGGAAGAAGTCTACTCCCTAGATGAGCTAGAAACATTCGCGGATACTCTTATGGCTTCACTCCAGAAACTTCGAGAGCAAGTCTCAGGGGGAGCCTCAGGCGATGACATTCGAGCGGCTGAGCTTGCGGCCTGGAGTGTGGGAGCTACTCCGGACCAAACGGAACAAGCCATGAGGGAAGGGGCGATAGAGTTTGCCGCTTCACTGGTGAAACCATGACCCATTGGGTTTATGGTTCTGGTATGTCCGGTTGTATGTTCGACAATGGGCCTCACATTACCGAAACAGAGGCGCAAGCGATTGATGGGGTTCTTTTCCCTTTCTTCGATGACATGACAAGAGAGCAAGCGGAGCAAGCTAGGACAGACCTCCAGGATGGCGGAATCCACTATCTTCCCTCTGGTATGGGGGCGGACCTAGTAGAGGTCTCCGAATGTGAATGCACTAACCCCGACCACTTAGGGGAACTAGAACAATGATGGCTCAATTACCAATGACCACGCTAGACCTCGCGTCTGTCAATCGCGAGGCATGGCAGGCTCTCCCTCAAGTATACAGGGATGATGACTGCCTAGAGTTTTATCAATTCTTCGATGTATTCTTTTGCATGCCTAAACCTGAGGAGCTTCCAATCTTAGGGCAGTGGGAATGCTTCTATTCCAAACATGAAAAGGTTTGGAAAGACACTACGAGCGGGAGACCTATTCATGACTGATACACGCTTCTCCTTCGGGCAATGCCCAAGTGAGATAATCACGCTGGCAGTATTAGCCCAATGCCCGGAAGGGTACACCATGACACTTAGAAGCCAAGGCGAGTGGAAAGCTCTGTCAGACGCTTGGAATCAAGGAATTGATTCCCACCTGGAGGCTATGACTGTCCGAAGCACCGCTGACAGCAGTAGCGGTTCTGTGAATGTTCACCCCGAGGAACTGTGCACGCTTCTAAGACGCTTCTATGAAGATGGTTCCGATGAAGCCTGGAGTCTTAGGTCTTGCATCCTTTCCACTCTAGGAATTGAGGAGGTTTGAATGTCAGACGCTGAAGAAACGAAACTAGACCTAGAACGCGCAATGGTGTTTCTAGAACAATGGGGAAGCACCACTTACCCTCCCCAACAGTGGGAGAGGTGGCGTTATGCTGTAACAGAGTACGCATCTCGGAAAGGGTGTGACCCTGATTCGTGCGTTACTGTTCTAGACTTTACACTAGCCGACCCTGTACCGCCTAGAGGGTACCGTATTGTCTACCAGTATCAAGCTGGTGAGAAGTCTTGCCCATGGTGTGGTGATGGCACTGGTGAGGAGAGCAAGCGTAATGAGTGCAAGCTCTGTGAAGGAGATGGTTTGCTCTATTGGGGTGAGGAATGTGTGGTGTTAGTCCTTGCCCCGATTGACCTAGACGAAACCCTAACAGAGCTTCGTGAGATTCTGACTATGCGTGACTCCTTCGGGCACCTATCGGTGGCTGAATCCTGGAGGTTCACGCAATTGTTTGATTCACTGGACGGAATGCTGTCTAGGAAAGGGTCGGAGCTTCCAAGCGATTGGGGTAACCATGATTAGAATCATGGGGGTGTTTACAGAGGCCGAACTGAAGAGATTGATACTGCCGACACTCATAAGGAGGCCAGGATACTTCTAAACGAGTATCGGATGGCTTTCGGTGTTGGCTGGTCATTGTGGGTTGAACCTCCAGAACCTGATAAGGAAAGTCCTGAATGAAGTATAATATCATCATCCCTGGAAAGGGACACTACTTTCTCTCAATGCGACCTCAATCTTCCGATGCTGCTAGCTTCACAGTCACTCTAACAAGAGTGAATGAGCTATCTGTGCCAGGCAGTCGCAAGAAACTCAAGTATGAATGTTCAGACTACCAGCAAGCGATTGAGACATTCAACACAATCAAGGAAACCCTGGAATTATGAAGCTATCATTCCGCCCTCTAACAGAGGACGAAGTTCAATTCACAGTCAAGGTAGAGGAGGAAACCGATTGTCCAGTCAAAGGTTCTTTTGCCTCTGGGGATGATGACATTGACGCTCAAACCGAGAAGGAGATTCTAGACAGACTTCGACGTGGCGATAGCTATGCATGGTGTTGTGTCATTGTCGAAGCCACGTGGGAAGGATATCGAGCATTCGACTCTCTTGGAGGCTGTTGTCTCACTGGAGAGGATGAAGTTGAATCAACAGTAATAGACCATTGCATGCGTGAGAATGCACTGGACTGTTTGAACAAGAATATTCAAAGCATTCTTGACAATATCTCAAAACGTTGCGAGGTGAGCGGATGTCTTACGAACTAAGCTTTAGTCCGGAGTTCTTCCTAGCGGAAGGCGAGCCGTACGACCGTTCGGACCTTGCACTGAACAAGCGAGGGAGACCAGTGTCAGTCTGGAGTGCCATCCAAGTGATGCATGACAAGAAGCCGGAACGTTGGAAGGATATGGCTCGTGAAGTGTTCGGCCTCAACGAGAAAGACGCGGAGCTCCTCATGGGAGAGGCAGTGTTAGATAAGATACAGGAGACGAACACTTGTAGCTCACTGGGGACTCCAGTTGCTGTGTGGATTGACTCTGAAGGAGTCTATAGAATTGAAGTCTTTGAAGCTGACTGACCGTGCTCGCGTTCGGAAGCTCCAATTGGACTTTCCTGGAGTTTCATCGTATTCTACAATATTGCGCCTTTACACGTCAAAGGGGTGAAGATGGTGCGAGGCGGCAACTAAGAGAGTGGCAGAAGGTAGGTTCTTCTGCTCCTCGTAAAGGATGACCATGCGTGGTTTGCTTGTGTGTCTATTGCTTACATCATGCGCCGTTGTAGTTGAAGAGGAGTGCCATTCATTCGTTTGGACAATTGATAGAGGTTCCGAGTGGTGTGAAGGTCGTTTCGTTCATGAACAATTGGTGTTCATGGGGTGTGAGGAGAAGCCTGCTCCTACTTGTACGATGGCGGAAAAGTCTGACCGCTCCGATGTTTGGTGTTGTTGGGAGATTGAGTAATGCCCACTCCTCACCCAACGGCCTGCCTGAAGTTGTGGATGATAGCCGTTGATTCTGGCGACATGGTCATTGCAGTTGATACCTATCGAGCTCTCTTCAGACTTATCGAGTCCGGCATTGAACCCGACTGGAAGGCGGTAGGTATTGGTCCAAGCGGTTTCTATGGTTGGGGTCTCCAGCATGTTCCAGAAAGGAAACACGTGGCAAACGAAAAACTAGCAATGATGGTCAATGATATGAGCAAGAAGACTGGAGCTCTAGCTGAGTCTAACTCTAGGTATGCAATCCACAACGATGGTGCTTCAAAGCGGCTTCAGTCTTACCCACCACCTGCGAAGCCACGTTGCCCAAAGTGTCGTATGAGTGGCTTTCTGGATTTTGAAGAACATGTTAGGCGGTGTCATCCGTGGAATACTTCAACGTTGGGTGAGATTGCTGCTATCGAAAAGTCGAATGCTCTTCTGAGTGCTCCTCCCAAGCCAATTCACAAGGCTTTCACGAATGCTGCTGAGCAATACGGTCACTGTGTCAATGAGTTAGGCAAGGTCCACGCTAGGCTTGTCCAGGCTCCGTCAGCACGTGAGATTCAGGCTCTAGTAGAGAAGGGGAAGGCGCTCTTGGCTCTAATCGAGGCGGCTTCTACTGGTCTTTAGGGGGATGGTGGAATTGTGTTGCACTCGTTTCGAGCATCGTCTAGACTCTGAACCCTAGGCCCCTCTTCCGAGCAAGCCAACACACACCAAGGCCCGCCCTAATCCGGCGGGCTTTGCTGTTTTCGGACTTCGAGTAAAGGATTAGAGGTGAAGCTCTAACGCCCCGAGCTCGTAGCGTTCTGCGATAAGTGCTTGACGCAATGTGGCAATCCTGCGAGGATGCCGACCGTGTTGCGTTCGGAAGGTCTACGTGAGTGCCGCGTCGGAAGCGTCGGGTAGGCCCTTCGGGCACTCGTGGCTCCGCACCTTCGCCCAAACGTCGGGGCAAGGCAGCGGCAGCTACTGCCGGCCGCAGGTCCGCCAGTACGGCCGTTGTGCGCGCCGAAAAGGCCGCCGGAGGCATGCGTGCGCTCGCGCGCAAGCTTCATGTATCACCGTCAACCATCAATCGTTGGCGCCGCGAAGGTCTGTCAAAAGCCGGAAAGAAGAAACTCGAATCCTTCAAGAAGGAGAGAGTAAGAACTCGCAAGCAAAAGGCGAAGGAAAGACAGATTTTCGAAGAACTGATGAACCTCGCCAAGAGTCCAGAGATACCAGAGAGAAAACGACTTCCGAAGGGGCGAACTTCAGAGGGGAAGCGAAGTGGACCGCTGACGTTGGGGTATCGCAGTACTCGCTCTTGGAATCGCATGCTCAATACGACTCTCATCGACGATATCGAAGCGTGGATGACCGGAGTAGCGAAGCGATATCCAATATGGCAGGCAATCACCGTGACAAGTCAGTACGGCAAGGGAGAGCATCGTGGTTACAAGACTGTCATGTATCAAGTGAAGGACAAGACGGGGGAATATCATCCCGAAGCAGGGGACTTTGCGATTTCGTCGAGTATCGCTACCAAGAAAAACACAATCAAACAGGATGTCATTTCGAGTATGAGACGACAACTAGAAGGTCTCATAGCAGCGGTAAACCTAAAGACGTTCGTTCATTCTTCAACTTTATTCAACTACCGAATGAAGTCGGACTATGAACGTAGACAGTTCGTAACTGGAAAGAGAAGAGAAAGAAGGAAGTCATGGGAGAAGCGACAGAAGAAAATGGCGAAGAGTTGAGTGATGCTATCAATTCGGAAGACGTGCTGACAGCACTCTGTATTGATGCTCAGGAAAACCCAGAAACGTTCAATGCTTCTAGTTTGAAAAGTGCTCTAGAAGCGGCTGGTATGGGTGACATTTGGGAGGATGCCAAAGTACTAGATGATGAGAACGAAGATGATGAAGACGAAGATGAAGATGAAGATGAAGATGCGACTACCGACGATGACGAAGACGAAGAAGTAGAAGAAGGAGAGGGTGACGAGGAAGCTGAGTGAACGCGCAGGCCGCGTTGAAGGCCGCAGAGCTCGCATTGGCTCTGGAACTAGAATCAGTCTCTAACTTCGTTCGTCGATGTTTACTCCTTGCAGACGTTCACAAGCTTCGTACTTGGGTGAATGTCAGAAGGTTTCTTCGTGGCAAAGGTCGTTGGAACGGTAGCCGGTGAAGGTTTTCACGCTGGTCTCTATCTCCACTACAAGGGCGGGCACTATCGAGCTCTTCACTTGGTACACCATCATGACACTGAGGAGAGATTCGTAGTCTATCTCTCGATGGAACACCCGGAGACTATCCGGCTGCGAGAGTTCGACTCTTCCGGCAAAGAGTCTTGGGCTGACATCATCGAGCTAGAAGTTGCTGACGTTCTCCCTCCCGGAGTATTCAGGAGTGGAGACCCGATAGCGCGCTTTCGGCTAGTTGGTCCGTGAGTCCAGAAGAGGAAGAGCGCCGGTTCTTCTGGCATAAAGCTCGATGTCAGATTGAGCGAAAAGCGTATGAGTGTATTCGAGTAAACGGGGACATGCTCTGTAAGTGGTGCAAGAAGCCATACTACAAGCACCCTGCTCCTTTCCCTGAATGTCCAACTATGCATATTGACTGTGAAGGTCGGCAACTGAAGACATGAGCCGTACTTGCAAATGTCCACTTTGCGCTCAAGAGTCCAAGCTAGACTCTTGCGATGAAGTAGACATTGGCATCGGAGTTATGACGGGGAACGAACTTTGGGATTGTCCTGACCATGGTCGATGGGCCGTGAACACTCGTGACTACGAACGACTCAGCCACTCATTCTCTTTCATCGATATGGAGATGACCCTTCTCCGCCCGTTTAGATTCAAAGAGAGTCCCTGGAAGTCTAATCACATTCAAGAGACTATTGTCTGATTTCACCCCTCTCACCGGTCCAATCAAGTCTAGGAAGTTCCTAGTACTGGACATTGAGAGTAAGGATGACGACACTGATAAGGCTGGCTTCACGCGCCCTTTCATGGTTGGGGTCTATGGAGGTCATAATTACGTTCCTTTCTTTGACCGTAACCGTGGAGAGGGGGATTGGCAGAGTCGATATTATAATGAGGGAGGTTGCATTGACCTAGCAATGCGTCGGATTCTCGCAAAACGCTATTGCGGCATGCACATCTACGCTCACAATGCGGGTCGCTTTGATTATCTCTTCATTCTACCTTGGCTTATGACCATTGGTGCAGAGCTCGGATATCGATTCACTGTTATCCCGGTTTCTTCATCTATTCAAATTCTTGATGTTTGGAAAGATGGCCGTCGTTGGCGTTTCCTAGATTCATACAAGCTCATTCCGACAAGTCTCGACAAGGCAGCCAAGACGTTTGGAGTGGGTACCAAGTATCAGTTAGACTTAGACCTACCAGAGTCAAGTCCGTTGTGGATAGAGCGCAATCAAGCTGATTGTGTCCAGCTCTATGACATTCTTGTCAAGTTTCACCACTACATCGAAAAGGTACTTGTCAGTGAAGTTGGTATTACGACACCATCCACTAGCATCAAGCTTCTACGCCGCAATTACCTAGCGAAACCACTTCCACGTTCTGAAGATACCCACACATTCGTTAGGACCGGTTACTTCGGGGGTCGAGTTGAAGTCTTCAAGAGAGAGGGTCATGGGCTTCACTACTTCGACATCAACTCAAGTTATCCGCGTGCGATGCTTGAAGACATGCCTGGTGGAGAAGCGACTGAGTGGGATGGTAAACCTCCACGTCGAGTCACTTCCAAAAAAATTGGTTTCGTCGAAGCTGACGTGTGGGTACCTGACACCATCAACATTCCACCGTTACCCATTCGCTTGGAGTCTGGAAAGCATAACACGGATATTCGGAATGGAGCTCCGGATTCCAAGCTAATTTTCCCTGCTGGCAAACTTCATGGAGTGTGGGAGTGGGATGAGCTTCAACTTGCTATGGAACAAGGGTGTCGTATTCACAAGTGGTACCATTCGACTTGGTATGAGCCTGTCAGTATCTTCAAGGGGTTCGTTGAAGAGCTCTACAGTTACCGTGACAAGCGCTCTCCGAAATATGATGTAGGACTCGCAGAGGTTGCTAAACTCATGTTGAACTCTGCATATGGCAAGTTCGGCATGAGGACACTCCGAAAGAAAATATACCGGTGGGATGACCCAGAGTTACCAGAGAATGCCGTGCCGGCGTCTGGAGAGCCAGACTCTCCAATCTGGTATGCAGAGGAAGAAGTGGATGCTCCGTACATCATGCCTCAAGTCGCCGCTCGTGTTACTTCTCTCGCTCGCATTCGTCTGTATCGTGCTATGCGTGAAGCTGAAAGGCTTGGAGGTACCGTTTACTACTGCGATACTGATAGCATCATTACTGATGTTGTACTTCCTACTGGCCCTGAACTCGGTGCTCTAAAAGATGAAGGGGTTGATTGGGCAAAGGGGCTTGATGCGGACCTTGTCTCCCGTGGATTCGAACCCAAGGGATGGGAAACTCTCAGCGGCCGGCTACACGGTGAGTTCATTGGTCCGAAGCTCTACATGCTCGATGTGAACGACGTGGACCCCAATGGTAGACGGTGGGAGAAAATCAAGGCCAAGGGTCTCCAAGACCGCTCACGGAAGACGGTAGAGATATTGGCCTCTGGTGGTAAGGTTTTGCAGAAGAGACTTGAGAAGGTGGGGAGTCTCGCTAAGGCCGGCTTCATGCGTGGACCTCGGATGCAGGTTGTTCCCCGTCACCTTCTCTTCGAAGAGGGGAAGCGTTACATGTTGAAGGATGGTACTACGAAACCGTTCACTGTGAGAATGTGGTGATGATACACGGTATATGTAGCAAACATTCTGAGACAATAGAAACTCTAGATAGAGAAGTGGTAAGAGACTACCTATATCGACACTGGACTTGTGACATAGAGCTGAGTTGGACTGAACCCAAAGATGCCGATATTGTTGGCACGGTTGGGGATGAAGTAAGGACAAGCTATCATGAGTAAGGAAGATGACCCTTTCTTTAGACCACACCGGACTGCCATAGACCTAGAAGACGATTTTCCAGACGGTTACCTAGAACACCCACGCTTACACGCGAAGAATGTTTTAGACCGGCACCTTTTGGCGAACTCCAGACTACGCAGGTCGATGATGGATTCCTTTGATGAGTACGTCTCAATCGATAGTGTATGCAGTCCAGAATCCACTTCTAGGTTTGAGTTCATTGCCGAAGACGGTTTCAAGATAGAGAGACTCTACTTCGATGAAGTGATTCGTGGAGTGATGGTCAAATTCGGCCGTAATAATGAAGCACTCACTCGGCACATCCCTCTCTCTTGGTTCTGTGGAGTTGGCAAGGACGGTATGCTAGGCCAACCTATCACTAAGTTCAAGACTATCAATCTCGGTGAGAGATTCATTATAGAGTTTGAGAATACGTTACTCTTCAAGGTGCACATCATTGGCGTACTTGCCGGCAGAGCTTTAGGACCCAAAGCATGATGAATCTTTCTGAAGCCATCCTATTATTCCTTTCAACTGAATACCATCCTGGCAAGTCAGTCTGGTCAAAGGAGCCCTGCGACAACGGGCAATATTCGACCTTCTTTGAGACGACGGTATGTCAGGAGTCTAGAGCTACTGCTATCGGTCGCTACGAGCGAAAGGTCCGCTCTGCGATGCGAGTAACAGAGGAGCTCCTATGTCGTGACTCAGCGAACAGGAAGGTGGAGGGCTGTACTCCCTACATCAACAAGGGGCCTAAATGGAAGTATGATGAGCTCCTCATTCTTGGATTGGCTGTTTCCGGTCCAGAGAGTGGGTATCGAGAAGACGTGGACAATGGGAGAGGCTTTGCGAAGGATTGCACGGATTCTCGCAAGACAGAGTGTGGACCGGACGATGTTGGTGGAAAGGGGAGGGGCCCGGCAAGAGAGTCCTGTGGAATGCAGATACACCCGGACTCTGTTGGACGGTTCAGTGACTACACGCTTGAGGAACTACTGGGCACAAGCGAAGAGGCATATGAGAGGTGCTTCCGTGTCGGCTTTCGGATGCTGCTCAAGAGTCGTGCTTACTGTGAGTGGAACACTCGAGTGAACATGCCAAAGGACTTTCAGAGTTTCTCTGGAGATTGGGTTTATCAAACCGTTTCACTCTATGGGTCTGGTACTGATTGCTACTTCTATGGTGGGAAGACGACAATTCGAGTTGCGGCATACAACAAGATGTATACGACGGTTCGGAAAAGGGGACTGTGATGGAAGTGTTAGTTATCGCAATTCTCGCGTCGATGTGTGTAGCGTTTCTTATCTACATCCATACCAATTGGTGAGGTGATGAACCCTCGTAAGCGTGTCATTCGTTCATCGCGGTCCCCACTCAACGGTAGGCAATGGTACGTCGAGCTAGAATGTGGTCATGAACTCTGGGTTACATCACATCGTAGACCTATAGTTGCGTCATGTTCAGAGTGTGGAGTATCAAAGTATGGCACTCAAAAATCTGACATCCCCCGCTCTTACTCCCGTTGAACAGGCCAAGAAGCGGCTCCGCAAGTACATGCGGAATCACAGTGACGGTATCTCGACTGACCAAGTAAGGAGTTGGGTAGATTCAGTTAGAGTCCCCTCTCCTATCGTCTTTCAAGAATTTCAACAAGCGCTTCGCGAGATGGTGGAGTCCGGCGAGGCCGCGTGCACGAATGACCGTTGGTGGCTCCGTCGAAGGGACAAGGGGCCTCCTCCACTCTTGCCCCGGGAAAGCGACGAACGGCCCGACAACGGCCCGCTTTTCTCGGGGTTTCTGGGGCAGAATAAAAAATAATTAGTACCGTTTCACGCTTGACGTGGCATCGTGCCACGGTGTAGTTTGGTTCGCGACGGTCGGGGTTCTCGCCCGTCGTTTTTTCAAAAACCTAGGAAGTGAGTAAGAAGATGAGTAAAGGCGACACCGCACCTGCAACAGACACCAAGAAAGTCATCAAGGCTCCAGAAGGATACGACGATGTTGGGAGGCCCGACATTGATGGTTGGTTCAAGGCGACAGAAGACCTTGTTATTCACGGTCGCATCGTTGGATTCTTTGCGTTCAAGCAAATCGTCAAGGATAAGGAAGCTCCCGGCGGCTATCGTACTCAGACGCGAGAAGCCATCTGCCTCAAGGTCTATGGCAATGATACCCGTGCTTACAAGAAGGGTGACAAGACAGGTTTCATTCTGAAGGAGGGACAGGTTGGCGCCATCTCAATGATGTATGCGCTGGAAGACATTCGCCGGTACACTGCGAAGCGCGGTCAAGCTTGGATTCACTTCCTCCGTAAGGAAGACATCGGTGGCGGTCAGACAGTGTGGAAGGCTGATGTCAAGTGTAGAGGTGATATTACGGACCCGGTTAGGGCTACTATCAGTGACAACTCACCTACTTCGGAGAGTCAGTCATCTGGAAGCACCGATGGGGATGACGGCGACGTTCCTTTCTGAGCACCTTCGGTGCGGATGTAGCTCCGCTGCCGGCTGATAGGTAAGCGGAGCCACTCTTACCGAGTAGGAACTAACGAATGCCGAGACCTGCAACGGCGAGACCGAAGGGCGAGCATCTAACCGTGCTCGCCCGCGTTCTTCGTCAAATCGAAGTCGATAAGTCTCTGTCTAAGCCGCGTGCCAAGAGAATCAAACAACACCTCAGTGCGGCAATGTTGGAACTCCAACAGGAGATGACGAAGTGAAAGAGACTCCACTTCTTGATGTTTTCATTGCGGCGTTCTTCTACTTGACTCTTGCTGTAGTGGCGGGAATCATTATATACAATCTTTACTAAGGAGTGGTTACCACATGAGGGTTCTTTCCATTCGCTGTGACAAGTGCAAGGAAGAGTGCAAGGCCCGTCATGGCGAGAGCGTTCCGGCTGTACTGACAATAAGTCTTCGGCATGGTATGGCATTAGACCTCTGTACCACTTGCGCTAAGCTCTTTGCCGAGTTCTTTGACATCGAAGTCCACACTCTCTATCAGGGTAGTTAGCGATGATTGTCCTCTTCGTCCTAGGCCCTCCCGGTGTCGGAAAGACCTCAGCCGTTCGTCATCTACTTGAACCTAACTCAGTCCTAGTTGAGAATCCGAAATGGACTGTCGGCAACAAGGTAGTTGCAGCAGGCCATTACAAGGGACACGCATTCGATGGTGCGGATACGGTTCCGTACAATGGAGTTCACGATGCTCTCATGTACTGGGAGAACTTCTTTCTCGACCATAAACTGACCATCCTCGACGGCGACCGGTTCAGTTATCCGAACGCGCGTGAGTTCTTCCTGTCACGCGCTGAGATGGTCTGTGCAGTTCTCCTCAGGGCGGACGATGACAACCTTGCTCGCCGTCGTCATGAGAGAGGCTCACATCAAAACCAGTCTTACCAGTCGTGGCTCAAAGGGAGAGCAACTAAGTCGGAAAGGTTTTACAATATATTCAACGTTGGTCGCATCATCAATGCTAACCACGGTGTTGCTTCAGTCGTCGATGATATGAAGAGTTTCCTCAAGGAGAAGTGTAATTATGTCTACTAAGAACAACTCAACGTGTCTTTCCAAGTCTCAAGATGATGAACCGCTCTTCGTACTCTGCGCGCGTGACCCAGACGCTTCTCAGACGGTGCGTGACTGGGCACTTCGCGCTAGTTTGCGTGGAGCTCCGGACAGCAAAGTCTCTGGCGCTCGTGTTGTTGCCGAAGAGATGGACAGGTGGAGGGAAGCGCATCCGGAGCTTGCGAAGAAAGTTCAAGACTAAATGTCAGAGCCAGAGTCCCTCGGCAACGTCTTCCTCATGACAACGGTTCGAGGTAAGGTGTTGGAGTTTCACCGAGCGATGGACGTGCCTGTACTACCATTCCCTCAGGTACCTCCAGAAGACCGTGTGAGGCTCCGACTTCGTCTCATCGCAGAGGAGTTCTTTGAAGTCATCGATGCTGTACTTGCTCCTAAGGTACCAGCAATGTGGCTTCTTACGAAGAGTCTTGTGAAGGACTTCATAAACAATACTCCGGTGAAGGTGAACATGCCTTGTCTAGCAGACAATCTATGTGACCTTGACTATGTTGTGGAGGGCACTCGTCAGGAGTTCGGTATCGACGGGGCCCCTGTGCTAGAAGAGGTTCATGCGGCGAACATGAGAAAACTCGATGGTCCAGTACGCGAAGACGGTAAGCGTCTGAAGCCTCCAGGGTGGAAACCCCCAGACATCGATTCAGTACTCAGAAAGCAGGGTTGGAATAACGTTGTCCAACTTAGATGAACTCATTGAGTTCTCTAAGTGGAAGAACTCTCTAGGTAAGAATGCAACTCACGTTGTAGTTCCTAGAGCTGTATTCCTTCAA
>Ga0208685_1000506_pt1 | contig 13654 bp, 13 predicted proteins | sample EasRivMeERMLT890_FD_187533 | JGI IMG/M metagenome (GOLD analysis project Ga0208685, IMG submission 187533) | Soil microbial communities from meander-bound floodplain in the East River, Colorado, USA - East River MetaG ERMLT890 (SPAdes) (version 2) | ecosystem: Environmental > Terrestrial > Soil...
GTAGCGCACATCGTGAACGTCGGCTGCGATATCGTGCAGATGCGGATCGCCACGCCCGAAGACCTGGACCGCGCCGTCACCCTCGGCCTGGGCTACCCGCGCGGCCCGCTCGCGATGGGCGACGCCGTCGGGCCGAAACGCATCCTTGCGGTGCTGGAAGCGATGCACGATTGCTACCAGGAGCCGCGCTACCGCCCGAGCCCCTGGCTGCGCAGACGTGCCGCGCTCGGAGTTTCATTACTGAAGGAAGAATAGAGAAAGCCACCCATGCTAGATGCCTACCTGTACGACGGACTGCGCACCCCCATCGGACGCCACGCCGGCAAGCTCGCGCCGGTGCGGCCGGACGACCTCGCCGCCGAAGTGCTGAAGGAGGTCGTCGCGCGCAACAAGATCGAGCCGGCGGAGATCAGCGACGTCGTGATGGGCTGCGTCACCCAGGCGGGGGAGGACAGCCGCAACGTCGCCCGCTTCGCCGCGCTGCTCGCCGGCCTGCCGCCGACCACGCCCGGCGTCACGGTGAATCGCCTGTGCGCGAGCGGCCTGCAGGCAGTCGTCGATGCGGCGCGCGCCATCACCTGCGGCGAGGGCGACCTGTACGTCGCCGGCGGCGTGGAGAGCATGAGCCGCGCACCTTACGTGATGGGCAAGTCCGATTCGCCGTACAGCCGCGAGGTAAAGATGTTCGACACCACGATCGGCTCGCGCTTCCCCAACCCGAAGGTGGTGAAGCAGTTCGGCAACCACACGATGCCGGAGACCGGCGACAACGTAGCGAAGGACTTCGGCATCACGCGCGAGCAGGCCGACGAATTCGCGCTCGCCTCGCAGCAGAAGTACGCCAAGGCCGAGGCCGAGGGCTTCTACAAGGGCGAGATACACGGAGTGGCATTGCCAGGGAAAAAGAAGGATGCCCCACCGACCGTGGTGGACGCGGACGAGCATCCCCGCCGCGACAGCACCATGGATTCATTGAAGAAGCTGAAGCCGCTGTTCGAAGGCGGCGTGGTCACCGCCGGCAACGCCTCGGGCGTGAATGACGGCGCCGCCGCGCTCATCATCGGCTCGAAGTCGTGGGGCGAAAAGAAAGGGAAGAAACCCATTGCCCGGATCCTCTCCGCGGCCAGCGCCGGCGTCGAGCCGCGCATCATGGGCGTAGGGCCCGCGTACGCGATTCCGCTGGCTCTTGAAAGAGCAAAGTTGAAGTTGAGCGACGTGGACATCATCGAGATCAACGAGGCGTTCGCGAGCCAGGTGCTCGGCTGCCTCAAGCTCATGAAAGTCGACTTCGAGGACCCGCGCGTCAACCCGAACGGCGGCGCGATCGCCATCGGCCACCCGCTCGGCTGCTCGGGCGCGCGCCTTGCCCTGACCGTGGCGCGCGAGCTGCAGCAGTCGGGCGGCCGCTACGCCGCGGTGTCGCTGTGCATCGGCGTCGGCCAGGGCCTCGCCGTCATCCTGGAGCGCATGCAATGAAAAGAGAGAACGTGAAAGCGGGCTTCGTGTGGGACGACCCGCTGCTGCTCGAGCAGCAGCTCACCCAGGACGAGCGCATGGTGCGCGACGCAGCGAACGCGTACTGCCAGAAAAAGCTCGCGCCGCGGGTGCTGGAAGCCTTCAGGCAGGAAAAGACCGACCAGGCGATCTTTCGCGAGATGGGCGAGCTCGGGCTGCTCGGACCGACGATCCCCGCGGAATACGGCGGGCCGGGGCTCAACTACGTTGCCTATGGCCTGATCGCCCGCGAGGTGGAGCGCGTCGACTCGGGCTACCGCTCGATGATGAGCGTGCAGTCTTCGCTGGTGATGGTGCCGATCCACGAATTCGGCAACGCCGCGACCAAGAAGAAATACCTCCCCAAGCTCGCCACCGGCGAGTGGATCGGCTGCTTCGGCCTCACCGAGCCGAACCACGGCTCGGATCCCGGCTCGATGCAGTCGCGTGCAAAGAAAGCTTCGGGGGGCTACAGCCTGACCGGAGCGAAGACCTGGATCTCGAATTCGCCCATCGCCGACGTGTTCGTGGTGTGGGCGAAAGACGACGCGGGCGACATCCGTGGATTTGTTCTGGAGAAAAGCTTCAAGAATCTGTCGGCCCCGGCCATCCACGGCAAGGTCGGGCTGCGCGCCTCGATCACCGGCGAGATCGTGATGGACGGCGTGTTCTGCCCCGAGGAGAACGCGTTTCCCGAGGTGCGCGGCCTGAAGGGGCCGTTCACCTGCCTCAACTCGGCGCGCTACGGCATCGCCTGGGGCGCGCTCGGCGCGGCCGAGGATTGCTGGCACCGCGCGAGAACCTATGTCATGGACCGGAAGCAGTTCGGCCGGCCGCTCGCCGCGAACCAGCTCATCCAGAAGAAGCTCGCCGACATGCAGACCGAGATCACGCTCGGCCTGCAGGGCTGCCTGCGCCTGGGCCGGATGAAGGACGAGGGCACCGCTTCTCCGGAAATCACGTCCATCCTGAAAAGAAACTCGTGCGGCAAGGCGCTCGACATCGCCCGTACCGCCCGCGACATGCTCGGCGGCAACGGGATCTCCGACGAGTTCGGCGTCATCCGCCACCTCGTCAACCTCGAGGTGGTGAACACCTACGAGGGCACGCATGACATCCACGCGCTAATCCTGGGGCGTGCCATGACGGGAATCCAGGCATTCAACTGAAGGCCTGGCTCTCAGCGCTGCTCGTCGCGGCGGCGCCGGTCCTCGCGCAACCGCAGGCCGAGCCGCCGAACGGCCTGCTGCTGGTCGCGAAGCCCAGCCTCATCGATCCGAACTTCCGCGAGACCGTGGTGCTGGTCACCCAGACCACGGACTCGAGCACCGTCGGCGTGATCCTCAACCGGCCGACGCCGAAAAAGCACGAGCCGACGGACGCGCCGCTTTTCTTCGGCGGCCCGGTCATGCGCGAGGTGCTGGTCGCGCTCTATCGCTCGGAAAGCGCTCCCGAGGCCGCGGCGTTTCACGTCCTCAAGGGCGTCTATCTCAGCATGCACCCGCGCAACCTGGAGAAATTGTGGGGAAATGACAGGGAACGCTATCGCTTGTTCATGGGCTTCGCCGGCTGGGCGCCGGGCCAGCTCGAGAGCGAGCTCGCGCGCGACGACTGGTTCGTGCTGCCGGCGAGCGCGGACATCGTGTTTCGCAGGGACACGCGCGGGCTGTGGGAAGAGCTCGTGAGAAAAGCCCGCGGGCGTGTAGCGATGCGCTGAAAGGAAAAGTATACTCGCGCATGAACCCCGTTTTCCGCGTGCTGGCGTTCCTCGGGCTGCTCGTGAGCTCCGCCTCGGCGCTCGCCGATGGCGACGAAGCGATGATCCTCATCGCCCATCCGGCATTCCGCGACCTCGAGTACCGGCAGACGGTCCTGATCGCCGCCCCGGCGCCGAACGGCGGCCACGTCGGCGTGATCCTGAACCGCCCGACCCGGCGCTCGCTCGGGAGCCTGTTCCCCGAGCACGAGCCGTCCAAAAAAGTAATGGACCCCGTCTATTACGGCGGCCCGTTCTCGCGCGGCGCGCTGGTGGCGCTGGTCAGGGCGGACCGGGCGCCGGGGGCCGGGTCCGTGCTGCTGATGAGCAACCTCTACCTGGCGTTCCGCGCCAACACCATCGACCACGTGATCGAGACCACGCCGAACGAGGCGCGCTATTTCGTCGGCTACGTCGGCTGGCGCCCGGGCGAGCTGAAGAGCGAGATCGACCGCGGGCTGTGGTCCGTGACCGGTGCCGAGCTCGACACCATCTTCCGCAAGGACACCGAGGGCCTCTGGGAAGAGCTTCTGCAGCAGTCCAAGCGCATCCGCGCCGCCCTGCCCCTCGACGAGGGCTTCGCCCTCCTGCGCTGACCGGCTCACGACCGGTCTTTTTCCCGATGTAAGTAGTTGAAGCTGCGCCAGCTATTCTGGCCGCATGTTCGCGCTATCGAAGCTCGAATGGCTGGTCCTCGCCGCGGCGCTCTTGCTGTGCCCGGGGTTCTCGTTCGGCCAGGGCCAGGCGGGCGCCGGCGCCACGGCTCCCACGGCCTCCACGGCGTCGCTCTTCGATCGCCTCGACCGCAACAAAGACGGCTACCTCAGCCGCGAGGAGCTGGGGAGCGACGAGGCGAAGACCCGCAACTGGATCGCCGTCGACCGCGACCGCGACGGCCGCATCAGCCGGGCCGAATTCGGCCTCGTCAACATCCCGTCGGCCGCACCGCAGCCGAGCGCCGCCGCCGGCGGCACCGCCCCCCCGAAGCAGGAATAGTTGTAGTCGCGGTCCTGTTCGCCTAGGCTGGTCGACCCATCCTGGGAGGAGCATTCATGAAACAGGCCGTCATCGCGCTGTGCAGCGCCATTTTTCTCGTTTCCTGCGCCACCCCGACTCGCGAACAGAGCCTCGTCAATCGCGCCGTGGACGCCATGGGCGGCGCCGAGCGCATCGCCGGGGTCAAAACCATTACCTTCAAGGGAACTTCCAAGTACTGGGAGCCGGAGCAGTCCGACGCCCCGGGAGGCGAGTCGCGCTTCGCCAACGAATCCAGCTTCGAAGGGTTCATCGACGCGGCGAGCCGCTCCAGCCGCACCGACATCGTCAGGAACTTCGCCTATCCCGCTCCGCGGACGTTCACCTTCAGCGAGGTCGTCACGCCCGAGGCCGGTTATGTGCTTGGCGTGGACAGCAACGGCCGCAATGCGCAGAACCTGAAATCCACCCCGCCCGCGCATTCGATGTCGGGCTTCAGGCTCGCGACGACGCAGCGCGAATCGCGCCGCGCCGGCACCGGCCAGTTGATGCTCGCGATGCAGCGCAGCCCGGACAAGGTGCAGCCCGCGGCCGACATCAACGGCCAGCCCGCGGTTTCCTTCGACGGCTTCATCGTCGCGTTCGACCCTGCCACCGGCCTGCCTTCGCGCGTGCGCACGCTCGACTACGACAACATCTGGGGCGACGTGAACTACGACATGATCCTGTCGGACTGGCGCGACCTCGGCGGCTACAAGGTCCCGATGAACCGCAAGTATGAGCTCGCCGGCAGGCCGGTCGTCGAAACGAACCTGACGGATGTCCGCTTCAACCAGTCGGTCGATACCGCGCGCCTGCAGGTCCCGGCGGACTTGCGAACCGGCGCAGCCAAGCCGGCCGGGCGCAACGTGCCCTACCAGTGGGTGATGCGCCGTCAATTCATCGGCACCTACATGGATTCGGACAACGTGAGCTTCGACACGCGCGGCTCGCAGGGGCTGCGGCTGCAGGAGATCGCGCCGGGCGTGCACCAGATCCAGGGCGGCACGCACAACAGCCTGGTGGTCGTGATGAGCGATCACCTGATCGTGCTCGATGCGCCGGTGACCGACGCGCAGTCGATGTGGCTGGTCGGCGCAACGCGCGCGCAATTTCCCGGCAAGCCGATCCGCTGGCTCGTCCTCACGCACCACCACATGGACCACGCCGGCGGCGTGCGCGGCATCCTTGCCGAAGGCGGCACGCTGGTGGTCGGCCAGGGCGCGGCCGCGCATTTCCGCCGCGTGCTCTCGGCGCCGATGACGCGCAACCCCGACCTGCCGGCGCGCTCGTTCCACATGAACCCGATCCTGGAAGTCCCCGAGAGCCACGTCATGTCCGACGCGAGCGGCCGCCAGGTCATCGTGTACGTGATGGACAACCCGCATGCCAAGGGCATGCTCATGGGCTGGGTGCCGCACGCGAGGCTCGGGTACGTGACGGACATCTGGACGCCCGGACCGCCGCTCCCCCCGAAGCCGAATCCCGGGCTCATCTCGGTGGTCAACACCGTGAAGCGCGCCGGGCTGCAGCCCGAGAAGTTCGCCGGCGGCCACGGCTCGACCGCGGACTACCAGTTGCTTACGCGGCTAGTTGGCCCGTAAAAGTTCGGGGACGGAGCCCTAACTCCGTGGGGGACGGAGCCCTAACTCCGTGGGGGACGGAGCCCTAACTCCGAAAGCTGCGCAGCCGTGGAGTTAGGGCTCCGTCCCCGAATTGTTTAGGGCTCCGTCCCCGAACTCTACGCGGCTCGTCGGGCCGTAGCCTTTTTCTTCTCGAACACCATCTTGCCGCCGCGCCAGTCGGCGGCGATGGTGTCCTTGGGCGCGAAGCGCCCCTCGAGGATCGCTTTCGCGAGCGGGTTCTCGAGCTCGGACTGGATCGCGCGCTTGAGCGGGCGCGCGCCGTACACCGGGTCGAAGCCGACTTTCGCCAGCTCGGCCACCGCGGCCTCCGAGATTTCCAGGCCGTAGTCCATTTTCGCGAGGCGAGTCTCGAGGATCTTCAGCTGGATCCGCGCGATCGACTTGATGTGCTCCTCGCCGAGGGCGTGGAACACGACGATCTCGTCGATGCGGTTCACGAACTCCGGCCGGAACTGCGACTTGACCTCGCCCATCACCGCGAGCTTCACCACCTGATAGTCGCTGCCCGCCATGCTCTGGATCATCTGCGAGCCGAGGTTCGAGGTCATCACCACCACGGTGTTCCTGAAATCCACGGTGCGGCCCTGACCGTCGGTCAGGCGCCCTTCGTCGAGCACCTGCAGGAGCGCGTTGAACACGTCGGGATGCGCCTTCTCGATCTCGTCGAACAGGATCACCGAATAGGGCTTGCGCCGCACCTGCTCGGTGAGCTGGCCGCCCTCGTCGTAGCCGACATACCCCGGCGGGGCGCCGATCAGGCGGCTCACCGAGTGCTTCTCCATGTACTCGGACATATCGATGCGGATGAGATGGTCCTCGGCGTCGAACAGGAACGTGGCGAGCGCCTTGCAGAGCTCGGTCTTGCCCACGCCCGTCGGGCCGAGGAACAGGAAGCTCCCGTACGGCCGATTCGGATCCGAAAGACCTGAGCGCGAGCGCCGGATCGCGTCGGCCACGAGGCGCACCGCCTCGTCCTGGCCGACCACGCGCTCGTGCAGCCGCTCTTCCATCTTGATCAATTTCTCCCGCTCGCCCTGCATCATCTTCGACACCGGGATGCCGGTGGCCCGCGACACCACCTCGGCGATCTCCTCGGCGCCCACCTGCGTGCGCAGCAGCTTGGCCTTTTTCGCTTCGGGCTTCTCCGCGAGCTGCTTCTCGAGCTGCGGGATCTTGCCGTACTGGATCTCCGACATCTTCTGCCAGTCGCCCTTGCGCTTCGCCTCTTCCATCTGGAGCTTGAGCTTCTCCAGCTCTTCCTTGACGTGCTGGCTGCCCGCGACCGCCGCCTTCTCCGCCTTCCACTCTTCCTCGAGGTCGGCGGCTTCCTTCTCCAGCCGGCCGATTTCCTCTTCGATCAGCTTCAACCTCTTTTGCGAAGCCTCGTCTTTCTCCTTCTTGACGGCCTCCCGCTCGATGCGCAGCTGGATCAGGCGGCGATCGAGCCGGTCGAGCGCCTCGGGCTTGGAGTCGATCTCCATCTTGATGCGCGCCGCCGCCTCGTCGATCAGGTCGATCGCCTTGTCGGGCAGGAAGCGGTCGGTGATGTAGCGGTTGGAAAGCTCCGCCGCGGCGACGATCGCCGGGTCGGTGATCTCGACGCCGTGGTGCACTTCGTACTTCTCCTGCAGGCCGCGCAGGATGGCGATGGTCGCTTCCACGCTCGGCTCGCCGACCAGCACTTTCTGGAAGCGGCGCTCGAGCGCAGCGTCCTTCTCGACGTACTTGCGGTACTCGTTGAGCGTGGTCGCGCCGATGCAGTGCAGCTCGCCCCGCGCCAGCGCGGGCTTGAGCATGTTGCCGGCGTCGATCGCGCCTTCGGCCTTGCCCGCGCCCACCATCGTGTGCAGCTCGTCGATGAAGACGATGGTATTTCCCTCGTCCTTCGCCAGCTCCTTCAGCACCGACTTCAGCCGCTCCTCGAACTCGCCGCGGTACTTCGCGCCGGCGAGCAGCGACGCCATGTCGAGCACCAGCACGCGCTTGTTCTTCAGCGACTCGGGCACCTCGCCGTTCACGATCCTCTGCGCGAGGCCTTCCACGATCGCGGTCTTGCCCACCCCCGGCTCGCCGATCAGCACCGGGTTGTTCTTGGTGCGCCGCTGCAGGATCTGGATGCAGCGGCGGATCTCGTCGTCGCGCCCGATGACCGGGTCGAGCTTGCCGGCTTTCGCGCGCTCGGTGAGGTCGAGGGTGTATTTGGCGAGGGCCTGCCTTTGCTCTTCCCCGGCCTGGGAAGAAACGCTTTCGCCGCCGCGCACTTCCTGGATCGCTTTCTCCAGGGCGGCCTTCGGCACGCCGAGAAGCTTCACCGCGGCGAGCAGGAACAGCTCCGAGGCGATGTACTGGTCGCCGCGCTTCTGCGCTTCCTTGTCGGCGACGTTGAGGAGCTGCGCGAGCTCGCGCGAGAGATGCACCTCGCCGGGCGTGCCTTCCACCTTCGGCAGCCGTGCCACCGCCTCCGATAGATTCTTTTTCAGGACACCAGGATTTCCGCCGGCCTTGGCAATGAGGCCCGAAATGCCCTGGTCGTCGAGCAACGCCAGCAGCAGGTGCTGGGGCTCGATGTACTGGTGGTCCTGCCCGAGCGCGTTGCTCTGGGCCTGGGCCAGGGCTTCCTGCAGCTTGGTGGTGAATTTCTCGAATCTCATATAGTCCCTTGGGCTCAGATGGGGATTAGACCGCGCCTTTCAAGCCTGAATCTTGCTTTGAAAATGGGGTTTTAGCCCCCATTTTGCGGAGATGGAACGCCGCACGCAGTTCAACATCGGCTATCTGCTGTTCGCCCTGGTCGCGATCTTCGTCGTGCAGCAGTGGTGGCAGCAGGCGCAGACCATCGAGGTCGTTCCGTACAGCGAGTTCGAGAAGCTGCTGGCCGAGGACCGCATCGACGAGGTGGTGGTCTCCGATCAGCGCATCACCGGCAAGCTCAAGTCCCCGGAAAAGAACGGCAAGACGGTCGCGGTCGCGAACCTGGTGCAGCCCGACCTCGCCGAGCGCCTCTCCAAATTCGGGGTCAAGTACACGCGCGTGCACGAGAGCACCTTCCTGCGCGACCTGCTTTCGTGGGTGCTGCCGGCGCTGGTGTTCTTCGGCGTCTGGTTCCTGCTGGCTCGCCGCATGGCCAACCAGGCCGGCGGGCTGGGCGGCTTCATGAGCATCGGCAAGAGCCGCGCCAAGGTCTATGTCGAGAACAAGACCGGCGTCACCTTCGACGACGTGGCGGGCGTCGACGAGGCCAAGGACGAGCTGCGCGAGGTGGTCGAGTTCCTGAAGGAGCCGAAGAAATACGGGCGCCTCGGCGCCCGCGTTCCCAAGGGCGTGCTGCTGGTCGGGCCGCCCGGCACCGGCAAGACGCTGCTCGCGCGTGCGGTCGCCGGCGAAGCGGGCGTGCCGTTCTTCTCGATCTCGGGCTCCGAGTTCGTCGAGATGTTCGTCGGCGTCGGCGCCGCGAGAGTCAGGGACCTGTTCGAGCAGGCGCGGCAGAAAGCCCCGGCGATCATCTTCATCGACGAGCTCGACGCGCTCGGCCGCGCGCGCGGCGCCGGCGGCTTCGGCGGGCACGACGAGAAGGAGCAAACCCTCAACCAGTTGCTGGTCGAGCTCGACGGCTTCGACCCGTCGACGGGCCTGGTGCTGCTGGCGGCGACCAACCGGCCGGAAATCCTCGATCCGGCGCTGCTGCGCGCCGGGCGCTTCGACCGCCAGGTGCTGGTCGACCGGCCGGACAAGCCTGGGCGCATCCAGATCCTTCGGGTTCATTCCAAGAAGATAAAGCTGCAGCACGGCGTCGACCTCGAACAGGTCGCGGCACTGACGCCGGGCTTCACCGGCGCCGACCTCGCCAACCTGGTCAACGAGGCGGCACTGCTCGCAACGCGGCACGGCGCCGAGTCGGTGTCGCTCGCCGACTTCACGCAGGCGATCGAGCGCATCGTCGCCGGCCTCGAGAAGAAGAACCGCCTGCTCAACCCGAAGGAGCGCCGGATCGTCGCTCATCACGAGCTCGGCCACGCCATGGTGGCGATGGCGCTGCCGGGAACGGATCCGGTGCACAAGGTGTCGATCATCCCGCGCGGCGTAGGCGCGCTGGGCTACACCATCCAGCGCCCGATCGAGGACCGCTTCCTCATGACGCGCGGCGAGCTCGAGAACAAGATGGCGGTGCTGCTCGGCGGCCGCGCCGCCGAGGACGTGGTGTTCGGCCACCTGTCGACCGGCGCCGCCGACGATCTCGCGAAAGTGACCGATATCGCGCGCAGCATGGTGATGCGCTACGGCATGGTGAAGAACCTGGGCCACGTCGCGTACGACGAGGAGCGCTCGCCGTTCCTGGCGGGGCAGATCATCCCGAAGCACCGCGAATACAGCGAGGAAACCGCGCGCGAGATCGACGTCGCGGTGCGCGACATCGTCAAGGCCTGCTACGAGAAAGCGCGCGGCATCCTTTCCCGGGAAAAAGCGCTGCTCGAGAGCTGGGCGCTGAAGCTGCTCGAGAAAGAGACGCTCGCCGAGGCCGAGCTCGGCGAGCTCAGGGCTTCAATAGCCGTTGCTGCTTGAGGCCGCGCCAGCGCTCGGCGGCCTTGTCGTCGGATTCGAGCGCATTCACCCAGCGCGCGCCGTCAGGGTGATGCTCCTTCTTCCAGAACGGCGCCTCGGTCTTCAGGTAGTCCATGATGAACTGGCACGCCGCAAACGCGTCGGCGCGGTGGCTGCTCGCGATCGCCACCAGGACGATCTGGTCGTTCGGCTGGAGCTCGCCGAAGCGGTGGATCACCGTGAAGTCGAGGATTTTCCAGCGCGCGCGCGCCTCCTCGACGATCTTGTTGATCGCGTTCTCGGTCATGCCCGGGTAGTGCTCGAGGGTCATCGGCACGTCGCGCACCTGGCCGACGAAGCTCGCGACCGCGCCGATGCGGTTGTCCTGCTGGATGTCGAGGACCTCGAGCCCGAGGTCGAAATCCTCGGTCTGGATAGAGATCTTCATCCGCCAGTCACTGGAGGAAAAAAGGCGACCTCATCGCCCTGATTGAGCGGCGCGTTGGCCGCCGCCATGTCCTGGTTCACCGCGACGCGCACCACCTTCATGTCCGCGAGCACGTCGCTCCACGCGCCGCCGCGCCGCATGAGATGCATGCGAAGGCCCGCGACCGTGCTGGCCGAGTCGGGCAAGTCGACTAGCTCGACGCCGGTGCCGAGCTGCTCGCGCAGATTGGCGAAAAACAGAACCTTCACTTTCACCAGTAGAGCTCCGAATAAGGCAGAAAGCGTACCTGATCGCCCTGGCGGATCGCATGCGCGGCCGGGTTGTCGACCAGGCCGTCGGCCCAGGAGGTGGACGTCAGCACCGCGGAGTCCTGAGTCGGATAGAGATCCAGCCCGCCCTGCGCGTTCCATTTTACGCGCAGGAACTCGCGCCGCGCGTCGGGCTCGAGCCAGTCGAAATCCGCCCTGGCGGCGATGCTCTTGGGCTGGACGTCGGCCAGCCCCTGCATCCTGAGCAGGAACGGCCGCACGAAGATCAGGAACGTGACGAAGCTGGAGACCGGGTTCCCAGGCAGCCCGATGAAAAACGACTTTCCGACCGATCCGAATGCCAGCGGCCGGCCCGGTTTCATGGCAATGCGCCACATCAGCAGCCGCCCCTCGGCCTCGACGGCGGGCTTGACGTAATCGGCCTCGCCGACCGAGACCCCGCCCGAGGTGACGATGAGATCGGTTTCCGCCGCAGCGCGCCGCAGCGCTGCCCGGGTTGCCTCCAGGCTGTCCGGCACGATGCCGTAGTCGTGCACGTCGCAGCCGAATACCGCCCCCAGCCCGCGCAGCGTAAAGCGGTTCGAGTTGTAGATGCGCCCGGGCGCAAGCGGCTCGCCGGGCATCACCAGCTCGTCGCCTGTGAAGAACAGCCCCAATCGCACTTTCCTGAATACCGGAAGCGATTTGATGCCGACCGAGGCGGCGAGGCCGGTGTCCTGCGGCAGCAGGCGCTTGCCCGCCGACAGGATCTCGCCCCCTTTCTTCACGTCGCTTCCCACGCGGCGGATCCACTCGCCAGGTTTCGGCTTCTTCTTTAGATGAACCTGATCGCCCTCGATGCTCGTGTGTTCTTGCATGACGATCGCATCGGCCCCGGGCGGAATCGGCGCGCCGGTGAAAATTCGCGCGGCGGTGCCGGCCTCAAGCGGCTTGCCGACCGACCCCGCCATGATCTTCTGCGCAACCCGCAGCCGCTCGCCATCGGCGGTTCTTACGGCAAACCCGTCCATGGCGCTGTTGTCGAGCGGGGGTACGTCCATGGTCGAGCGCTGCGCGAGCGCGAGGATGCGGTTGGTGGCGTCGAGCGCCGGGACCTCTTCGACCCCGGTCACCGGCTTCGCTTGAGCGAGCAACTGCGCGAGCGCGTCGTCGACCGAGAGCAATCCCTGGTTCATGCCATTTCCATCTTCTTCAGGATGAACTGCGCAATCCCGTTCACGTCGTTGAGGTCGAGCAGCGGCAATTTTGTCTCCACTTTCGCATCGCTCGCCACCGCGACGATGTGCGGGTCGTTCGGATGCAGCAGCGGCTCGCCGGTCTCGGCACGCCAGACTTCCAGTTTGGGGATGGGCGCGAACTTGAAGCCCTCGACGAGCAGCAGGTCGCAGGGCGAGACGCGCTTCACCTGCTCCTCGAACGACGGCTCGTGCGCCCCGCGCAGCTCGTGCATCAGCACCCAGCGCCGCGATGAGGTGACCAGGATCTCCGAGGCGCCGGCATGGCGGTGGCGGTAGGAGTCCTTGCCGGGGTGGTCGACGTCGAACGTGTGGTGCGCATGCTTGACGAGCGACACGCGCAGCCCGTGCCGCACGAAGCGCGGGATCAGCTGCTCGATCAGCGTGGTCTTGCCGCTTCCCGACCAGCCGGCGAAGCCAAAAGTTTTCACGCGTCGATTCTAGCCCCTCGACCTGCTATCTTTCGGCCATGGCGACCATGACCAAACGGGCGAAGATCCTGGTAGTAGACGACAGCGAGCTTTCCGTGGAGATCCTGCACGCGAAGCTCTCCGATCGCTACGACATCGTCTCCACCAACACCTCCGCCAACGCGCTCAAGCTGGCGCGCGAAGTCCAGCCCGACCTGATCCTCTGCGACTTGGACATGCCGGAGATGGACGGCGCCGAGGTCTCCGAAGCGCTGCGCACCGACGACGAGCTGCGCGAAATCCCGCTGCTCTTCCTCACCGCCCTCGCCTCGTCGGGCGATCTCTTGCGCATGCGCAAGCAGCTCGGCGGGCGCCCGGCGGTCTCGAAGGACGCGCCGCTCCAGCAGCTCGTCGCGCGCATCGAGGCGCTGCTGAAGGCCGGCTAGTCTTCATACCGAGATCATCTTCGCGCCGGCGAGCGCCAGCACGATCGCAAGGACGCGGCGCACCACCGGATTAGCGAAACGCCGGCTGCCGTATTCGGCGCCCAGCCAGCCGCCGACCAGCACTGCAGCGGCGAGGATCCAGACGTACGAGGGCAGCACCGCGCTCTTCGCGACGAAACCCGCGCCCAGCCCGGCGATCGAGTTCACCAGGATAAAGGGCGCGGCCACGGCGGAAGTCTGCTTGGTTCCGGCCCATCCGAGCATGAGCAGAAGCGGGCTGAGAAAAATTCCGCCGCCGACGCCGGTCAATCCGGCGAGCAGACCCATGGCCGCGCCGATCGCCATCGCCCCGCCGAGCGGCGGCTCGCGCACCTCGCGCATCTCTTCGCCACTCTTG
>Ga0208685_1000507_pt1 | contig 13647 bp, 11 predicted proteins | sample EasRivMeERMLT890_FD_187533 | JGI IMG/M metagenome (GOLD analysis project Ga0208685, IMG submission 187533) | Soil microbial communities from meander-bound floodplain in the East River, Colorado, USA - East River MetaG ERMLT890 (SPAdes) (version 2) | ecosystem: Environmental > Terrestrial > Soil...
GCCGGCGTCCGCCAGGCGCTTGCGGCCGTCGCCGGGCTTGCCGAGCTGCACCGCCACGGTCTTCTTCACGTCCTCGCCCTCGACGTTGGTGCCCTCGATCACCAGCACCAGGCGGTCGTCCTCGGGGAGCTCGGCTGCGACCCGGAAAATCTCCTTCGCCGGCACTTCGCTGTAAGGCGTGTACATCTTGTCCATGAAGAAGTCCGGCCGGAAAAGCGCGAAGCACGCCGCCAGCAGGAACACGGTCTCCCACCACTTGCAGCGGCTGTGGAACCAGCCCATCGTCGCCGCGGCGAACACCAGCGAGGCGGCCGTCGCCGCGGACGCGACCAGCACGATTTCGAACCAGCCGCGCACGTCGATCAGCAGCAGCATCGGGTTGTAGATGAAGACGAACGGCAGCACCACGGTGCGCAGCGCGTAGATCGAGCCCTGGATGCCGGTCTCGATCGGGTCCTCGCCCGAGATCGCCGCGGCGGCGAAGGTCGCCAGCCCGACCGGCGGCGTGATGTCGCCCATGATCCCGAAATAGAAAACGAAGAGATGCACCGCGATCAGCGGGATCACCAGCCCCGACTGCGCGCCGAGCTCGACGATCACCGGCGCCATCAGCGTCGCCACCAGGATGTAGTTCGCGGTGGTCGGCACGCCGAGGCCGAGCACCAGGCACACGAACGCCGTGAAGAGCAGCATCAGCGTCACGTTGCCCATCGACACGACCTCGACGAAGTCGGTCATGCGGAAGCCCAGGCCGGTGAGCGTGATGCCGCCGACGATGATGCCGGCGGTGCCGGTGGCGATGGCGATGCTGATCATGTTGCGCGCACCGTCGTTCAGGCCGTGGACCACATCGGACAGGCCGCGCTTGAACTCCGTGGTTGAGAATCCGTGCTTTCTGAAAAACGTCGTCAGCGGCCGGTGCGTCGCCATCAGGCCCATCAGGACCGCGGTGGCCCAGAACGCCGACAGCGCGGGCGAAAGCTCTTCGATCATCAGGCACCAGATCAGCACCCCGATCGGGATCAGGAAATGCAGCCCGGCCTTGACCGTCGGCCAGGTCTCGGGCAGCACCGGGTTGTCGACGTCGATGTCGGGCGGCAGGTCGGGGCATTTCGACGCCACGTAGACGGTGTAGACGTAGAGCGCCGCGAGCAGCACGCCGAGCACCCAGGGCGCGGCGGCGCCGAAGGCGTTCTTTGTGCCCTGCGCGACGAAGTAGACCAGGCTGCAGACCACGATGGTGCCGGAGATGCCCAGGCCCCAGGCGAGGAGCTTCTGCTGCGGCGTGCGCTTTCGCGCGTGCGCCATCGGCGCCATGCCGAGCTTGAGCGCCTCGAGGTGCACGATGTAGAACAGCGCGATGTACGAGATCACCGCGGGCAGGAAGGCATGCTTGATGATGTCGGTATAGGGGATGCCGACGTACTCGACCATCAGGAAAGCGGCCGCGCCCATCACCGGCGGCATGATCTGGCCGTTCACCGAGGAGGCGGTCTCGATTGCGCCGGCCTTGACGCCGCCGTAGCCGGCCTTGGTCATGAGCGGGATGGTGAAGATGCCGCCCGAGACCACGTTGGACACCGACGAGCCCGAGATCAGGCCGTTCAGGGCCGAGGACACCACCGCGACTTTCGCCGGGCCCCCGCGCAGGTGACCGAGCATCGCGAACGACACCTGCATCATGTAGTTGCCGGCCCCGGCGCGGTCGAGCATCGCGCCGAACAGCACGTAGACGAAGATGAAGCCGACCGAGACGCCGAGCGCGACCCCGAACACCCCCTCGGTGGTGAGCCACTGGTGCGACAGCATGCGCTCGAGCGAAGCGCCCTTGTGCGCGATCACGTCGGGCAGGTACCGGCCCAGCATGATGTAGGCAAGAAACAGGATCGCGAGAACCGTCATCGGCAGCCCGACGGCGCGCCGCGTCGCCTCGAGCAGCAGCACGATTCCCGCCGAGGCGATGATGATGTCCTGCAGCGTCGGAATGCCCGGCCGCGTCGCGAGCTCGGCGTAAAACAGCAGGAAATACCCGCCGGCGAAGGCGCCGCCGAGCGCCAGCACCCAGTCGTAGACCGGGATGCGCCCGCGTTGGGACTTCAACATCGGAAAACAAAGAAAGGCGAGCAGCAGGCCGATACCGAGGTGCAGCGAGCGCGCCTCGGTGTCGTTCAGCACGCCCCAGGCAAACTCGAACGGCAGCGGCGAGGCGTACCAGAGCTGGAACAGCGACCACGCTACGGCCACGGCGAAGATGAATTTCCCCGCCAGGCCGCCCGCGTCGCGGCCGCCGAGGTCGGCGTCCGCGACGAGCTGCTGCAACTCGGCGGACGGCTTGCCGTCCGTTGTGGGACTCGCCATGCGCCCTCCCTCCGGGGGTCAGACCCCGATTTTCTCGGCTAGGGCCTGACCCCGATTTTTTCTTCTACTTAGCCCAGCCCTTCTCCTTGTAGTACCTGACCGCGCCGTCGTGCAGCGGCGCCGACAGGCCATCCTTGATCATGCTCTTGGGATCGAGCACCGCAAGCGCCGGGTGCAGCTTCTTGAACTCGTCGAAGTTGTCGAACACGCCCTTGACCACCGCGTAGATGGTGTCGGCCGGAACTTTCGACGAGGAGACGAAGGTGGCGAGCACGCCGTAGGTCTGCGTGGGCTGGTCGTTGCCCGGATAGAGACCGGCGGGAATGGTGGCCTTCGCGTAGTAGGGCTTCTCCTTCACCAGCTTGTCGACCGCCGGCCCGGTGACCGAGATGAGCTTCGCGCCGCACACCGTCGTCGGATCCTGGATGTTGGCCGAGGGATGGCCGACGAGGTAGAAAAAGCCGTCGATCTTGCCGTCGCACAGCGCCGGGCCGTGCTCGTCCGCCTTCAGCTCCGAGGCGAGCGAGAAGTCCGAGAGCTTCCAGCCCATCGCGCCGATCAGCTCCTCGAGCGAGGAGCGCGTGCCCGAGCCGGGGTTGCCGACGTTGAAGCGCTTGCCCTTGAAGTCGGCGAAGCTCTTCACGTTCGCTTCCTTGCGCGCCACCACCGTTACCGGCTCGGGGTGCAGCGCGAACACCGCGCGCAGCTCCTTGAACGGGCCGTCCTTCTGGAACATGGCCACGCCCTTCGCGGCGTTGAAGTGCACGTCGGACTGCGCGACGCCCATGTCGAGCTCGCCGGCCTTGATGGTGTTGATGTTGAACACCGAGCCGCCGGTCGATTCCACCGAGCAGCGGATGCCGTGCTTGGCGCGGTCCTTGTTCACCAGGCGGCAGATGGCGCCACCCGCGGCGTAGTACACGCCGGTGACGCCGCCGGTGCCGATGGTGATGAACTTCTGCTGTGCCTGCGCCGCCGGTATCCCAAATGCGGACACTGCAAAAACGGCGAGCATGACGAGCGGTTTCATATGGTCTCCTCCTGAAGAGTGTCTATGGCGGTGCTCAGTTTATCGACAAGTTCGTCCAGCTGGGTTTCATCGACGATGAACGGCGGCGCGAGCAGCACGTGGTCGCCCTGCACCCCGTCGATCGTGCCGCCCATCGGGTAGCACATGAGCCCCGCCTGCATCGCCTTGCGCTTGACGCGGGCGTGCATGCGCAGCTTCGGGTCGAACGGCTTCCTCGACGCGCGATCCTCGACAATCTCGATGCCGCGGAACAGCCCCCGCCCGCGGATGTCGCCGACGTGCGGGTGGTTCTCGAAAGCGTCGCGCAGCTTGCGCTCCAGCAGCGCCCCCATAGGGGTGACCTGTTTCAAAAGGCCATCTTCGTGCAGGCGCTTCTGCACCGCCAGCGCGCCGGCGCAGGCTGCCGCATGCCCGATATAGGTATGGCCATGCTGGAAGAAGCCGCTGCCGCGCATGATCGTTTCCGAAATCTCCCTGGAGACGAGCAAAGCGCCAATGGGTTGATACCCGGCGCCAAGGCCCTTGGCCACGGCGACGAGGTCGGGAACGATCCCTTCCTGCTCGAAGGTCCACAGCGTGCCGCATCGGCCCATCCCGCACATCACCTCGTCGAGGATGAGGAGCACCCCGTAGCGGTCGCAGACTTCGCGCACCCGCTTGAAGTAGCCCGGCACCGGCGGGACTGCGCCGATCGTCGCGCCCGCCACGGTCTCTGCGACGAAGGCGATAACGGATTTTTCACCCAAGTTCTTTATGGTGGTATCGAGCTCGAGAGCCAGGCGCTCGCCGTACGCGGCCTCCGTTTCCTGGGGCTGCCTGCCCCGGTAGGAATAGCAGGGCGAAACGTGGGTCGTCTTGACGAGCAGCGGCTCGAACTGCTTGCGCCGCCAGGCGTTGCCGCCGACGGCAAGCGCGCCGAGGGTGTTGCCGTGATAGGACTGGCGCCGGCCGATGACGTGCGCGCGCTGCGGCTCGCCCTTCTCGACGAAGTACTGGCGCGCGAGCTTGAGCGCGGCCTCGATCGCCTCCGACCCGCCGGAGACGAAGTACACCTTGTCGAATGACTTGGGCGCACGCGCGATGAGCGCGTCGGCGAGCGCCTCCATCGGCTCGTTGGTGAAGAACGAGGTATGCGCGAACGGCAGCTTTTCGAGCTGGCGCTGGATGGCGGTAATGACTGCAGGGTCGGAGTGGCCGAGGCACGACACCGCGGCGCCGCCGGAGGCGTCCAGGTAGCGCTTGCCTTCCCGGTCGTAGAGGTAGGGACCTTCGCCGCGCACCGCCACCGGGTACTTCAGTCGCGGGTCGCGATGGAACACGTGGGTCATGGCGTCAAACATAGCATGTATGGCAGTAAGATTTGCTCCGGCAACGAGGAGGCCCCATGACGGCATTCACCCTGAACGGCAAACCGGTCACCGCAAAGTCCGAGGCGGATACGCCCCTGCTTTGGGTGATCCGCGACGAGCTCAAGCTCACTGGAACCAAGTACGGCTGCGGCATCGCGCAGTGCGGCGCGTGCACGGTGCATATCGATGGGGCCGCGGTACGTTCGTGCGTTACACCTCTGTCTGCAGTCAAAGGAAAGCGAATAACCACGATCGAAGGTCTCTCCCCCGATTCCTCGCATCCGCTGCAGAAGGCGTGGATCGCCGAGGAAGTGCCGCAGTGCGGCTACTGCCAGTCGGGCCAGATCATGAAGGCCGCCGAGCTCCTGAAGAGCACGCCGAAACCCTCCCGCGGCGAGATCGTGAGCCACATGAACGGCAACATCTGCCGCTGCGGCACCTACCACCGCATCATCGCCGCGATCCAGCGCGCATCGAAGGAGGCCTGATCATGGACCGCAGAGAATTCTTCAAGGTCAGCGGCGGGCTCAGCTTCGCGTTTGCCTTCCCGGGAGTCGCCGAAGCCAATACGGAAAAGACGCTCAATGCGTGGGTGAAGATCGCCCCGGACGGCACGGTCACGATCTACAGCACCGGCGCCGAGATGGGCCAGGGCTCGATGACCTCGCTGCCGCTGATCCTCGCCGACGAGATGGATGCCGACTGGTCGAAGGTGAAGATCGAATGGGCGCCGGCCGACCCGACGATGTACGGCTACACCTTCCAGAACGCCAAGGCGATGGCGATCGTCGGCAGCCGCGCCGTGATGCTCTACTACAACGACCTCCGTGTTGCCGGCGCCCAGGTTCGAAAGGTCTTGCTTCTGAACGCCGCGGAGCATTTGAAAACCGATGTCAAGAACTTGAGAACGGAACCCGGGTTCGTCATCGACGGCTCCGGCAAGAAGCTCAGCTACGGCGAGATCGCCTCCTTCGCGAAGGTGCCCTCGCCTTTGCCTTCCGTTGATAGAAACGAATTAAAGGAGAAAAACCAATTCCGTTACATCGGCAAGCCGATGCCGCGGCGCGATACGCCGCTCAAGGTGAACGGCTCGGCGAAGTACGCCATCGACGTCGACCTGCCGGGAATGGTGTACGCGACGGCGCGCCACACGCCCGTGCACGGCGGCACGCCCGAGAGCTGGAACGACGCGAAGGTGAAATCGATGCGCGGCGTGCTCGGCACGGTGCGCCTGCCCGACGGGGTCGCGGTGCTCGCCGACAGCCTGCCGCATGCGATGGCGGGCCGCCAGGCGCTCGAGGTGAAGTGGAATCGCGGCGCCGCAGATGGTTTTGACTCTGAGAAGAATCTCAGCCAGGACTACGTCAAGGTCCATGCGGATCCCGGCGCGAAGACCCAGACGCTCGATTCCAAGGGTGACGCGAAGAGCGCCTTCGGCTCCGCGGCGAAGACCTACAAGGCGGAATATTTCAGCGACTACGGCTACCACGCGCAGATGGAGCCATTGAATGCCGTTGCCCGGTTTAGTTCTTCCGGGGATCGGGTGGAAGTCTGGGAAGGCACGCAGGACCCGGGCAGCTCGCGCGCGGCGGTGGCGAAAGCGGTCGGCCTCGCGCCCGAGCAGGTGACGATCCACCAGTGCTACATGGGCGGCGGCTTCGGCCGCCGCACGCTCGGCGATTACGCGGCCGAAGCCGCTCGAATCTCGAAAGAGGCGAAGCGTCCGGTGAAGCTCGTCTGGACGCGCGAGGAAGACCTGGGCTACGGCATGTTCCGGCCGCAGGCGTTCCAGTGCCTGCAGTCGGCGCTGGACAAGGACGGCAAGGTGAGCGGCTGGACGCACTGCGTGGTCGGCGACGGCGGCGTCCTGCTCCAGACCGGGATCCGCATCCCCTACTACCAGGTGCCGAACCAGCACATCGAGTCGCGCGGCGTGTCGCACGGCATCCGCCTGAAGCACTGGCGGGGCGTCGGCCACGTGTTCAACGTCTACGCGATCGAGTCGTTCGTCGACGAGATGGCGGCCGCCGAGCGCATGGATCCGTTCCAGTTCAGATTCGAGAGAATGAACATCAGCCAGCGCGCGCGGGCCTGCTTCGAAAAGGTCGCGCAGATGGCGGACTGGAAGGCGCCGCGGCCGCAGGGCCGCGCGCTCGGGGTCTCGATCAGCGAGCGCTCGGGCTCGCTCGGCGCCGGCGTCGCCGAGATCTCGCTCGACCGGGCCTCGGGGAAGATCGCCGTGCACAAGGCCTGGCTCGCGGTCGACGGCGGGCTGATCGTGCAGCCGGAGATGGCGCGCGCCAACGTCGAGAGCGGCATCCTCTACGGGCTCTCGAGCGTGCTGCACGAGCGCGTCACCATGAAGGACGGCGTGGTGCAGCAGACCAACTTCCACGACTATCACGTGCTGCGCATGTCCGACCTGCCCGAGGTCATGGAGGTCGCCTTCGTCGAGCGCGACGCGCCGCCGAGCGGGCTGGGCGAGATCGGCAACCCGTGGGTGGCGGCGGCGGTGGCGAACGCGTTCTACAAGCTGACCGGCAAGCGCCTGTACCATATGCCGTTCACGCCCGCACGAGTCCAGCAAGCTCTCAAAACCTAGGAGAAGAACGATGAAGCGGTTTATCGCAGCTTTCGCGGTCCTGGCGCTCACTGCCGGAACGGCGTTTGCACAGACAAAAATAAAGTACGCCCTCGGCGACGTCCTCGGCATCGACGACCTGCCGCTGCTCGCCGCCGCGGAGCGCGCCAAGAAACGCGGGGTCGAGGTCGAGATCACCTCGTTCAAGAACGAGGACATCGCCACCCAGGCGGTGATCAACGGCCAGGCCGACGTCGGCCAGGGCACGCCGTACGCGGCCCTCGAAAAGGTAACTGTGCCGATCCGCTTCTTCGTGCAGCTCTGGTCGCTGCAGTTCTTCCCGGTGGTGGCGAACGAGCACTACAAGGGCTGGAAGGACCTCGACGGCCAGGAGATCGCGGTGCAGGGCCGCGGCTCGGGCACCGAGGCGATCATGCTGCTGATGGCCAAGGAGCACGGCATCAAGTACAAGAACATCAGCTACGTGCCGGGCTCGCAGGTGCGCGCGCTGGCGATGCTCAAGGGCAACATCCGCGCCACCATCCTCGACTCGACGAACAAGAACTTTCTTCTGAAAGAGGGCGGAGCCAAGTTCACCGTCCTGCCGCTGGGCAACGTCAAGGCGAGCGACGAGGCGCTGTTCGCGCGCCTGGACTACCTGCAGAAGAACCAGGCGGCGATCAGCGTGTTCGTCGAGGAGCTGGTGCGCGTCAACCGCGAGATCAACAAGGACCCGAACTCGATGGTCGCGCTGCGCAAGCAGCTCGGGCTGCTGAAGGACCTGCCCGCCAAGCTGGACGACGACATCCCGACCTACTTCAAGGAAGGCGTGGCGGGCGGCATCTTCCCGAACGACGGCGGCGGCGAGAACGCGGCGAAGAGCGACCTCGAGTTCTATGCGCTCTCCGGCTCCATCAAGAAAGAGAACCCGAAGATCGAAGACTTCTGGCACCTCGCGCCGCTGAAGGCCGCGCTGTCGAAGCTTAAGTAATTGCGGCGCTGGCAGCTCGCTTCCTTCGCCCTGTTCTTCGGGCTGTGGGAGCTCGCCGGCCGCTGGCCGGTGAGCCCCGCATTCCCGCCGTTTAGTCACACCGCGGTGGGGTTGTGGCAAATGATCGCGGATGGAAGTCTCGGGAAAGCGTATCTCATCACGGCCCAACCCTTGCTTCTGGGCATCGTGCTGTGCGCCATCGCCGGCATCGCCTTCGGCATCGGCATGGGCCTGTCGCGCTCGATCGAGTGGCTCAGCCTGCCGGTGTTCATCATCCTGCAGGCGGCGCCGATGGCGGCGATCATCCCGCTGCTCACCTACATGTACGGCATCGGCCTCACGTCCAAGGTGCTGGCGGTGATCATGCTCGCGGCGCCGGTGATCGTGATGAACTCCTACAAGGGCATCCGCAACACCCCGCCGTCGCTCTTGCAGATGTGCCGCTCGTTCCGGGGCACGCGCGCGCAGGAAGTGCTGAAGATCGTGCTGCCGCACGCCGCGGCGCTGATCTTCACCGGCCTGCGCCTGGGCCTGGCGATGGGATTCATCGGGATCGTCATCGCCGAGCTCCTCATCACGCCCACCGGAATCGGCGACCTCATCAGCTACCACAGCTCGACGGCCGACTATCCGAAGATGTTCGCGACCATCGCCTCGATCGTCGCGGTGGCCGCGATCTCGCTCCATCTCCTGCAGCGGCTCGAATTGAGGCTGTTTCCGCGTGACTGAAGCCATTGTCGAAGTGAAAGGCATCGGCAAGACCTACGACAACGGCGTCGAGGCGCTGCGCGACGTGAACCTCTCGTTTCCGAAAGGGCAGCTCTCGACGCTGCTCGGGCCCAGCGGCTGCGGCAAGACGACGCTTCTCAAGATCATCGCCGGGCTCATCCCGCGCAACGCCGGAGAAGTCCTGGTCAAGGGAAAGCCCGTCGAGGGTCCGGGTGCCGAAAGGGCGTTCGTGTTCCAGGACTTCGCCCTGCTGCCGTGGGCGGACGTGCTGCGCAACGTCGCCTTCGGCCTTGAGCTGCGCGGCACGCCGCGCCCGGAGCGCGAGGAAGTGGCCCGCAAGTACATTGCCGAAGTGGGCCTGAAAGGCTTCGAGCACCGCTACCCCGCCCAGCTCTCCGGGGGCATGCGCCAGCGCGTCGGGCTCGCCCGCGCGCTCACCGTCGACGCCGACATCATCCTCATGGACGAGCCGTTCTCGTCGGTCGACGAGCAGACCCGGCGCAAGTTCCAGGAAGACCTGCTGGATCTCCTGCGCCACCACCAGAAAACGGTCATTTTCGTCACCCACAGCATCGAGGAGGCCGCGTACCTCTCCGACCAGATCGCGCTGCTCTCGCCTCGGCCCGGCCGCGTGTCGAAGATCGTGCGGCCCAACGTCGACCATAGCCGCAGCCCGGACGAGATCCGCCGGGACCGCGGCTACCTCGACACCGTCGACGAGATCTGGGGAATGCTCCGACAGTACGTATGAAGACGTACGTATGAAAACGCTGCTGTCCCTCGTCGTGTGGTTCGTGCTCTGGGAGATCGCCGGGCGCCTGAAGCTCTCGACCATCGTGCCGCCCTTCAGCGCGGTGATCGAGGCCGGCATCGAGATCGCGCCGACCGAGAGATTCGCCAAGGCGGCGATCATCACGCTGCGCTCGTTCGGGCTCGGCATGGGCTTGGCGCTCGCGGTCGGCATCCCGCTCGGGGTGGTGATGGCGCGCGTTAAGGGCGTCGGGCGCCTGCTCGGAATGTGGGTCAACATCTTCGTCAGCGCGCCGATCTCGGCGCTGGTGCCCATCCTGATGGCGGTGGTCGGCATCGGCGAGACCACGGTGGTGGTGACCGTGTTCCTCTTCGCCGTGTTCGTCATCACGCTCGATACCCAGGTCGGCATCACCCACGCCGACCGCTCGCTCGTCGAGATGGCGCGCTCCTTCGGCGCGAGCCGTCGCCAGCTCTACTCGAAGGTTCTGCTCTTGAGCGCCTTGCCGGAGATCCTCGCGGGCGTGCGCCTCGGCGCGATCCGCGGGGTGAAGGGCGTGGTCATCGGCCAGCTCCTCGTCGCCATCATCGGCGTGGGCGAGCTGTTCGAGGTCTATTCGAACAACTTCCTGATGGAGGAGTTCTGGGCGCTGGTGGTGATCGTGTTCCTGTTCGCCTTCGCCGTCTCGGAGGCGATCGCCGCCCTCGAGCGCCGCGTCGAGTACTACGCTGCCAGCCGCTAATTCGGGGACGGAGCCCGAACTGGTTAGGGCTCCGTCCCCGAATTAGAGCCTGAGGAGCCGTTCGGCGTTGCGGTGCGCGATCTTCTCGCGGTCGGCGTCGCTGACCGAGATCTTCTTCAGGAACTCCACGCCGGTCTTGTTCGCCTCGTAGGGCCAGTCGACCGCGAAGAGAATCCGGTCGACGCCCAGCGCAGCCACGGTGCACTGGAACGCCGGCTCGTACCAGTTGCCGCTCGTGGTCACCAGCAGATTTTCCTTGAAGTACTCCAAGGGTGTTTTCCTGAGACCCCGGCGCGCCGCGGCCGCGCGCGTGTGCTCGTCGAGCCGGTGCATGGCGAACGGCAGGCCCTCCCCAAGGTGGCCGAGGATGATCCTCAGCTTCGGATAGGCATCGAACACGCCGCCGAACAGGAGGCGCAGGAAATGGCAGCTCGTGTCGACCGCGAAGCCCCAGCCGGCGCGCGCGAGGTCTTCGTAGCCGGTGAAATAGGCCTTGATCGCATCGGGGTGCGGCAGCGTCGGATGCAGGTAGATCGGCACGCCGAGCGCCTCGGCACGCTCGAAGATCGGCCAGTATCTTTTGTCGTCGAGGAACCTTCCCTGCTGGTGGCCGTGGATCAAGGCGCCCTTGAAGCCGAGCTTCTTCACGCACCGCTCCAGCTCGCCGGCGGCGGCTACGGGGTCGGCCGTTGGCAGCGCTGCAAATCCCTGAAACCTGCGCGGGTGCGACTGCACTGTCTGAAAAAGCAGGTCGTTGGCCTCGCGCGCCATCGGAATCGCGACGTCCGCGGCAAACGCCTCGCATCCCGGCGAGCCGAAGGACAGCACCTGCATGTCGATGCCGGCGGCGTCCATGTGGGCCAGCCGCTTTTCGCCCAGGTCGGAGTTCTGCTCGACGATGTCGTGCCCCATCGCCGCGCCGCGGCTCTGGAGATAGAAGTTGCGGAACTCGTTCGCCCCGACCTTCTCCCGGTACATCGGGGTGATGAAGTGCTCCTCGATCGCGATGACCTTCAATCGAGCTTCGCGCCGCTTTCCTTGACGAGCTTCGCCCACTTGTCCATGTCGGCGCTCATGAAGCGGCGGAATTCCTCGGGCGAGCTGCCCACGGGCTCGGAGCCGTCGGATTCGATGCGCCCGCGCACGTCGGGCTGATTCAGGATCTTCACCAGCTCTTCGTGCAGCTTGGCGACGAGGGCCTTCGGCATGCTGGCCGGCCCGATCACGCCGTACCAGCCGACGACCTCGAATCCCGGCAGCGCTTCTGCCATCGCCGGCATGTCCGGGATGGCGGCGAGGCGCTTCGGCGTGGTGACCGCGATGCCGCGCAGGCGCCCGGCGCGCACCTGCACCTGCGACCCCTGCAGCCCGGAGAAGTTGAAGTGGTACTGGCCGGCGATCAGGTCGGCCATTGCCGGACCCGCGCCCTTGTAGGGGATGTGCTCCGCCTTCACCCCGGCCATCAGCTTGTAGAGCTCGCCCGCGAGGTGGCCGCCGCTGCCGATGCCGGCCGAGCCGAAGTTCAGGGCGCCCTGGAAGCTCCTGGTCCAGGCGATGAATTCCGCCAGGTTGTTGACCGGCGTCGACGGGTTGACGACCAGCATCAGGCCGGCGGACGTGAGCTGCGTGATCGGCGTGAAGCTGTCTACCGGGTGGTAAGGCAGGTTGGGATTCAGCGCGGCGTTGACCGTGTGCTGGTGATACGCGAGCAGCAGCGTGTAGCCGTCGGGCGCGGCAGTCGCGGTCATCTGGCCGGCGATCACGCCGGCCGCGCTCGCGCGGTTGTCCACCACGACCGATTGCTTCCACACCTCGGCCAGCTTGGCGCCGAAGGTGCGCGCGAGGATGTCGGTGGTGCCGCCCTGCGCCGCCGGCGTGATCAGGCGGATCGGCCGATTCGGATAATCCTGCTGCGCGATTGCGGCCGAGCCGGCCACAAGGCCCAGCAGCACGATGAACGCTTTAGCTCGCATGGCTGAATCCTTCTTTCTGAGCCCGAAGCGTACGCCGCAGGCCCTCCTCGTAGGAAGTCTTGGCGAGCGGCCCGATCAGCCGCTGCAGGCGCGAGTCGTCCATGATGACCGGTTCGGTCAGCAAGTAGTGCATCTCCACCATCTCGCGCATCATCGGACTGAACAGGCCGCTCAGCCGCAGCAGGGTCTTGCCGGCCACCCGCACCTTGAGCGGCCGGCCGGTCTGGCGAGCGATTTCGTCTACCAGAGCCTGCTGGGTGGTCGCGCCGGCGCCGGCGAAATGCCATACGTGGCCGAAGGCGGCGGGCGTCTCGAGCAGCTTCAGCACCACCGGCCCGACGTCGGGCACGAAAACGAACTCGTGGGGCTGGTCGAGCGGGCCGATCATGTTCGCCGTGCCACCCTTGACCGCCGCGACGATCGCGCCGTGCAGGAAGCTCTTTTCCACGCCCGGCCCGTAGAAATCCGGCAGCCGCAGGATGCACCCCTCGATGCGACCCGCTGCGTCCGCGTTGAGCAGCAGGTCCTCCTGCGCCTTGCGCATGCGGCCCTTGAAAGTGTGCGGCTTGCGTGGATGATCCTCGGCGACGCGGGGCGTTCGCGGCAGCCCGTACGGATAGACCGTACCGATGAGCAGGAGGCGCGGCACCTTCTCGGCGATCGCGGCGTCCAGCGTCTGCTTCATCAGCTTCGGATGCAGCTCGAACTTCCAGTAGTCGACACCCACCAGGTAGACGATGCTGTCGGCGCCGCGGCACGCAGCGCGCACCGAAGAGGGGTCCTCGGGATTCCAGGTGACGATCTCGACCAGCGGATCGCCGCCATAGCTCGCTTCGAGCGCTCCGCGCGAGCGACCCACGACGCGGCAGCGCCGCCCGGCAGCGCGTAACGCGCCGGCAATGCTGCCGCCTATGGCGCCCGCCGCTCCGAGCAACGCGATCATGGCTTGGTCGCCGTTGCCAGGACCGCCGGCATGGGCAGCTCGCTCCGGGATAAACCGGTGACTTCGGCGCGAATCGCCTCCAGCGCCGCGGGCGCCTGCGCGCGCAGCAGCGCGCCGGTACGTACCGTGCTGCCCAGCATGATCTCGAACAACGGCAATTGCAGGCGCCACACCTGAGGCACGGGCCTGACCTCGGGTTT
>Ga0208685_1000508_pt1 | contig 13637 bp, 7 predicted proteins | sample EasRivMeERMLT890_FD_187533 | JGI IMG/M metagenome (GOLD analysis project Ga0208685, IMG submission 187533) | Soil microbial communities from meander-bound floodplain in the East River, Colorado, USA - East River MetaG ERMLT890 (SPAdes) (version 2) | ecosystem: Environmental > Terrestrial > Soil >...
GCCACGGCCGAGCCGTGGTAAACGCGGCCCTCATTGGCGGTGTCAGAGTAGACGTCCACGGTGCAGTTGGCGCAGGCCGTTCCGGAGGCCGAGCCGCTGGCAGTGACGGCTGGTGGCGCATGCGTGGGCTCGCCGTTGCCGCCGCTGGCGTTGTTGATGCCCAGTCCCGTGTTGGAATGGATTGCATTGCCCCGGACCGTGTTCCCGATCGCGCCGGTGCCCACGTAAACACCGTCACCCGCGTTGAAGGCGATCCTGTTGCCCTGGCCCGCCGCCGCTCCGCCCACCTGGTTGAGGTCCGAGTTCTCTATCTGCACCCCGTGCGACCCGTTGGCAATCGCCCCCACTCCAGCGGCGTCGGTGCCGATGAAGTTTCCCTGAAGCGTGTGACCGGTTGCGTTGTTGCCGCCAGAGTTGTCGATCCAAACCCCGCCCAGGGTGTTGCCCGAGATCAGGTTCCCCTCGCCCGCGGCCCCACCCCCAATCAAGGCGCCGGCCGAATCGTAAACCCCAATACCAACCGCGTTCGGGAGCGCCGCGGTGCCAGCCGCGTTCGTCCCGATGTAGTTCCCCTTGATGGTGGCACCGCCCAAGTTCCTTACGACTATCCCTTCGTTCGTACTCGATGCGATCACGTTCCGGGCACCAGCGCTATTCCCGCCCACTACGGCGTTCGACGTGGGCGACTCGATTAACACACCCGTGTGGTTAGGCCTTCCGACGGCGCCCGTGGAATCGGTACCGATCTTGTTCCCGATGATGCTGTTCGCGCTCCCGCTCTGGATAAGGACACCGATGGACGCGCCTGATATGACGTTGCCTTCCCCGGGGTTGCTGCCACCAACCGAGTTGTTGTTAGCGCTCGTGTCGATGCGCACTGCCTGCCCCTGGCTGATGGTGGAGCCGCCGATCTGGTTGCCACGGATCGTGTTCCCCGTCGCGCCAACCCCGAAAACGCGAATCTGCTCGAAGGTCGCAGCAACGAAAGTGTTACCCTCGCCGGGGGCACTGCCACCGATGAAGTTGTTCGCGCCGGTGACAGCAATCCCCAGGTCGTTGGCGGCAAGCTGGCCGAACATGTTTCCGTTGAGCTTGTTCCCGGTTCCGGACGGGATTAACGCTACCCCGACACCGTTGGAGAAGAATTCGTTGCCTGAACCGGCTAAGGACCCACCGATAACATTGCCACTGCCCGACGCTCGCACCCCTGCTGGAAACGAGTCTCCGTCACAGTCATGAAATGTGAATCCCTCGATGTGATTGTTGTTCCCTGTTAGGTCCAGGCAGGTGAAGTTCAGGTCCTGGCCGTTTACCCGAACACCCAGTCCTGTCCTGCGTAATACGTCGTTGCCGGTGGCCAGGGTCGGCAGCGGACTGCCTAAATTGACGGTTCTGTAGCCGGGAAGGCAGCCGAACCCCGAGCAAGGGAAATACGTGTGAATCAGGTCGCCGGCGGCCGCGCCAGCATTGATGCCGTAGTTCGTCGACAGCGGGTCTTCGCCGATCTGGGGGGCCCTGCCCAGCGTGCCCTGCGAAAGATGGATGGCCTCGCGCAGCGTAAGGTCTGAGTCAGGCGTGTTGGTGTCCGCCGTACTGGTGACGAACACGGTTGACCCCATCGACATGTTGAGGATCAGTTGTCCGCCGCTATTAATTACGCACGGCAGATCTGGGCAGAGCTTGGTCACCTGGATGTAGTAAGTCGTCGCGGCGTTGTAGTTCACCAACCCCAGTGAGGCGTCACCGACCCAGTTATTGCTGCACCAATTCTCGACCAGCGGAAATCCACCGCCCGTATAAATCGCGAGAACGGTGTCGTAACTACTACCGTAGGTATCGAAGACAGCATGTCCGGGCGTGTTCGGGCTGGTCCACGAATACCACAGGCTGACCAACGGCGTCCCGCTCGCGCATGTTGGCATCGTCTCGCCCGCTTCCGTGCTCGCCATAAACGTAGACGCCTCGGCGACGATGCCCGGGACCTGTGGAGTGGGCAACGGGATAGCACCAGCGAAGTCATCGTTGGGGGGAATCACCCCCAGGCGCAGAGCTGTCGAACCCGGGAAGGCCCCGAATTGGGCGATCTGGAAGTAGTACCACGTGCCTCCGATCATCGGGAACGTTACGCGCGAGACGGTACCCTGGAAGTCGTTGTTGCAGCCGACGGGCGCCAGACTGGCAAAGCTCGTGGCATTCGGGGGCCCGCTGTAGACAGCGAGCACCGTGTCGTAGTCGCTAATCGCGGTGTCTACCGTAGCTGTCACCGACTGTGTGTGCTGTGACTTGTACCAGATGGTGCGCGCCCCGGACCCCGTGCAAGCCGGCGCGGGCTCGCCCAACTCCGTCGTTGCCTCCGCTACAGCAACCGGGTTGGTCTGGGCAGGGAAAGGGAGGGCTGCGGCGGCCGAGAGGTTGTCGTTAAGCGGCGGAGCGGCATTCGCGGCCGGAGTATCGGCCAGGACGGAGATGGCAACGAGGAAGGCAGCAAGCAGCAGCGTCGTGGCGACTGAGCGTATCCCTCGATCTGCTCCAGGTAGCATGACAGCACATCTTCTCGACGAGGCAGGCACCATTAGGCCATCGCGGCGAGAAGATGTCAATCACCGCTCTCCGCACCGCCGCTGAGCGCCGTTAACTAGTGACGGAGCGATCAACTACAGCTCTTGTTGTAGAACGGGTTGATCAGAGACACATCGGCGAGTGTCACGCCATTACTCGCATTCAGGTCGAAGCGCTGATTGTAGCCCCCGTCGCCCGGGAACTTGTTGTATGACGGATTTATAAGCGATACGTCGGCCAGTGTGGTGAACCGGCTGTCGTTGAAGTCGGTTGGCCAGGCGTCGGCCTCGTCATTGAACGTTGACGTTGCGTTGCAGTGCTTCGTCGGGTCCGTGTTCACGTGCAGCTCGCGGACCGTGTTAAACCCGTCGCAGTCGAAGTCGTTGGCTGGCACCGTCCAGGGCGGCAGGTTCTGCGCGGCGTTCGACCAGTTGGGACAGTTGTCGCTACCGTCTACCCGGGCGTCGCTGTCGGTGTCCGGGTTCACGGGGTCAGTCTGCACCGTGAAGACCTCGGTCTCGTCCCCGAGCCCGTCCCCGTCGTAGTCGTCGTTGGGCGAGTCGTGGCAGCCGTCTGTGTCGATGATGCCGTCGAAGTCCTCCCGCGCCTGGTAAGGGACGAGGTAGAGAACAAGATCGTCGCCCGTGTCGGAGATCCCGTCCGCTCCCGCGGTCGTGTCCGTGGCGGGGCAGTCGTCAGTCCCGTCGGGGAAGTTGTCGTAGTCGTTGTCCGGCTCCGGACAGCCGTCGTTGTCGTGGAACGCGTCGATGTCCTCGGCCACGTTGCGGCAGTCTACCTGGGCGCCGAGTGGGTTCTTCCAGAGGTAGCGGCCGAAATCCGAGCCCGTGCAGGAGATGGAGACGAGACCGGTGTCGCAAATGCCGTCCGAATCGTTGTCCGGGTCTTCGCAGCCATCGCCGTCCTCCCATTGGTCGAAGTCCTCCGGCGAGAATGGACAGCCGTCCAGAGTATCCGCGGCTCCGTCGTCGTCGTCGTCGGTGTCACAAGCATCCCCGCCCCAGCCAGCGTTTGCCGGAGGCTGGGTGCCCGGGACGGCGTCACTGTCGTTGTCGGCCTGGTTGCCGACACCGGGGGACAGCTCCTGGAGCGGGCCATTAGCCGTCGATGGGCAGTTGTCGGTCGGATCGGCGACCCCATCGCCATCGGCGTCGGGGTTGACGTTGAGAGTGAACACCATATTGTCCCGGGCTCCCCCAAGGCCGCCGACCTGGAAGTAATAGGTGGCCGGGACAGTGACCAGGAAGTATATCGTGCTATCCACGTTTGTCGTCGGGAAGAACGTATCGTCGGCACAGTCCACCTGGGTCAAAGGGAAGGTAGGGCTGCTTACCGGGCCTGTGTATATCGCCATGGTGGAATCGACGAAGCTCCCAGGAGCCGCCCCGTTCTTCGCTACGTAGTTCCCGGCGGGGAGTGTGGCCTTGAACCAGAGCGCATTTCCGGTGGCGCAGGGGAACGCCTCCCCGGCCTGGTTCGTCGAGGCGCCGGTATCGTAGGGCGTCGAGTACGGGATCGTCGCTACCGCCGCGGACGCGAGGTTGTCGTGCGGGTAGAGCGTCCCGAGCCCCACATTCAGTGCTCCGTTTGCGTTGCTGAACCCCCCAATCTGGATGAAATACGTTTGCCCGGCGAAGGCGGAGAAGCTGGCCGTCGATGTACTGGCCGGCAGATCGTCATCGTCGCACCCCACCTGCACCAGATCGGTGATCTGCGGCGTCATCTTGGTCGCCCTGTAAACCCCCACTACCGTGTCGAAGGTGCTGTTCGCTGTAATGACCGTGACCGTCCCGTTCTGCAGGGCGTTATACCGGTACCACACCGTCTTATCAATGTTGGTCTGGCAACCCGGCGCCGGCTCATTTGGTGGCTCCTCCGTGGCGTCGACGGTGGAACTGACGAAGGCTGATGATCCAAGCGTCATCGGCGTTGCGAAGAAGAAGCCGTCATTTCCCGGTGGCACAGCTTCCGCCGGACCGGCGGACAGCACGAGCAGGACCAGGGCCGTGACAAGCAGTACGGGTAGCGCGGCGTAGGGACGAATCGATGTCATGGCTTTCCTCCAGTGCTCCGCGTTGACACCCCGATTATCGTCACGTGACTCAGGCGGGTCAACGAACAAGCGGGCATACTTGTGCCGGCGCGCTCAGGGTAAGCGCCCGAGGGATGTGAGGGGCGGGCCAAGGAGCCGCTCTGCCTAGCTGCAGGGCTGGTTGTAAAACGCGTTCATCAGCGACACGTCACTCAGAGTGACGCCATTGCTCGCGTTCAGGTCGTGGCGCTGGCTGTAGCCCCTGTCGCCCTGAAGCTTGTTGTATGTTGGGTTGAAGGAGGAAACGTCGGCCAGGTTAGTGAACCGGCTGTCATTGAAGTCGGTCGGCCAATGGTCAGCCTCGTCATTTAGAGTACTGGTTGCGTTACAGTGCTTGGTTGGATCAGTCCCAACGTGCTGCTCTCGGGTCTTGTTAAACCCGTCACAGTCGCTGTCCAAAGCCGGCACCGTCCACGCCGGCAGAGTCTGAGCCGTGTTGATCCAGTTGGGACAGTTGTCCGACCCGTCGATCACCGTGTCCAGGTCCGTGTCCGGATGGCCCGCGTTCGTCAGGTGGATGAACACCTCGTTATCGTCCGAAAGCCCGTCGCCGTCGAAGTCGTCGCCCGGTGAGTCATGGCAGCCGTCCGTGTCCAGCACCCCGTCCGAGTCCTCCCATACCAGGGCCGGCATCACGTCGTCCGTGGTAAGTGCGGCCTCCGCCCCGTTCTGCACGCCGTTGTGGTTGAGGTCCTGGGGCGAGCCCAGCATGCCGTCCGCACCCGCCCGCGAGTCGGTGCCGGGGCAGTCGTCAGTGGCATCCACGAAGCCGTCGTTGTCGTTGTCCGGCTCGGGACAGCCGTCGTCGTCTTTAAAGGCGTCATAGTCCTCGGCGATGTTCGTGCAGTTGGTCGTCGAGCAGGACAGGGTAGCTGCCGGATCGAAGCAGAGCTTCCCACTGTCGATGATGTCGTATACCCCGTCGAGATCATTGTCGTTCTCGGGACAACCATCGGCGTCCTGGTATCCATCGGCATCCTCGGGGACGAGCTGGCAGGGGTCCTGAGCGTCCGGTACCGTATCGCCGTCATCGTCTTGGTCACACGGATCGCCCTCGCCGTCGCCATTGGTGTCCGTCTGCGGCACGTTCGCGATTTCACTGCAGTTGTCTGCGCCGTCCAGCAATCCATCCTCGTCAGGGTCGTAGTCGCGTACGTATATGTCCGAAGTGAAGTTCGAGTCGTCGCTTACCAGCGGGTCCGGGTAGGAGAATGCTGAACTCCGCCCGTTGCCACTGATAACGGAGTTGATAAATGTGTCAGGGTTGGCGACCTGATCGCCGTCCTCGTCGAGGCTGACCCGCACGGTCGTGTTCGCTTGTAGATCGCGCACAAACAAGTCGAAGCCAATGTTAGTGTCGTTGGGAACCAGGTTCGAAGCACTCGAGATGAAAACCACGTAACGTCCGTCAGCGCTGATGCTCGGAGCGGAACTGTGGCCGTTGCTTGGCGCTCCGCTGATTCCGCTCGCCCTGCTCACCAGCACCGTTGTGTCGTCCGAAAGGTCCCTTACAAATATGTCGAAATCCGTGTCGTTGTCGTCGGGATGCAGGTTTGAAGCCATTGAGTCGAACGCGACGAGATCCGATAGAGGGCTTATGTCGGCGCTATCGCTGTCACTGTTGCCCGCAGCACCCGCCACTCCTGACGCTCGGCTCACGTATTCGGTCGTATCGCTGTTGACATCGCGGACAAAAACGTCGAGGCTCGCGTCCGTATCAGCGGGATCCAGGTTCGTCGAAGTGGAATCGAAGGCTACGAGGTGACCGCCGCTACCACCGATTGACGGATTGGAATTGCTTCCGTTTGCCGCCGCGCCTGCCGCACCCGTTGCCCGGCTCACATACTCCGTCAGGGTACCGAGTCGTATGAAGATGTCGCTGGCAACGTCGACATCTGCCGGGTCCAGGTTCGTCGAGACGGATTGGAACGCTACCGCGTTGCCCTGGTAACTGACGTCAGCGAAGCCACTCGTTCCGTTCCCTTTGGCGCCCGCGGCGCCTGTTGCCCGGCTTATGAGCGTAGTCGCAAGAGTAGAAAAGTTCCTCAAGAAGATGTCGGTGATCCCATCAAGATCAGCTGGGTCAAGGTTCGTGGCCAATGATTCCCACGCCACCACTGATCCGTTGCTAGACACCGACGGGCGGGTGTCAGAGCCGTTGGAATTGGCTCCGATTCCTCCATTGGCGCGGCTAACGAGCATCGTTGTACCGTTTGCCCGATCACGCAGGAAGACGTCCGTGGTGGCCTCTACATCTTCGGGAGCAAGGTTCGTGGCCTGAGAGTCGAAAGCGACGTATCGCCCCGAGTGGTTGAGCGCCGACCAGGTGCTGCCGAAGTCGGCCTGCGCCTCGGTACTGCTCACGTTTGCCCGGCTGGTAGTTCCGGCTGTGGCAGGGTCTGCTCCCATCGCCGCGAAGACCGACGTAACGAATAACAGAATGAATAGTCGTTTCACGGTGTCCCTCCCTCTGCAGGCGCCGTTGATGTGCGGGGGGTGGCCTAGATTAGGCCCCAAAGCCCGCCATTCTGTCAAGAAGCGGCCGGCTTGGCCCTAGCCGCACGTTCTGTTGTAGAACGGGGCGATCAGCGAGACGTCGGCGAGCGTCACGCTATTGCTGGCGTTCAAGTCGTGGCGCTGACTGTAGCCGTTATCGTTCTGGAGCTTGTTGTAAGTCGAGTTGAAGGAGGAGACGTCAGCCAGGTTGGTAATCTTGTCGTCGTTGAAATCGCCGGGCCAGGCGTCCGGCTCGTCGTTGACGCCAGTCGTAGCGTTGCAGTGCTCAATGGGGTCTGTGCCCACGTGCTGCTCGCGCGACGCTGCGAAGCCGTCGCAGTCATCGTCGCCGGCGGGGATAGTCCATGTTGGGACCTGCTGTGCGGTGTTCGACCACGCTGAGCAGTTGTCCTCCGCGTTGGTCACGCCGTCTCCGTCGTCGTCAGGGAGAACCACGGCCGTTTCGGCGGCAGGGTCGAGGCGGACGAGGATGGTGCTGGAGTTGTCGGTCTCGTCGCTTTCTTCGATGCGGCCCTCGGGGTCAACGTCCAGGGTCAGTGTGTAGTCGGCGGCGGGGAGGCCGGTGACATCGATTTCCTGCCCGGGAAGGTAGTGCCCGTACGTATCGCCCCAACCGACGGACATCCCCTGGAAGGTGCTTCCACAGCTGTTGTAGACGGCGTTCACCGGTGCGCCTGGAAGCGATCCATCGATGCGGTCAGTGTCCATGACGCAAAATGTCGTCTTGACGGCGATGCCCGAGTCGCCCTGGTTGCCGACGCGCCGCAGCGTGTACATGGCGTAGTCGTCGAAATGAAAGTGGTTGTGGCCCTGGTGCCAGACGAAACTCCCGGCTAGAGCGTGGCGGAACCCTCCCCCGCTTGCGTAGATGCGCTGATAGACGAGCTGGGTATCCTCCTGGTTATCGATCGCGCCGGGCCGTAACTCGAGGACGCCGGCGCCGCCATTCCAGCTCGTAGTGCTGAATCGCAGGTTCGTCACTGCGCCGTCCTGTTCGACCTGGACGTCCCGGGGCGGAAGCGCTTTCAGATTGGGAACGAGGTCCACGGTGGCGGCCGTGGGGCTGCCGCCATCCGACCCAAGCAACGCCAGCAGTGCGACCAACCCGATCAATACGCCCGCGACCGTGTCGCGCCACGCGGTGGTGGAGTGCATGCCACAAATTATAGGCCGTCATGCACCGCGCCGGGCGCACCAGTGCCTAGCTGCGTAGCTACAGGAAACCATTGAGTTTCCAACGTTCTCGATTCCGTCCGGCGCGACACGGCCCAGTGCCACCTGGCTGGGTTATCGCTGCTTGCCACTCACCACGAAGGAGGACTCCCCGATGAACCTGCCCGACATGCGCGCCCGCCTCCGCAAAGACCTCCACGACGAGGACTCCGCCAACTACCGCTGGACCGACGGTGAGCTTGACCGCCACGTCCAGCGCGCCGTCCGGGACTTCAGCCTGGCCTTGCCGCTGGAGGCGAAGGCGTCGCTCGCCGCCACGCCCGGCAGCCGCGAGCTGTCCGTGGCCGGCCTCGGCGACCTCGTCGGGATCGAGGCCGTGGAGTACCCGGCCGGGAAGTACCCGCCGTCGTTCGTCCGCTACTCCGTCTGGCTCAGCACCCTGACGATGCTGATCGAGGGCGCGCCCGCGACCGCCGAGAACGTCACCATCTACTACACGAAGCCGCACCTCATCGACGCCACGTCCTCCACCGTCCCCGCGCAATTCGAGGACGCCATCGCGGGCGGCGCCGCCGGCTACGCCGCCGTCGAGTGGTCCTCGTTCTCCACGAACCGCGTCAACGTCGGCGGCCAGGAAGTCTGGCGGAACTACTTGACGTGGGGCAACGACCGCCTCGCGGAGTTCCAGCGGGCGCTGGCGCGACATGGGCGGCGCAACGCCGTGCGTGTGCGGCGTTTGTACGCACCGGCGGTGAGCCCCGGGGACCAGGCGACTGTAATAGGCCCTTAATCCGGTTAAGAAACGCTAAAGGGCCGTAACGGGGAGGATAACGTGTCGTCTCTACCTTCCGTAAGAGCATTATGTATCGCCCCTTCTATTCGGGCGTTGCCGCCGCCCTCGCCGGCACCGCCATCCTCATCGGACTCGGCTATTCTGCCGCCCTGGTGGAGCCGACGCACCCGCCTATTCAGCGTATGAGCGTGGATGCGGGAGGCAGGGAGGCCAATGACGATAGCAGCGAACAGTTCATCAGCCGGGACGGGCGCTACGTGGTCTTCACGTCCCAGGCAGAGAACCTCGTCCCCGGCGACAGCAACGGGTTCGCAGACGTCTTCCTCGTGGACCGTGTCTCAGGGACGATCGAGAAGGTGAGCACAGGCGACGATGAGTCGCAACTGAACGGTAACAGCGAAGAGGGGATGGTCAGCGCCGACGGCCGCTTCGCAGTCTTCGGCTCCTACGCCTCGAATGCCGTGGTAAACGACCGGAACGCGACATGGGACATCTTCGTGCGAGACAGACAGGCGGGCACGACCGAGCGGGTGAGCGTGTCGGGCGCCGAGGCGGAAACCAACGACAGCTCGGCCTTTCCGTCGATTAGCGCCGACGGCCGCTACGTGGCCTTCCATTCCTGGGCGGGCAACCTGGTGGCAGGTGATACCAATGCCGTTGCCGACATGTTCGTCCGCGACCGCCAGGCGGGAACGACGGAGCGAGTGAGTCTGAGCGGCAGCGAGGGCCAGGGGAACGGCCACAGCCAGTCCGGCTACATCAGCGACGATGCGCGCTACGTGGGGTTCTACTCGTTCGCCAATAACCTCGTCGCCTCTGACACCAACAACACCAACGACGTGTTCCTTCGCGACCGGACTACCGGGACCACCGAGCGGATCAGCGTCAGCAGCGCGGGAGCCCAGGGGAATAACCAGAGCCAGCTTTCCGCCATGAGCCCGGATTCGCGCTTCATCGTGTTCTCCTCGTCGGCGTCCAATCTCGTGACAGGCGACAACAACACGGCCATGGACGTGTTCGTGAGGGACCGGCTCACCTCGGTAACGGAGCGGGTGAGCGTGCCCTGGCCTGGACTGCCGCCCGAGGCCCTCCCCAGCCAGGGCGGATCGATCAGCGCCAACGGCCGGTTCGTGACGTTCTGGTCAACGAACACGTACCTCGTCCCTGGAGACACAAACCTGAAGCCGGACGTCTTCTTGAGGGACAGGCAGCTATCGACAACGGAGCGCGTAAACCTGAATACGAACGGTGGCCAGTCCGTTGGTGGCGGTAGCTGGGGCCCGTTCATCACCGCCGATGGAACGGAGATCGTGTTTAGTTCCCTGGCCAGCGACCTCGTCGAAGGCGACACGAACAGTGTCCAGGACATATTTCTGCGGACCGGAGACGGCGACGGCGACTCCGTACCAGACGAGGACGACAATTGCCCGGCCTGGCCCAACAGCTCGCAAGCCCTGCCTTCATGGCCGGTGCCCGCAAACGACCCCGACTGCGACGGGCTGGACGACAGCACAGAGTCGCATCTCGGCACGGACCCGGCCCGGCAATGCCCGGCGACGAGCGTGTTGAACGACGAGCCGGTCGATGCCTGGCCCGCGGACTTCAACGACAACCGGCTCACCAATCTTACCGACGTGTCCTTGATCGCCCTCGTATACAACAGGCCCACGGGGACGGACCCAGCGATGCAGCGGTTCGACCTGAACGCGAGCGGCACGATATCACTGCCCGATGTGGCGCTCATGGGCCCCTTCTACAACAAGCCCTGCTCGTAGCAGAACCGGCCGCCGCGAGCGCCACTTACCCCTTCGAGATCGAGTCAAGGTTGCGCTAGCATGGCGTTCTCATGCGGACGCTCACACCAACTCTCCTCTCTGCTCAACAGTCGTCTTCCGGCGTCCCGTATCTGAAAGCTATCGTCTCCGACCGCGTCGGCGGGATCCGGCGGCTGGCCTGGACGCGCCACTACACCGGCGCCGAGCCCGACGGCTACCACGCCGCCTGTGTCCCCGGCGACGGCTCGCTGGTCCGCGCCCGCGTCACCGCTGGGCACCTCTACTACCAGCGCATCGCCACGCCAACCCCCGGCAGCGACTTCTCGCCCTGGACCGATCTCGGCGTCTGCGCCGATGCGGGCGTCGCCCTCTGCGCCGATGGGTCGCGCGTCCTGCTGTTCTACGTGGATGCCGGCGGGATGCTGGTCAAAGTCCGAGAGAGCACCGACAACGGCGCCACCCTGGGCGCTGCGGTGACGGCGGCGACGGCGTCCGGAGCGGTCACCTGGCTCGCCGCCGACGTGAAGGCGAGCGGCGATGCCTGCCTCATCTATTCCGTCGGCGGAAGTGTGATTTCTGCCAAACGAACTTCCGGCGCCTGGGGATCCCCCGCCGCCTGGACTAACACCGCTGCCTCTATCACCGGCCTCGCCTGCTACCACCACGGCGACTGGAACCTCGCTGTCGCCGGGACCGACGCTTCCGGCCATGCGTTCCTCTGGACCTGCGTTTTCGGCGAGGGATTCTCGCAGCCCAACAACACGTGGTCCGCCCTGCGCGAAGTGATGCGCGCCTCGCCCGGCTCAGGCGTGACCTACCGCGCGCCCTTCCTCTCGCGGCCGGATACCTTCCGGCTGACATTCGTCGAGAAGTACACCGGCACCGTCGCCTACTTCCGCCCCTACCACTCCTACTCCCCAGCGACCACCGACTTCGCATCCAACCTCTGGCGCGAGCCGGTCCCCTTCGACCTCGCGTCCGAGTACGGACAGGCGATCGCGTTCGGCGCCTCGTCGGCCTGCTCAGCACACCCTCCGGCGTCTGGAGCGCGCCGCTGACGATAGCGACGCTGGACCTTACCGCCGACGTCCTCGAATGCACTACGAGAGATATTCCCTTCGACGGGCATCTCCGACTCACCCTGCGCAACGACGACGGGCGCTACTCGATACCACCGGCCCCTCTTCGCATCGGCGCCGAAGTCCGGGTCAGCCCCGGCTACGTCACGGCGAGCGGCCCGGAGGCGTCGGAGGGCCCCGCTTACTGGATCGAGGGCATCGAACGGATCTCCGGCAAGGGCGAGGGCGCGGTCGTCATCAGCGGACGCGACGCCTGGGGCTTTCTCGACGGCTGGCGCGCTCGACGCAGCTACGCCTGGGCTGCGGGCGAGAAGAACGTCTTCGGCATCCTCCAGTTCCTCTTTTCCCGGGCCGGCCTCGAGTTCTCCGGCATCGGCGCCAGCCCCGAGTCATCCGCGCTCTTCCCGGCCTTCACCGTCCACCCCGGCCAGAGCGGCCTCGACGCGGTCCGCCGCCTGATGCGCACCGTTCCGGACGTCATCTTCTCCCGCGGCGAGTTCGCCTTCCTCAAGGAGCCGGTGGCTTCCGAACTCTCCACCTATGCCTACGGGACCACTCATGCGATCTCCGCCGCCAACTACGAGGACGAAGCAGCATCGTCGACCTGGGTCCAGGTCCACGGCAAGAACGTCTTCGCCGAGCGCTTCGATTGGCCCGGCGTGGCTTCAACCGGAAGCGACCGCCTCGTAGAAGTCCTCGATGCGAACGTCACCACGCAGTCGCAGGCCGAAGACCGGGCCGACGCCGAACTCCGCCGCGCCGTAATCGAGGCGATGGCAGGCGAGATCACCGTGTCCGTGAACTGCGGCCAGGAGATGTACGACGTGATCGAGGTGACCGACACGATTTCAGGCCTGTCGACGGCTAAGCGGCGCGTCGTGGGCATCGATCTGCATTACACGACCGGCAAGCGTCCCGCCTACGATCACCGAATAAGACTGGGCAATCCTTAAAGCTAAGTCTGGCGAGTACCGCAATTCTGCTTTACCGTAACGGGGTACCCTACGGAGTGTTGACCCCTCCGAATGCAGTTCTGTCATGCCTCCTTCAACTCGACTGAATTACCGACGCGTTTGGCCCGCCCTTGCGGTGCTACTTGCGCTCGCGGGACTGCTCGCCCTCACGTCCGACGTGTACGCCGGGACCACCGAGCGCGTCAGCGTGAGCAGCGCGGAGGTGGGGGCCCTGGGAGGCGCGAATTTCTCGGCCTCTATCAGCGCTGATGGGCGGTACGTCGCTTTCGAATCCCTCGCCACCAACCTCGTCGCGGGAGATACCAATAACAGCTGGGATGTCTTTGTACGCGACCGGCAGTTGGGCACGACGGAACGTGTAAGCGTGACCAGCGCCGAGATGCAGGTCATGGATGGCGGCAGCTTCGCGCCTTCCATCAGCAACGATGGCCGGTTCGTCGCCTTCTGGTCCGATACAGGCACCCTCGTCGCTGGCGACACCAACGTGATGGTGGACATATTCCTGCGCGACCGGCAACTGGGCACGACAGAGCGAGTGAGCCTGACCAGCGCCGAGGCGCAAGTTCTTGATGGCGATAGTTTCAACCCGGTGATCAGCGCGGATGGCCGGTTCGTCGCGTTCGAGTCTTACTCCGCCACCCTCGTGACGGGCGACAC
>Ga0208685_1000517_pt1 | contig 13529 bp, 13 predicted proteins | sample EasRivMeERMLT890_FD_187533 | JGI IMG/M metagenome (GOLD analysis project Ga0208685, IMG submission 187533) | Soil microbial communities from meander-bound floodplain in the East River, Colorado, USA - East River MetaG ERMLT890 (SPAdes) (version 2) | ecosystem: Environmental > Terrestrial > Soil...
GACACTGGACCCGTCGAACCTACCTCAGCATGAGAGCCTTGCCTACCGGAACTTTGTGCCGCACTCAGAGGTGCTCCCGGCGGCATCGGCAATGGTGACTCAATGCGGACACGGTGCCACGGTCGCAGCCCTGCGGCACGGCGTCCCGATGGTCTGCGCGCCGGTCTTTTTCGACCAGCCGGACATTGCCGCTCGAGTCGAATACCACGGCGCTGGCATCAGGCTGACTACCATGTCCAGTGGCGAGGAGTTCCGCGATGCGATCGAGGCGGTTGTGACGGACGCTCGCTATCGAGACGCCGCGAAGGCGTTGGCGGAGAAACTGGCGCATGACGATGGAGCCGGGCGCGCCGCGGACGAAATCGAGGCGGTCGCAGGCGGCTAGGTAACCCTCACCACCACACCCTCGTCCCCCCGCAACTCCAACTCCCCATCCACAGCCTCCCCCGCGCGATCCATATGTGTCGACACCCCCACGGTTCCACTCAACCCCTCCACCACCGCCATCTCCGGGCCGGAGCCGAGGTTTAGAGCAATCACGAAGCGCTCACCCTTGTACTCGCGCTCGTAGGCGAGGACGTCACCTTCTGTCGTGATCGGCTCGTAGCTGCCGACCTGTAGAGCGGGTTCGCTCTGCCTGAGTTCGATCAGCCGCTTGTGCAGCGCCAGAAACGATGTTTCGTCTGCCTTTTCGCTCTCCACGTTGTACCGGGCGAAGTCTGTTGCGATCGGGAGCCACGGATCGCCGGTGGTGAAGCCGGCACCCGGGCCGGAAGTCCACTGCATCGGCGTCCGCTCCGGGTCACGGCCGATGCCGTAAGCCTGGGGCGGGTCTACAACGCGCTCCGGCGGGATCTCTACGTCCTCCATCCCAAGCTCCTCCCCGTAGTAGATCGTTGGCGTGCCGCGCAGCGTCAGCAGCAGCATGGCGGCGACCCTGGCCTGTGCGCGTCCGACCCGCGACGCGATCCGTTCGCGGTCGTGGTTTCCTAGGACCCAGTTCGGCCAGCCATGTGGCGGCAGCGCCGCCTCGTACTGGTCGATCATCGTGGCCAGCCGCCGCGCCTCCCACTTCTGGAGAATGAGCTGGAAATTGAACGGCATGTGGGCGCCGTCGCCGTTCGTCCCGTAGTACGTGACCAGCCGGTCGATCGGCAGGTAGATCTCGCCGATGAGGACGCGGTCGCCGGGGTACTTCTCGAAGAGGCGGCGCATCTCCCCGATGATCTCGTGGATCTCCGGTTGGTCGTGATTGTAAAGGGGCAGTACCTTGAAGTAGGGGTGCGTCTTCCCCTCCTCGTACCGCGGATTGGGCGGGTTGTCGCGCAGCTGCTCGTCCTTGATCGTCTCCCACATCACGTCCACCCGGAACCCGTCGACGCCGCGCTCCAGCCAGAACCGCAGCGCGCCGAGCATCGCTTCGACAACGTCGGGGTTGCGCCAGTTCAGGTCGGGCTGTTCCTTCAAGAACGAGTGGAGATAGTACTGTTGCGTCGGCTTGTGCCACTCCCAGGCGATCCCGCCGAAGTGGCTCACCCAGTTGTTCGGTGGATCCCCATTAGCCTTCGCGTCGCGCCAGATGTACCAGTCCCGCCTCGGGTTGTCGCGGGACGACGCAGACTCCAGGAACCAGGAATGCTGCTCCGAGGTGTGGTTCGGAACGAAGTCGAGGATGATCTTTAGGCCGCGCTCGTGCGCCTCCGAGACGAGGCGGTCGAAGTCGTCCATCGTCCCGAAGACAGGCTCGATGTCGCAGTAGTCCGATACGTCGTAGCCGAAATCGGCCATCGGTGAGCGGAAAAACGGCGACACCCAGACGCCTTCGATGCCGAGCCACTGCAGGTAATCGAGCTTGCTGATGATGCCGGGCAGGTCGCCGGTACCGTCGCCGTCCGAGTCCATGAACGAGCGGGGATAGATCTGGTAGATGATCCCGGTCTGCCACCATGCGTGGCTGTCGAGGCTCAAGGCAGTACCACGGGCTGGTGATCCTGACGGGCACGCTCCGTGCCGATTATCTGCTCGATCTGGTCGAGGCACTCCTCAAGGTCATCGTTCACGACGATATGGTCGAATTCGCCGGCCGCCGCCATTTCGCTCCGCGCCGTTTCCAGTCGGATCCGCACTTGTTCGGGCGTGTCAGTATCGCGCGCGCGCAGCCGCTCCTCCAGTTCCTCGGCGCTCGGGGGTGCGATAAAGATCGTCAAAGTGGCGGGTACCAGGGACTTGATGTATCGCGCTCCCTGGATGTCAGTCCGCAGGATGACAGTGCGACCCGCTTCGAGCAACTCCTTCACGGGCGCCCTGGGGACGCCCTTTTCCTGGCCATATACAGTGGCGTGCTCCAGCAAATCTCCATCGCGGACCATCGCCGCAAAACGTTCCTTGCTCACGAAGTAGTAGTCCACGCCCTCAACTTCGCCCTCGCGGGGAGGGCGAGTTGTGGCATTGACGGCAACAGTGAAACCATCGCCTTCGCGCGAACGAAAGCGTTCGAGCACAGAATCCTTGCCCGCCCCGGAGGGTCCTGTCAGGACGACCAGAAGGGGCGGGGAGGACAAAGGCTAGTCTTGGTGCTTGCCCCGGCGCGCGGAGGCGACTCGCCCGGCCAGTGCCTCGGGGGTGATCGCTACAAGGGCGACCTCGCCGGACAGGGTGAAAACGGCGGCTTTGGTGCGGTGGCCGCTGGTGTAATCAAGGATCCGCTTTTCCTTCTTGGCTTCCTTGATCATCCGCTGGATTGGTGCGGACGAGGTGAGGGTTATGGCCACTATGTCCTGTGCGCGGAGGTACTCGCCGAATCCCGCGTGAACAAGCGCCATTTAGCCGCCCTGTCGAGAAGCGCGCCCGGCCAGGGCTTCCGGCGTGATCGCGACAAGGACGATCTGCCCGGACTCGGTGAAGACGGCGGCCTTGGTGCGGCGGCCGCTGGTGACGTCAATGATCGTCTTCTCCTTTTTGCCTTCGCGCACCATTCGCTGGATTGGCGCCGAGGTTGGAGTGACGATCGCCAGGGCCTTGTTCATCGCCAGGTAGTTCCCGAAGCCGACATGGATCAACTCCGTACCATCACGATTGCCTGCGGGCATGGCTATTCTCCCTTCCTCTCCCATCGGCAGTGGCGTCCGTGGGGCGTCGCCGCTGCCGGTTCTGTCGGTCAATTAGCATGGTATCAGAAATCGCGGAGGGTGAAAGCAAGCGTTAGCGAGGTTTCTCGCTTATTTTTCGTTACAATTCGTCTCCGCGAGTCTCCTTCGCAGCCTCCTCCGCCTCCATCTTCTCGAGATCCTTGCGCACACCTTCAGCGACTCGGTCCACCATCGAGATTCGCGGCTCCGCCGCCTCGGCTTTGGTCATTTTTTCGCCCGGCTCAGGCGGCATCGCGCGGCGCAGGTTATCGGCCAGTTTAGCCCCGATGAGCATGTCCATCAGCGCCTTCCCCTTGTCGACCGACACACCGGTGTCTTCCGGCATCCTGACCGGCGGGTCGAGCAGGAATTCGTCCCTCTGGACCTGTGCCTGCGTGAACACTTCGAGCAGCTTTTCGTCTTGAGCGTCCTTGAGCATCTCGCGGAACCGGCCAATCTCCCCGATCATGCGGTCCATCCAGTGGATGAGCGCCTCTCGGTTCGTGCGCCAGATTCCGAGCGCCAGTGCCGGATCGCCCGATGCCAACCGCGTCATGTCTTTGAAAGCAGGCCCGGCGACTGCGCCGAAGTCGTCCCACGATGCGCTGTTCCGGATCAAGCTGAACAGCGCGGTGGAAGTCATCAGCGGCATGTGGCTGATCGCCGCCGCGTACTGGTCGTGCTCCTCGGCGTCCATGAACACCGGGTTAGCCCCGACAACCGCTGCGAGTCCGGACACGGCCTTAATTGCCCCCGGCGAAGCGGTCAGGGAGGGGCAGAGGCAATACGGCCTTCCCCGGAAGAGTGTTGCCTCGGCCTGCTCAGCCCCGGGCGTCTCCTTGCCTGCCATAGGGTGGCCGCCCACGAAATCCACCGTCGCGGGCAGGGCCTCGGCGGCCCAGCGCATGACCTCGGTCTTGGTGCTGGCGGTGTCCGTGACAGCGGCGCCCTCGTTGAGGTGAGGCGCGATCTCGCCGAGGGACTGCCGGAGGTTCATGATCGGCACGGCGAGGATGACTATCGCCGCGGATTTCACGGCGTCGGCGGCATTGTCCGCAATCCTGTCCACGGCGCCGAGTTTCTTCGCAGCGCCCAGGGCCTTGCCGCTGGTGTCGTGTCCGACGATGGGCGTGTCCGTGAGTCCACCGGCCTTCAAGGCCAACCCCAGCGACGCGCCAATTAGGCCCAGCCCGATGATCGCGATCTCGCCCGCATTCCGCTGCTCGTTCATAGCGGACAATAGCTTATCAGGGGCATCAGGTAAGATCGTCGGCGCGCTTGAGCGCTGCGCCCCGGTTACTTACAGCCCGCAGCCCGTCCATCTCTTCGATCAGCGCCAGCACGTCATCGCTCGCGCCGTGAGCTCGCCCCAGTTCCAGCGTAACCGCTGCGTGGTCACGCAGAGCGGCAATCCCGCCGCGCTTTGCTGCGACATCGAGCGCCCGCGGGAACGGTGTAAGCAGCACAAACGCGACGCGGTCCGGGATTGTGATCTCTGCGCCCGCGAGCGAGCCCTTGCCGCAGTCGTGGATGAGCGCCGCCTGCAGCATCGCCGCATCCGGCGAGCCATCCTGTAGCAACCGCTCGAAGACGTCGAGACAGTGCCGTTGGTCGGCCGGCTGCATCGACTCGAACAGCGGGTACAACCGGTCACCGAGGACTCGCTGTGCGGCTTCGCACTCCGTTTCCGTCACGCGCGGGTTGAGGGCAGAGACGAGCTGCCGGGTGCGGTAGAAGGCGCGGCTAAGCAAAGAGGTCGTTGCCGCCGACGCCGGCGAATAACTCTGCGAGGAACCTGATTATCGGCTCCATCACTGCGAACAATATCCCGACCTCGCCGCCGGTCAGGATGGGTAGCGCTATGAGGATGATGAGAATCAATGGCCCGTACTGTCCCAAACGGGCGAAGGCGTTCGACAGGTCGCGGGGGAGCAGCCCGACTGCGAGGTTGAATCCATCCAGCGGCGCGATGGGCAGCAAGTTGAACACGCCAAGGATCAGACTGAAAAGCACGATCGAGCTGAGGTAAAGACCGAGGTACTCCTGAGTGCTCCACCCGGTGAAGGCCAACTGCTCGAACGCGCCCAGGTTGAACGGAGATATCCACGGAACCATCTCGGTCCTGATCGGGAACCCCGCGATCGCGGCCACCGCAATGTTGGACAATGGTCCAGCGCCGGCCGTCATCGCCAGCGCCCCCTTTGGATTCGCTGTCGCGCCCGGATTGATCGGCACCGGCTTGCCCCAGCCGAACCCGATCAGGATCATCAGGATCGTCCCCGCCGGGTCCAGGTGGCGCAATGGATTCAGCGTGACCCGGCCCATTCGCCTGGGCAGACCGTCACCCAGCTTGTCCGCGGTGAAGGCGTGCGAGAACTCGTGGAACGAAATGCCGAGAATAAGCGCCGTGACGGTCGCGCCGGCGAAGACGATGGCGGCGAACGCATCCACGTCCAGCAGGTCAAGGTATACGAAGATCAAGCTAGGCTCATGCTAACAGGAGGCAATCCTTAGGTAAGTACGAGCGCGCCCTGAACCTGTATCCTAGTAGCCGGAGGTAAGCCCATGCTGTTCGGTCGTGAAAAGTCAGCGATGATCGCGCCGGAGGACGCCCTGCCCGGCCGGGAAACCCGCCCCTATTTCGTGCCCTCCAGGCACGAGGTGCTCGGCACACCCCTCGAGCCGCCGTATCCCGACGGCATCGAGACCGCCATCTTCGCCCTCGGCTGTTTCTGGGGCGCGGAACGGCTTTACTGGCAGATGCCCGGCGTCTACACGACTGCTGTCGGCTACACCGGCGGCTTCACTCAGAACCCCACGTACGAGGAAGCCTGCTCCGGCCGCACCGGCCACGCCGAAGCCGTCCTCATTGCCTTTGATCCCGCGAAGGTCTCATACGAAACCCTGCTCAAGACGTTCTTCGAGGAGCACAACCCCACCCAGGGGATGCGCCAGGGCAACGATGTCGGTACCCAGTACCGCTCCGCCATCTACCACACCACCGAGGACCAGCGCCGTGTCGCCGAGATGGCCCGAGACGCCTACAACGACGCGCTGAAGCAGGCCGGTCACGACGAGATCACCACCGAGATCGTCCCGGCCGGTCCCTTTTACTTCGCCGAGGACTACCACCAGCAGTACCTGCACAAGGTCCCGAACGGCTATTGCGGCCTTAAAGGCACCGGCGTCGAGTGCGCAATTCCGACGGCGCCAATCGCGGGCGGAGCCGACGTCAGCGATCCAGCCGAGGCCATGCCCACCAACGAAGAGGAGTGGCGCAAGCGTCTCACCCCGGAGCAGTACGCCGTGCTGCGCGAGGCGGGTACCGAGCGCGCCTTCACGGGCGAGTACACGGACCTCGAAGACGACGGGATGTACAAGTGCGCCGCCTGTGGAAACGAACTCTTCGACAGCTCCACCAAGTACCACTCCGGCAGCGGCTGGCCCAGCTTCACCGAGGCCATCAACCCCGACGCCGTCGAACTGTTCGAGGACAACTCCCACGGGATGCGCCGCACCGAAGTCTGCTGCGCCCGCTGCCATTCGCACCTCGGCCACCTCTTCGACGATGGCCCTGCCGACCGCGGCGGCCAACGCTACTGCATGAACAGCATCTCCCTCGACCTGGAACGGCGCTAGCTCTACAAGCTCGCCCACCCGCCGCTGGCTCCGCCTCCGCTGTATAATCATCGCGCCACAAAGCCCGCCGCGAACGGAGGAACCCACTATGACCCCTCAGCGAAGCATCCTGGCCGAGCCGATCAACGCCGTTGAGGCCGCGCGCAATGCGTGGAACTACCCCCTCTTCGACGCCATCTTCCAGCGCCGCGCCCGCCGCTTTCCCCTCGGCGCCACCATGCCGGGTGACCTCTCGCCCTTCAAGTCGACGAAGGAGCCCATCCCCCTCGACGAGATCGAGGAGGCGATGCTCGTCATGGCCGGCACCGGCATCAGCGGCACCAACCTCGGCGATCTCCCCTACAACGAGGGCGAGACCGGCTACTGCGGCAACACGATGCTCCAGTTTGTGGGCCGCGTCTACGCCAGCGCCTGCGGTTCCCACGGCACGGAGCTGTTTTGGACGAACGACGAGGGCACCTACATGGCCCAGTTCCGCGAGAAGACTCCCGACGCCGTGTCCGAGTACGAGACCATGGACGACCGCGAAAAGATCGTCCAGGGCTTCCGCGCCAACACGGTGAAACTCAGCGAAGGCCGCCTCCAGGTGCCGATGATCGAGGGCGTCACGCAGCCCTTTAACTGGTGGAATGCCAACCAGCCTGGTTCGACCCTGTTCATGCCGATTAGCGACCTCACCTGGGAGTACATCAACGTCCTGATGCTGGTGATGGACCATCCCAATTGCTACTACCCTTACGACGACCTAAACGGCAACGCCGAGCCACTGAAGGAGTGGGCGGACAAGGGCTACCTGGACCGCACCCGCGCCTACCCGCTCTCCGGCCTCGAGAGCGCGATGCGGATGATTATCCCCGGCACCGAGCAGGCAATCATGCTCCAGAACATGTACCTCGCGCTGCAGGCGATGGGCCTCGGCGGCTGGCTGTTCAGCGCTTCCGTCGGCCAATACATCATGCCGATGATGGGCTTCCGCGGTGTCATCCCCGATAAAATGGGGCCGATCAAGCCGCTCGACCCGTCGATGGGTCCCGCCGCCTCGATGGTCGGGCTGGACGGCCTGTTCCAGTCCTACCGCCCGCCCTACTACCCGGACATGGGCGCCGCCGTGCAGGCGATCTTCGACGCCAAGTGGGGCAAGAGTGGCATCTACAAGGAGGACGGCGGCCCGGTGGCGCTCAAAGACCGCCAGTCACTGGACCGGCTTGTCAACAAGACACCGGATTGGTGCCTGGAAGCGACGAAAGCTTTCTGCGAGTACATCTGGGAGACGTACGGCCGCTTCCCCGCGACCGCCGAGCCCATGGAGATGAACATCTGGTTCCAGGCCCACCACCTGGAGACCGACTTTTACGACGAACACTACCTGCCGGGCGCCTACCACAAGGCCATCAAGGACCACATGGGCACCTGGCACGGCTCGGCCTAGACGCGGCCGTCAGACGGCAACTGGTTCGAGGCGGCTCGTTACCTCGCGGACTCCGTGGATCCGCGCGATCTCGCGCGTGACGTCGCCGGTGAGTTCATCAGACCTTGACGTTCCGTAGAGCGTTACGTGGCCCAGGTTGGATCTCGCGAACACGTCCGCCCGGCGCTGTAGACCGGACTTGTTGAGCGCCATCCCAATCGCCTGCTCCAGGCTGATGTCGTCCACGCTCTCGTCGCGAACCCCGAGTAACCCCGGGGTTCCCTCAATGATCGCCCTGACGTGATCCCGTGTTTCCCCGACGCGAACGTTACCGCCGATGACCGCGACGCCGCCGTCAACGTATACGCTGACACTCCGCTTGTCATCGGTCGTCAAATAGTCATCGTCCGCGATCGCATCGTGCAGCTTGCCTTCAAGTTGGGAATCCCCATGGTACACGGGCAACGCCTCGAAATGCCTGCCGAGAGTGATCGTATTTCCTTCGACCCGCACATCGCTGGCGGCGATCCTGTACCGCTTCCCGCCACGAGAGATCAACACCTCGGTGATCAGGCGTCCTTGCTGTTTGACGAGGATGCCGGACAGGCGGGCGCCCGGATGCGAGACGGGCGAGTCGCCCGAAATCGGTTTGGACGGAACAGCGACCGGCGGCACCTCGCGCGCGAAGGCGGCAAAGCTGTTCGCGTCGATATCCACCCAATCGTTGCTCCAGTCCTTCAGGGCCGTTGCCGGCAAACGCACCGACTGCTTGAAGAAGAGGATGCCGCTGGTCACGACGACGTTCAGAAGTTCCATCTCGTCCGACACGTCGAACCCAGAAATGTACCCCTGCCAGCGGTCCTGAAATCGCACGTTATCGCCGAGCTCGATCAGGTCTGTTTCTCGCGCCATTTTTCCTCCGGGTGGTCAATCGTTGCCCATCCAGCGTAAGTTACGCCCGAGTTCAAGCGCCACCATCGGTTGACCATTCGCGCGGAGTGCATCTAACGTTGTGGCAGCGTCCACGCACGCGCCTTCCGATGCGACAATTCCTCGTCTTAGCATTACTGTCTCTTGCCATGTGTGCAGTCGCCTGCAACAGCGGCGGATCGAACGACTCCTCGACCACCCCGACAGTCCTCCCAGGTACCAGCGAACCCGCCGACACTATCGCCATCTTCGGCAATCCGGAGATGTCCCGCGCTGTCCTCGAAGCCGCATTGGACGCAACGGGACCCGGTATGTTCCTTATGGGATCCGTCTCAATCGGCGACGGCCAGTTCGAGCCGAACGTTGTGCCGTCCGCCCCATCCCGTGGAGCAAAGCTAGTGGCCACGCCGCGCGATCCCGAATTCGCCGGACGATTCTCCTCGGCGTACCCCGATACCGCTGAGCAGCCGGGCGTCCGCGAAGCTTACGACTCCGTCTACCTCGTCGCCCTCGCGGCGCTTGCCGCCAACTCCTCCGATCCAGCCGCAATTCGCGATCACATCGTGTACGTCGCCAATAGCCCCGGCGAGCCTGTCAACGCCTCCCCGGAAGGGCTGACACGTTCCGTCGAATTGCTGGGTGCCGGCGGCGACATCGACCTCATCGGTGCGTCGGGCCTCCTCGACTTCGCCACCGACGAGGCGGGCCAGTCTGCAGTGAGCAAGGCCGCCGCCGAAGTCTGGACCATCATAAACGGCGCTTACACCCCCCTGGAGACTCGCGACGTCGACCTTGTCGCCGAGATCGGTGCCGAGAATCCAGCCGGCACACTGGCGCGTGGTGAGGGAATCACCGCCCCGATCAAGATCGGCGCCATCGCCTCGACGACCGGAGATGACGCGACGCGCGGCACGGCGATCGCCAATGCCATGCAACTGGCCGTCCAGGAGATCAACGACGCGGGCGGGATCGGGGACCAGCCGATCGAGCTAACGGTGGAGGATGACGGCGGCGATCCTGACACAGCCGCAGACGCCCTCGAAACGCTGGTTGCTGGAGGCGCGGTGGCCATCATCGGACCGTCCACTGACGCCACCGCATACGCAGTCGTGGGTGAATTGGGAGGCGATTCGCCTGCGCCAATTCTCACCCTCGCCCCCGCCCCCGAGATTCGCAACGCCGCCAGCAACCGCGTCTTCTCGGTTGCCCCGTTGGCTTCAATGGAAACTGTCGTCCTGTCGAATCTCGCGCGCGAATTCGAACTCGAAGTCGCATGTATCATCGTCGAAAACACCGCCAGCGCAGACGCGATGTCCGCCTCGTTCCGTGAAGCATTTGAGAAGAAAGAAGGGTTGTGGCGCACTCCTGTCGTAGTGAATCCGGGCGATGATCCGGACTATGGCGCTATCGTCAGCGGCTGCTTCGCTAGCTAACTTCTCCACAGACTCGGCGTTATCGTGGTTGACGGGCGTTTAACACGTCATTAACATGCGGGCAGTCATTCGAGCGTGTGGCTCACACACACGGAAGGAGGCTTTTATGCCAAGTTGGCCAGCATTTAACCCCTGGAGGTACCTTCTCATCCTTGGACTTGTCGGGCTGCTCGCTGTCGGAGCGGCCTGCAACGACGATGATGACGACGAGGACACCGACGAGCCCAGCGCCACGGAAGACGGGGGGGGCGAGGTCAGTAAGACCGTCGAGGCGCTGGTTGCAGCGTTCTTCCCCGAGAGCGGTCGGGTGGCCCTCCGCGAAGCCATCGAGCAGAACCTTATCGACCAGTTCATTTTCACGGACGGAACGAAGTCTCAGTCGATGTTCGACGAGATCGGCGTGGAGTCGTTCGAGGGTATGTATGGAACGCAGCCCGGTGCGGCGAATGCCGAGTGGGCAAAGTTGTTTGCGCCCAGCACCGAAGACCCCGACGCGCCCTACGCCAAAGAGGGCTACGACTCGGCGATGTTGCTGATGCTCGCCGCGGCGTCGGCCAACTCCACCGATGGGACTGCTATCCGTGACAACCTTCGCTTCGTGGCAAACCCCCCCGGTGAGGTAATCGGAATCGGCCCTGAGGAGTTCGGCCGCGCGCTGGAACTTCTCGCGGCAGGGGATGACATCGACTACCAGGGAGCATCGGGTCCGGCTGACCTCGATGCAAACGGTGACCTCGCTGCCGGCACTGTCGCCATTTGGCAGATCAACGAGGGAACAATTGAGCAGGTGGACACCAGGGAGGCCGACCTAGCGACCACAGCTGGCGTCGAAGTGCCACCCGGCTCTCAAGTTCGATCAGATGCCGCACCAACGGAGGCCCTCAAACTGGGATCTGTGATTTCTGTGACGGGCGATCTGTCCGACTACGGACCCCCGATTAACGCGGGTATCCTCCTCGCGGTCACGCATGCCAACGACGCGGGCGGCGTCTTCGATCAGCCGGTGACAGTAGCCGCGGCCGATGACGGAACACTGCCGGAGCAAGGGCAGGCAGAGGCGCGGCGCCTTGTCGACGTGGAAGGTGTACACGCGATGGTAGGCTCACTTTCCAGCGGTGTTACACAGGCAATCGCCGAAAACGTGACGTCGCCGGCTAACATCACCCTGATTTCCCCCGCTTCAACAGCGGCCGCTATCACGACGGCAGCGGACAACGACTTCCTGTTCCGCCTGCCGATCCAGGACGCAGCGCAGGGTGCAGTCATCGCGGAGATCGCGAACGACCAGGGGTACACAAATATCTGCGTGTTGTACGTGAACACCCCCTATGGACAGGGACTGGCAGAAGCGATTACAACCTCATTTGCGGAGTTTGGTGGTGTCGTTTCCGAGGCGTCAGTCACAGAACAGGAGCAACCGACATACGTCTCCGAGATAACGCAGTGCGTCGGCGGCTGACGATACTCCCGCCTGCTTAACCGAGCGCGCGCGGGAAGGGTAGCGTCTCAAACGGGGTCGGACAATGGGTCCGGCCCCGTTCCAATCTGCGTTAGGAAACGCCGTCTCCCCCGCCGCCGGCCGAAGAAGCAGGCGGTGGCGCGCGTTGGGCCTGTCCCGACCGTCGGGCCGCACGCTCCGCCCATATACTCACCCCGCGTTTCTCCGGCACCAAACCGGCAGGCATCAACAGGAGCACGATCACGATGAGAGCGCCAAGTGCCATGTCTCGGATGAACGAAATGCGCGTGGCGAGGAGATCGGGCAGGTCGTAACTCTGGATGAGCAGCGTCGACTGCCAGAATCCCCAAACCACGTACGCTCCGACGATCGCGCCGTTATTATTGCCGCTGCCGCCCACCATCACCATCGTCCAGATCAAGAACGTGCCAAAGAAGTGCGTAAAAGTCTCCGGTGAGATCGCCCTCGACTGGAACGCATACGTAGCTCCACCCAGACCCATAATCACAGCTCCTAGGACGAACGACTGCGTCTTGAATGATTGGACACTCTTTCCGCTCGCCTGGGTTGCCAACTCGTCCTCTCTGAGCGACCGCAAAACCCTGCCCCACGGGGAGCGCACCCCACGCTCCAGAAGTACATACACCAGCGCCAGGGAGATCACGGCAATGACGAGCAGTACGTACCGGTAATCGCTGCCGCCGACCAGGTCTTCTAGCGGCCGAGGTATGCCGCCGAGACCGCGGGTTCCATTTCCCAGCCACTGCTCCTCGATCGCGATCCGCCGCAGGAGTTCCGCGATGCCGATCGTCGTGATCGCCAGGTAATCGTCTCGCAGGCGGAGCGTGGGAATCGATAGCAGGAACGCCAGACCGCCGCTCACGGCTCCGGCAGCGGCCAGTGCGACGAGGAACGGGAACCACTGATCGCTGCTCAAGAACGGCAGAATGTCGAGGTCCGGCCCAAATCCGCCGACATAGTCGGCGTACTGGTCATTGTCGGGGTCTTTCGTCACGAGCGCGGCAGTGTAGGCGCCAACAAGGAAGAACCCCGCTACTCCGAAGTTAAATAGTCCCGTGTAACCCCACTGGATATTCAGGGCCAGCGCCAGAATTGCCAGGATCGCTGCCACTGTCACGAACGCGGCGTAGAACCGCGCCACCGCAGCCACGTCCCCCGACTGTTCGTAGGTGATGCCCAGGATAACGCCCGTCACCAGTAAGACTGAAATGGGTGCCAGCAGGGTCCGCCACTGCCAGCGCGCTGGGGCGTTTTCGGGTGGGTTCGAGGCGGGTGTGGTCTGGGCGGTCATGCCCGTTCTCCGAACAATCCCCGCGGCCGGACCAGCAGCACGAGTATGAGGACTATAAGCGCAACCGAGAACTTATATCCCGGCTCAATGATCCCGGAGGTGACTGCGACTTCCTGGATTATCCCGATTAATAACCCCCCCACCAATGCTCCGTGTGGGCTTCCCACGCCACCCAGTACGGCCGCGGCAAATAAAGGCAGTAGGATTATGAACCCTAGTT
>Ga0208685_1000518_pt1 | contig 13526 bp, 11 predicted proteins | sample EasRivMeERMLT890_FD_187533 | JGI IMG/M metagenome (GOLD analysis project Ga0208685, IMG submission 187533) | Soil microbial communities from meander-bound floodplain in the East River, Colorado, USA - East River MetaG ERMLT890 (SPAdes) (version 2) | ecosystem: Environmental > Terrestrial > Soil...
CTCGAGCGCGAGACCGGCCAGGCGATCGACTGGCACGAGGTCGGCAGCGTGCGCCTCGCTTCGTCGGCCGAGCGCTGGTCGGAGATGAAACGCGCCGCGACGACCGCGCGCGGCTTCGGCTTCGAGATGGAGCTGATCTCCCCGAAAGAGGCGCAGGCGAAGTTCCCCTACATCACCCTGGACGGCGTTGCGGGCGCGGCGTGGGTGCCGAGCGACGGCTACGTCGATCCTTCGAGTCTCGCGCAAGCGCTGGCGAAGGGCGCGCGTTCCGGCGGCGTGAAGATCCTGCAGGACACACGGGTCATCGGGTTCGAATCCAAGAATCGACGAATCACGCAGGTCCTGACGGACAAAGGCGCCATCGACTGCGAAACCGTGGTCATCGCCGCCGGCATCTGGTCCCGTGCCGTCGGCGAGCTCATGGGAGTACGCATACCCGCGGCGGCACTCGAGCACCAGTACATGGTCACCGAGCCGATGAAGGAGAGAAACCCCAGGCTTCCGACGCTGCGCGACCCGGACCGGAATTTCTATCTCAAGCCGGAGGTGGGCGACTTCGCAGTCGGCGGCTGGGAAATGGGCACGCCGCCGTTTCACCCCGCAGGCGTGCCGTTCGAGTTCGCCCAGGAGCTGCTGCCGCCCAACATGGACCGCTTCGAGGAGATCGCGCTCGCCACCGCCGAGCGCATTCCGGTGTTCGGCGAGCTCGGGCTGAAGCAGCTCATCAACGGGCCGATCCCGGTGTCGCCCGACGGCGAGCCGATCATGGGGCAGGCGGTGGAGCGCGACAACGTGTTCGTCGCCTGCGGCTTCACTTCCGGCATCGCCGCCGCGGGCGGAGCGGGGCGCGCGATGGCCGAATGGATCGTGCAGGGCTATCCGGAGATGGACCTGTGGCCGTTCGACCTGCGGCGCTTCGGCGACTTCCATTCGGGTACGCGCGCGCTGCACGAACGCGCGGTGCACGCCTACGGCTCCTACTACCACCTGCACTATCCCGGCGAAGAGCTGACGGTGGCGCGCAATGCGCGCCGCAGCCCGTTGTGGCAGATCCTGAAGGAGCGGGGCGCGGTGTACGGATCCAAGTTCGGCTGGGAGAGGCCCAACTGGTTTTCTTCTCCTGGAATGCAGGACAAACCCAGTTTTGAGGGCAAGCCGAACTGGTTCGACGCCGTCGCCGCCGAGCACCGCGCCACTCGCGAGCGGGTAGCGCTGTTCGATCTCTCGTCGTTCACCAAGTTCGAAGTGACCGGGAAGGGCGCGTTCGCGGCGCTGCAGCGCGTCGCCGCCAACGAGCTCGACAAGCCGGACGGCTCGGTGGTCTATACGCAGCTCTGCAACGAGAAAGGCGGCATCGAGGCCGACCTCACCGTGGTCCGGCTGTCTGCCGAGCACTTCTACGTCGTCACGGGCTCGGGCTTTGGCGTCCGGGATGGCGGCTGGCTGCGCCAGCACGGCGTGGAGCTGAAAGACGTGACTTCCTCGCGGGCGGTCATCAACGTCCAGGGGCCGCGCTCCCGCGAGCTTCTAGCCAGAATTTCTCAGGATGACCTGTCGCACGCGGCGTTCCCATATCTTGCCGCGCGCGAAATCCGCGTCGGCTTCGCGCCGGTGGTCGCCTTGCGCGTTACCTACGCCGGCGAGCTTGGCTGGGAGTTGCACGTGCCGAGCGAGTACGCATTGCATCTTTACGAGGCGCTATGGGAAGCCGGGCAGGATCTGGGCGTCGTCAACGCGGGCTACCGGGCGCTCGATTCGCTGCGCCTGGAGAAGGGCTACCGCTACTGGAGCAGTGAGGTCTCACCGGACACGAATCCCTACGAGGCGGGACTCGGGTTTGCGGTTGCGCTGGACAAGGGCGACTTCATCGGTCGGGCGGCGCTGCAGAAGATTCGCAAAGAGGGAACCAGGCGAAAACTCGCTTGCTTCCTCATGGACGGCTTCGTGCCGTTGCACGGCGGCGAAGCGATCCTGCACGAAGGAAGGGTGATCGAGACCGTGACGAGCGGCGGTTTCGGTCACACCATCGGCAAGTCGATCGCGTACGGGTTCGTGCCCATGGAGCTCGCAAAGGCCAAGGGCTTCGAGATCGAGAGCTTCGGCGTGCGCCATGCGGCGCGCATCAGCGAGCGGGCGCCCTACGATCCCGAGCGACGTAAGATTGTAAATTGTTGACAATCTGCAGGGCCGGGCCGGACAATGGTCGGGCGTGGCAAAACCCAAGGCACTCACCCCGATCGAGCTGGTCCGGCAGGAGTCGCTGACCTCGCTGGTGCAGCGCGAGATCGAGCGGCGCATCGTCGCGGGCGAGCTTAGCCCGGGCGCCAAGCTGAACGAAGCCGAGCTCGCGGCGGCGATGGGCATCTCGCGCGGCCCGGTGCGCGAGGCGTTCCGCGCGCTCGAGCAGGCCGGCCTGGTGCACACCGAAAAGAACCGCGGCGTGTTCGTGCGCCAGGTGTCGCTCGAGGAGGCGAACGAGATCTACGAGGTGCGCGCCGCGCTCGAGGCGCAGATCGGCCGGCTCGCCGCGGGACGCGCCAAGCCGCCGCAGGTCGAGCGCCTGCGCGCGATCGTCAAACGCATGCGCGCCGCGGGGCGGGATCCCGAGGCCTACTTTCCGCTCAACATCGAGTTCCACGAAGCGCTCGCGGAGGCGGCGGGCAACCGCGCGCTTGCCACGCACTACCGGCGCGTGGTGAACGAGCTCAACCTCTACCGGCGCGAAGCGATCCAGCGCAACGTCGATGTGATCCCGGTCTCGACCCGGGAGCACGCGGCGGTGGTCGACGCGGTTGCCGAAGGCGACGCGGCGCTCGCCGCGCGCCTGCTGTACGACCATGTCATCAACAGCCGCTCGCGGCTCCAAGAGAAGGATCGACAAGCAGCATGAACAAGCGCTCTCCTGTCACGGTCAACGGCGTGCAGTACCGCTGGCCCGAAAAACCCCTGGTGGTGGTGTGCATCGACGGCGGCGACCCGGCGTACTTCCGCCGATTCCTCGCCGACGGCGCCATCCCCAACATCGCGCGCTTCATCAAGCAGGGCTTCAGCGCGGTTGCCGAGGGCACGATGCCGAGCTTCACCTGCCCGAACAACATGTCGATCATCACCGGCACGCCGGCGTCGAAGCACGGCATCTCGGGCAACTACTACCTCGATACCGCCACCGGCAGGCCGATCGTCATGACCGGCCCGGAGTTGCTGCGGGGAGACACCATCCTTTCCCGGTTTGCGGCTGTTGGAGGAAAAGTCATCTCCATCACGGCGAAAGACAAACTGCGCAAGCAGCTCGGCAAGAACCTCGACGTCTCGAAAGGCAACATCAGCTTTTCCTCGGAGTTCGCCTCGAAAGCGACCGTGCAGGAGAACGGCATCGACAAGGTGCTCGAGCTCACCGGCATGGCGCAGCCCGACATGTACTCGATGGAGCTGTCGCTGTTCGTGCTCGAGGCCGGCATCAAATTGCTCGAAGCCAAGCGCCCCGACCTGATGTACCTCTCGCTCACCGACTGGGTGCAGCACAAGTACGCGCCCGAGGAGTCGGAGGCGAAGCGCTTCTACCGCGAGATCGACGCGCGCTTCGGCCGCCTCGCCGAGCTCGGCGCCACGGTGGCGCTGACCGCCGACCACGGCATGAACGACAAGTCCGACAACGAGGGCAAGCCCAACGTCATCTGGCTGCAGGACATCCTCGACCGGAAGTTCGGCAAGGGCGACACGCGCGTGATCTGCCCGATCACCGATGCCTTCGTCGGCCACCACGGCGCGCTCGGCGGCTTCGTGCGCGTCTATTGCCAGGGCAAGGCCAAGCCGCGCGAGGTGATCGCGGCGATCGCAGCGATCGACGGTGTCGAGCAGGCGCTCAGCCGCGAAGATGTGTGCCGGCTCTACGAGCTGCCACCCGACCGCGAGGGCGACGTGGCGGTGATCTCGCGCGCCGACGTGTGCATCGGCGGCGCCGAGGCCGAGCACGACCTCGCGGGCCTGAAGGGCCACCGCCTGCGTACCCACGGCGGGGTGTCGGAGGCGCGGGTGCCGATCATCATCAACCGGCCGCTGAACGACGAGTACCGCCTCAAGGTCGTCGGCGGGATGCTGAAGAGCTACGAGATCTTCGACTACGCGCTGAACGGGGTCGCTCAGTAATGGTTGAAATGAGGGCCAAGAGCGGCCGGCTGGCGGTCTACGACAAGCCGAAGGCGCCCTTTGAGCTGAGGAGCTTTCCAATCCGCGCGCCGAAGAGCGACGAGGTGCTGGTCAAGATTCGCATGTCCACCATCTGCCGCTCCGACATCCACTCCTACCTCGGCCACCGTCCCAATCCGTGCCCAGGCGTGCTCGGCCACGAGATCATCGGCAACATCGTCGAGCTGGGTTCCGGGATCAAGCGCGACATGAGGGGGGATCTTCTTCAGGCGGGCGACCGCATCACCTGGAGCGAGTACTTCATCCCGGGCGACAGCTACTACACCGAGGTGCTCGACCTGCCGCAGAAGTCCCCCGGCGTCGACAAATACGGTCACATGGCGGTCACGACCGAGCCGCACCATCACGGCGGTTTCGGGGAGTACTGCTACATCCTCCCGCGCTCCTGGATCCTCAAGCTGCCGGCGGAGCTCACCGACGAAGAGGCGACGCCGATCAATTGCGGAGTCGCCACGGTGATCTGCGTCACCGAGCAGGCCGAAGTGGCGATGGGCGACGCGGTGGTGATCCAAGGGCTCGGGCTGCTCGGTCTCTATGCCGCCGCGATCTGCAAGGCGCGCGGCGCGCGGCTGGTGATCGGCGTGGACAAGGTGGCCGCGCGGCGCGAGCTGGCCGCCCGCTTCGGCGTGGATCACGTTTTCGATGAAGTGAAGAACGTCAAGGATCTGTGCAGGCCGGAGGGGGCAGACGTAGTGCTCGAGCTCTGCGGCGACCCGTCGGTGATCCCGGCCGGCATCCAGTACCTGCGCACCGGCGGCCGCTATGTCCTTGGCGGCCTGGTGAACCCGGACGCGTTCGTGAGCATCGATGCGAACCAGATCCTGCGCAAGCTGCTGACGATCCGCGGCGTGCACAACTACCACCCGCGCCACCTGATCGAGGCGCTCGATTTCGTGCACCAGAACCGCAAGCGCTTCCCGTTCCACTCTCTGGTGGACGGCAAGTACAAGCTGGAGGAAGTGGGCAAGGCCATGCAGGACGCGGCGGACCGCAAGGTGCTGCGCGCGGCAATCGTTCCTTAGAGGAGGAGACAGATGAAAAAGCTCGTTTTGCTTTCGTTGTTGGCAGCGCTTGCGGTCCCTGCGTGGGGACAGGGCACGGCCAAGCCCGGCGTGCTCACGGTGGGTTTCATACCCGCCGAGGACTCGCGCGCGATGGTGCGCCAGTCGCAGGCGATCCTGGACATCGTCGCCAAGCACACCGGCATGAAGGTCGATACGTTCGTCGGCTCGGACTACAACGCCACGATCGAGGCGCTGCGCGCCGGCCACCTCGACGTCGCGCTGCTCGGGCCGTTCTCGTACGTGCTCGCGACCACGGTGGCGCCGGTCGAGGCGTTCGCGGTCACGGTGATTGCGCGCACCATGCAGCCGAGCTACCAGTCGATCATCATCGCGGCCAAGGACGGGCCGATCAATTCGCTCGCCGACATCAAGGGCAAGAGCTTCGCGTTCGTCGACCCGGGCTCGACCTCCGGCTTCATGGTGCCCTCGGCGGCGTTCATCAAGGCGGGCATTACGCCGGAGAAGGATTTCCGCCAGGTGATGTACTCGGGCGGCCACGACGCCACCATCGTGGCGGTGGACTCGGGCAAGGTCGAGGCCGGCGCGGTCGCCGACCGCATCTATGAGCGCGGCTGCGCCAAGGGGCTCGCCGACTGCAACAAGCTGAAGGTGGTCTGGACGTCCCCGCCGATCCCGAACGACCCGCTGCTCTACCGCAAGAACCTGCCCGAGGACATGAAGAAGAAGATCCGCGACGCGTTCTTCAGCGTGAAGAACCTGGCGTTCGGCGAGATGGGCACCGTGGCGCGCTTCGACCCGGCGACCGACAAGGACTACGACCCGATCCGCGAGATCGCCTCGGCGCTGAAGCTCGACTTGCGCAAGATGAAGTAGGGCAATGGCCGTCGGCGTATCCGCTCCGGGAATAGATCTCCTCGAGGATCTACGGGCGCGCAAGCGCTGGCGGCTGCACCACATCGCGCTCGCCGGCGCGATCGTCGCCTTCCTCGCCTGGTGCGCCGACGGCGTCAACCTGCGCCCGGGCGAGGTGGCGGGCGCCCTGCCGGCGATCGGCGAGTACTTCGCGCGCATGTGGCCGCCGAAGTGGGAGTTCTCCGAGGTCCTGTGGAAGCCGGCGCTCGAGACGCTGTACATCGCTCTCTGGGGCAACGTGATCGCGCTCTTCATCGGGCTGCCGCTCGGGTTATGTGCAGCAGGAAATGTCGTGCGTTCGCGTCTCGTGAGGAACACCGCCAAAGCGATCCTCAACCTGCTGCGCAGCATCTCGGAGCTGATCTGGGCCGTGTTCTTCGTCGCCGCGGTCGGCCTCGGGCCGTTTCCCGGCGCGCTCGCGCTCGGCGTCAACTTCGGCGGCATCCTCGGTCGGCTCTACGCCGAGGCTCTGGAGAACATCGACCCCGGTCCGGTCGAAGCCCTCGCCGCGACCGGCGCGAGCCGCCTGCAGATCATCGCGTACGCCATGTTGCCGCAGGCGCTGCCGCAGTTCGTGACCTACAACCTGTACTGGTTCGAGGTCGGCGTGCGCTCGGCGACCGTGCTCGGCATGGTGGGTGCGGGCGGCATCGGCTTCGAGCTGGTCACCACGATCCGCCTCTTCGAGTGGCGCGAGACCGGCGTCGTGCTGCTCCTTATCCTCGCGATGGTGACCGTGATCGACCTCGCTTCTACCTACATTCGCGGACGGATCTATGGTTCTTGAAATAAGGAATGTCTCCAAGACCTATCCGGGGGCGGCGCAGCCCGCCTTGAGTGACGTCAGCATCAGCGTTCCGGCGGGCCAGTTCCTGGTGATCCTCGGGCCGAGCGGCGCCGGCAAGTCGAGCCTCATGCGCTGCATCAACCGGCTGGTCGAACCCACCTCCGGGCAGGTTTTTTTCGAGAACAAGCCAATCATGGGCGACCTGCGGGCGATCCGGCGGCAGTTCGGCATGGTGTTCCAGCAGTTCAACCTGGTAAAGCGCTTGAGCGTCCTCACCAATGTGCTCTCCGGGCGCCTCGGCTACCGCAGCGTGGCGCGCAGCCTGTTCTACAGCTTCCCGGAGAGCGACAAGCAGATCGCGGCCGAATGCCTGGCACGCGTCAACATGGAGCACAAGGCGTTCCAGCGCGCCGACACGCTCTCCGGCGGCGAGCAGCAGCGCGTGGCGATTGCGCGCGCGCTGGCGCAGCAGCCGAAGGTGATCCTCGCCGACGAGCCGGTGGCGAGCCTCGACCCGAAGATCGCGCGCCAGGTGCTCGGCTACCTGCGCCAGGTGGCGAAGGAGCTTGGCATCACGGTGCTGTGCAACCTCCACCAGGTCGACTACGCGCGCGAGTTCGCCGAGCGCATCGTCGGCATGAGCCGCGGCCGCGTGGTATTCGATGGCCTTGCTGCGCAGCTCAATGAAGAGGTCTTGAACCGGATCTATTACGCCACTGCGGAGGAGCAGGCCGCATGACGGTCGCGGGCGTCCTCGCCGCAGAAGCGCAACGGCGCAGAGAGGGTTTCAGAAGAGCCCTTTTATGGAGCACGGGCGCGCTTGCCCTGCTCTGGTTCACCGCGGCGCAGATTGGCCTCAACCCGGCGGCGCTGGTGCGCGGCGTGCCCTTCATGCTGGATTTCTTCGGCCGTATGTTCCCGCCCGACCTCGCGCACCTCGCGCTCTTGCGCGACGCGACGGTCGAGACGGTGCAGATCGCGGTCTGGGGCACGCTGATCGCGATCGTGCTGTCGATCCCGCTCGCGCTGCTCGGCGCGCGCAACACCACCCCGCACGCGCTCGTATTCCACGCGACGCGGATGTTCCTCAACGCGCTGCGCTCGATCAACGAGCTGGTGTTCGCCCTGATCTTCGTCGCCGCCGTGGGGCTCGGCCCGTTCGCCGGCGTGCTCGCGATCGCGCTGCACGCCACCGGCATGCTCGCCAAGTTCTGCGCCGAGGAGGTCGAGGGCGTGGACCGCGGCCCGATCGAGGCGATGCGCGCGACCGGCGCCGGCCGGCTGCAGGTGATCCTGTTCGGCATCGTGCCGCAGGTCGTGCCCGCGTTCGTCAGCTACTCGGTGTACCGCTTCGACGTCAGCATCCGCGCCGCCACCATCCTCGGCCTGGTGGGCGCCGGGGGCCTGGGCTTCTCGCTCATCAAGACGATGAAGCTCTTCCTCTACCACCAGACCGCGACCTGCATCCTGGTGATCTTCGTGCTGGTGGCCGTGTCCGACTGGCTGTGCGCGCGCATCCGCGCGAGGATCCTGTGAAACGGGGTCTTTTTCTCGCCTTGGCGCTCGCCGCCTGTTCAGGCGGGGAGCAGGTTACCGCGCACGTCGCTCGCGGCAAGGCGCTGCTCGCCGAGCAGAAGTACGAAGCGGCGGCGGCCGAGCTGTCCAAGGCGACCGCGCTCGACAGGAACTCGGCGGACGCCTGGCTGCAGCTCGGCCATGCCTATCGCGGCCTGAAGCAGTACGACACCGCGCTCGCCGCCTACGTCGCGGCGAAGAAGATCGACCGGCACTCGGTGGCGCCGCACGTGGCCCACGCCAAGGTGCAGCTCGAGCTCGAGCGCGTCGAGCTCGCCACGACCGAGCTCAATTTCGTGGTCGAGATGGACCCGAAGAACCTCGAGGCGCTGATCCTGCTCGGCCAGGTGTCGCAGCTGCCGCACAAGCTGCCCGACGGCACCTTCGGCGTGAGCCGGGCGAGCCTGGAGCGCGCCGAGCTCAACCTGCAGGCGGCGACGAGCCTCGCGCCGCATAATGCGGAAGCGAACTACGAGCTCGCGCGCGTCTCGCAGAAGCTCGGCAAGGCCGAGCAGGCGGCTGCCGCCTGGCGCCAGCTCGAATCCCTCGCCGCTACGGACGCGGCGGCGGTGGTCCTGCTCAAGATGAAGGAGCATAAGTAATGCATGCACGCACCAAGGCCGTAGCAAGCCCCCGCCGCGAGGCGATGCGCATCGCGGGCGAGAAGGTCCACGGCGAGCGGGTATTGGAAGTTCGTTTTCCCTATACGAACGAAATTGTCGCCACGGTGCCGAAGGCGACGGTCGAGGATGTGAAGCGCGCCTTTCGTATCGCGCGCGAGTACAAGCCGAGCCTCACGCGCTACGAGCGCTACAAGATCCTGATGCGCGCCGGCGAGATCATCGCCAAGCGCAAGGACGAGATCGCGCGCACCATCACGCTCGAGTCGGGCCTGTGCCTGAAGGACTCGATGTATGAAGTCGGCCGCGCGAGCGACGTGCTGCTGTTCGCCGCCAACCAGGCGCTGGTGGACGACGGCCAGGTGTTCTCTTGCGACCTGACGCACCACGGCAAGGTGCGCAAGGTGTACACGCTGCGCGAGCCGCTGTTGGGCGCGATCTCCGCGATCACGCCATTCAACCATCCACTGAACCAGGTGATCCACAAGGTGGCGCCGGCGGTGGCGACCAACAACCGCATGGTGGTGAAGCCGACCGAGAAGACGCCGCTCGCGGCGCTGATCCTCGCCGACGTGCTGTACGAGGCGGGGCTGCCGCCGCAGATGCTGTCGGTGATCACCGGCGACCCGAAGGAGATCGCCGACGAGATGATCACCAACGCCGACGCCGACATGGTGACCTTCACCGGCGGGGTGCCGATCGGGAAGTACATCGCCTCGAAAGCGGGCTACAAGCGCATGGTGCTCGAGCTGGGCGGCAACGATCCGATCGTGGTGATGGAGGACGCCGACCCGGCGAAAGCGGCGGCGCTCGCCGCGGCGGGCTCCTACAAGAACTCGGGGCAGCGCTGCACCGCGGTGAAGCGCATCCTGGTGCACGAGAAGATCGCCGACGAGTTCGTGTCGCATCTGGTGAAGATCACCGAGGGCTGGAGCTACGGCGATCCCCTGGACCCGAACGTCGAAATGGGCACGGTGATCAACGAGGACGCGGCCAAGCTGTTCGAGCGGCGCGTGAACGACGCCTGCGCCAAGGGCGCAAAGCTGCTGGTCGGCAACAAGCGCAGCGGCGCGTCGTACTCGCCGACCGTGGTGGACCGGGTTACTCCGGATATGGAGCTCGTGCGGGAGGAGACGTTTGGGCCAGTCTCTCCCGTCTTGAGGTTTAGAGACGCGGACGAGGCCATCCGCCTGGTGAACGGCACGGCGTACGGCCTTTCTTCCGGGGTGTGCACCAACCGCATCGACTATGTGACGAAGTTCGTCACCGCGCTCAACGTCGGCAGCGTCAACGTCTGGGAAGTGCCGGGCTACCGCCTGGAGAGCACGCCGTTCGGCGGCATCAAGGATTCGGGCCTGGGCATCAAGGAAGGCGTGGTCGAGGCGATGAAGAGCTTTACCAACGTCAAGACCTATTCGATCCCTTGGTAATCGAGCAAATCATCGGCTTGTACCAGGCTAAGGGCGGGCGCGAGTACGAGGGCGAGGGCATCACGCAGCTCGAGCACGCGCTGCAGAGCGCGCACCTTGCCGAGCAGGCCGGCGCCGCGCCCGCGCTGGTGTGCGCGGCGCTGCTGCACGACATCGGCCACCTGCTGAACGACCGCGGCGAGACGCCGACGCTGCGCGGCATCGACGACCTGCACCAGTACGTGGCGCTGCCGGTCCTGCGGCCCCACTTCCCCGAGGCCGTGCTCGGCCCGATCCGCCTGCACGTCGACGCCAAGCGCTATCTCTGCGCCACGCGCACCGAGTACTACGACCAGCTGTCCGAGGATTCGAAGCGCAGCCTCGCGCTTCAGGGCGGCGTGTTCAGCGCCGAGGAAGCCGGGCGCTTCATCAGCCAGCCGTACGCGCAGGAAGCGGTCAGCGTGCGGTTGTGGGACGATGCGGCCAAGGTTCCCGGCGCCCAGACTCCCGACCTTGCCCACTTCGAAGCCGCGCTGCGCGCATGCCGCTTGAGGTCACCCTAGCGGTACTCGGCGCCGCCCTGGCGCACGCCACCTGGAACGCGATGATCAAGTCGAGCAGCAACGTGCTGCTCGACACGGTGCTGATCGTGTTCTTCGCCGGCCTGGTCACGGCGCCCTTCATGCTTGTCGTCGACGCGCCGGCCCCGGCGGTGTGGCCCTACATCGCCGCCTCGATGGCGATCCACATCGCCTACTACGTCGCGCTGGTCGGGGCCTATCGCGCCGGCGACCTGTCGCACGGCTACCCGATCATGCGCGGCCTCGCGCCGCTCATCGTCAGCGTGTGCGCGCTCGCCTGGCTGGGCGAGGTGCCGACGCCGATGGTCTGGGTGGGCGTGCTGCTCATCTGCGGCGGCGTGCTGTCGCTCGGCTTCGCCGGGTTCCATTGGCAGGAATCGCGCCGCTCGCTCGGCTGGGCGCTCGCCAACGCGGTGATCATCGCTGCCTACACCCTGGTCGACGCCGCCGGCGTGCGCACCGCGGGCAAGGCCGAGGTCTACGTCGTCTGGCTCTTCACCCTCGATGCGCTGCCCTTTTCGCTTTTGATTTTTCTGATGAAGCGAAAAGAGCTGACCTCCTATGCGAGGCAGTTCTGGCTGCGCGGCGTGGTTGGCGGCGTGCTGTCGGCAGGGGCGTATGCCGTGGTGCTCTGGGCGATGTCCCGAGCCCCGGTCGCGGCGGTGGCAGCGCTGCGCGAAACCTCGGTGATTTTCGCCGCGCTGATCGGCGCCTGGCTTCTCAAGGAAGGCCACATCGCGCGCCGCCTCGCCGGCGCGGGCATCGTCGCCGCGGGAGTGATCGCCCTGAAGCTATGAACGCCGAGATCGTCATCGTCGGCGGCGGCATCGTCGGCGCGAGCGTCGCCTACCACCTGGCGAAGCTCGGCCGGCGCGACGTCGTGCTGCTGGAGCAGGGCCGTCTTACCTGCGGCACGACCTGGCACGCCGCCGGGTTGGTCGGGCAGATGCGCCCGAACCGCTCGATGACGCGCATGAGCCAGTACGGCATCCAGCTCTACTCGACCCTCGAGCAGGAAACCGGTCTTGCCACCGGCTGGAAGCAATGCGGCAGCGTCAACGTTGCGCGCACACCCGAGCGCTGGATCGTGTTCCAGCGCCAGGCCGCGATGGCGCGCAGCTTCGGCATCGAGGTCGACCTCCTGAGTCCGCAGGAGGCACTCGCCCGGTGGCCGCTGCTGCGCATCGACGACCTGCAGGGCGCGCTGTGGTTTCCGGCCGACGGCAAGGCGAACCCGGCGGACCTGGCGATGAGCCTGGCGAAGGGCGCGAGGAATCTCGGCGTGCAGATCCGCGAGGGTGTCCAGGTTTCTTCGGTGAACAAGAAGAATGGATTCGTCAGCGGCGTCGAAACCAGCGAAGGCCCGATTTCGTGCGAGATCCTGGTCAACTGCGCCGGGCAGTGGGCGCGTGCGCTGGGCGCCCAGGACGGCGTCAACATCCCGCTGCACTCCGCCGAGCACTTCTACATCGTGACCGAGGCGATCGAGGGCGTGCACCCGATGCTGCCGGTGATGCGCGACCCCGACGGCTTCATCTACTTCAAGGAGGAGGTCGGCGGGCTGGTGATGGGCGGCTTCGAGCCGGTGGCGAAGCCCTGGGGCATGGAGGGCATCCCGGACAGGTTCGAGTTCCAGCTCCTGCCCGAGGACTGGGACCAGTTCCAGCCGCTGATGGAGGCCGCGATGCACCGCGTGCCGGCGCTCGAGACCGCGGGCGTGAAGATGCTGCTGAACGGGCCGGAGAGCTTCACCCCCGACGGCAACTTCATCCTCGGCGAGGCGCCGGAGATCCGCAACTACTTCGTCGCCGCCGGCTTCAACTCGGCGGGCATCGCCAACGCCGGCGGCGCGGGCAAGCTGCTGGCCGAGTGGATCGCGGGCGGCGAGGCGCCGATGGACCTCTTCGAGGTCGACGTCCGCCGCTTCGGCGCCTTCGCTGCCGACGCCGCATGGCTCAAGGCGCGCACCGTCGAGACCCTCGGCCTGCACTACGCCATGCGCTGGCCGCGCCACGAGCTCGAATCGGGTCGCCCGCAGAGGATTTCGCCGCTCTACGAGCGATTGAAATCCAAAGGCGCCCAGTTCGGCTCCAAGTTCGGCTGGGAGCGCGCCAACTACTTCGGCCCGAAGATGGAGTACACGCTCGGGCGCCCGAACTGGCTCGCCGCGGTGATCGAAGAGCAGCGCGCGATCCGAAACGCGGTCGGCATCCTCGACCAGACCTCGTTCGGCAAGCTGCGCGTGCGCGGCCGCGACGCTCTAGCGCTCCTCGAGCGGGTGTGCGCCAACCGCATCGGCAAGCTCGCCTACACCGCGATGCTCAACCGCAAGGGCGGCTTCGAGAGCGACGTCACCGTGCAGCGCTGGGCGGACGACGACTTCTTCATCGTCACCGGCTCGGCGCAGCCGG
>Ga0208685_1000521_pt1 | contig 13499 bp, 16 predicted proteins | sample EasRivMeERMLT890_FD_187533 | JGI IMG/M metagenome (GOLD analysis project Ga0208685, IMG submission 187533) | Soil microbial communities from meander-bound floodplain in the East River, Colorado, USA - East River MetaG ERMLT890 (SPAdes) (version 2) | ecosystem: Environmental > Terrestrial > Soil...
CGAATGTGACAGGCGGGAAAGCGTGGCCTTTCTCCAGGTTGGCGACGGTCAAGGGCATGCTCAGGACGGTTTGGCGAAGCGGCTGATGTCGATCGCGCGGCGCTCGTGGCGGCCCTCGCCGATCTTGGCGCCCGTGGCGTTGTATGCCTCGACGTCAAAGATCGCCTTGCGCTCGTCTGATTCCGCAACGCTGGCCTTGATCGTGACGCTCATGCCGATGGGTGTGGGAGCGGAGTGTTTAATGTCGACCTTGTAGCCGACGGAGCTCTCGGTGGACTCGAGGAACGGGAGCATCATCTTCAGGCAGAGACCCTCGAAGTGGGCGACCATCGTGGGGGTGGAATACATGGGCATTGGGAGGTGCTTCACGCCCATATCGGGCGTTGTCTCGATGATCATTTCGTCGGCAGTCCCCTCGGGGATTGGCTTCATGCGGGCACCTCCTGAGTCTGAGGCCAGTAAACCACAGATTGCACGGATGAAACACTCGGGCAGGCGTCCGAGTAGACGCTAGCCGCTCTGCTACGATGGGCTCGATGCCCACAGTGCGAGTGTTGCCCGAGGAGATCTTGTTCGAGGCCGAGGAAGGCCAGACGATAATGGACGCCGCGCACGACGCCGGATACTACTGGCCGACGACGTGCGGCGGTCAGGGGATTTGCACGAGTTGCGCCTGCATGGTCGAGGAGGGCGGCGAGAACCTGGACGAAATGGGCCGGGGCGAGTTCAAGACGCTGGCAGAGGACCGCGGCGAGGGTGCGGTGCGGTCGGGGAGGGTGCGGTTGGCGTGCCAGGCGCGGGTCAACGGCGAGGTGGTGGTGACCAAGCGGGGGGTGGTGCGGGAGTAGCGACGACGACTACTCCGAGATGCCTGCGAGGGCGTCGATGACCGGTTGAAAGGTGGAGGTGTGTTTGGGCAGGATTTCGTCCTTCAGTACGCGTCCAGTGTCCATCTCGAAATACAGCCTGGATACGTCCCAGACGTTGGTCGCCCCCGTGGAGTATGCAAGAAACGTTATCCGGCGGTCCGTGTCCACTGGACCCTCGCCAGGGCGCATATCATACAGCTTCATCCCTGCAGGCAATCGAATAGTTTCACCCGCGATCACAATGTCGAAATTCGTTGGAGTCGGAGTCGGCGTCCCGCCCCTGGCGGTGACCATCGCCTCAAACACGCTCCAGTCCTCTGGAAGGATATTCGCTCGCCGTATCTCTCCGCCGCTTAGCTGTATCCATGATTCTCCCGCAGCTAGGGGATTTGAGTCGTAAGTGATGGTTCGTACGGTTCCAACCCCCTCGCTGATGTGACCTTGACCGACGCGAGTGCCCGCCGGCATTTCATACTCAAAGCCGTTGATGGTCACGGCGACGCTTGTTGCGGTTGGTGTCACGGTCGGTTGAACCTGAGGGCTGTCCGAGGCCACCGCCTCCGGGCTCACCGGAACAGCTGTGGGGGAGCGTTCCGCGACCGCTGGTGGTCGGTACGCGACGTTCGGCTCACTGCCGTTTGCGTTCAGGCCAACGAAAATGCCGACGCCCGCCGTCACTACGATGACGGTTCCGCCAACAACCAACTGAGTTAGGAGGCGTGAGTTCATCTTCTCTACCACACCATTCTACTCCTGCACGTGTGAGGCGAGTGCCATTGAGCCGCTAGCTCGGCAGCGCGTAAAATGGGCGCCAACCTGACATGACGTACGTAATCACGGAACCTTGCATCGGCACGAAGGATGCGTCCTGCGTGGATGTCTGCCCGGTGGACTGCATCCACTCCGCGGAGGAGGACGGGCAGTACTTCATCAACCCGGAGACCTGCATCGACTGCGCGGCGTGCGAGACGGTGTGCCCGGTGAGCGCGATCTACTTCGAGGACGACGTGCCCCCGGAGTGGAAGCAGTACACGGACATCAACGCGGACTGGTTCAAGACACACGAGACGAGCGACCAGTGGCGGTCGCGGACGGAGCGGACCGAGGGGACGTGAGGTGCGAGGTGACAGGTGAGAGCTAACACCTAGCACCTACGAACCGCGTCAGCCTTGACCCCACATCCGCGCTGCATTTATTCTTGTCCATAGTGGCGATAGGAATTGCCAATACCTTGCGATAGGGATTGCTTGTGGATTTTGGACAGATAGAGGCGTTCGTGCAGGTGGCGGGAAACCGCTCGTTTAGCCGCGCGGCGGAAGTGCTGCAGTTAACACAGCCCTCGATCACGGCTCGTATCCAGGCGCTGGAGCGCGAGATGGGCGAGGAACTTTTCGAGCGTGGCGGGCGCGGGGTGGGGCTGACAGACGCGGGGCGGATCTTCCTCCCCTACGCGGACCGGATACTGCAGTCATTGCAAGAGGCGCGGGATGCTGTGGAGGAGGTGCGCCACGTACAGGCGGGGTCCTTGCGCGTGGGATCGGCGATTACTATCTCAACCTACGTGCTGCCGGGGATCTTGCACCGGTTCACGCAGGAATTTCCAGGCGTGGACGTTGTTGTGCGCACCGGCCGCTCGGAGCAGGTGCTGAACATGCTGCTCTCGGACGAGGTTCAGGTGGCGATTGTGCGGACGCTGTCGGGTCCGGACCTGGACGAAGTGACGCTCTACGAAGACAACATCGTGCTCGTGGCCTACCCGACACACGCGTTCGCCCGAACGGGGCGGGCGACGATCAAGGAGGCGGCGCGCGAGCCGATCGTGCTGTTCGACCGCGGCTCCTCGTACTACGCGATGATCCACGACCTCTTCCGCAAGGCCTCGGTGATCCCGAACGTGGCGATGGAGCTGGACTCGCTGGAGGCGACCAAGCGGATGGTGGAGGAGGGGATGGGAATCGCGTTGGTTCCGCGGGTAACGGCGGAGCGGGAGCTGGCGGCGGGCACCCTTGTGGAGGTGGAACTGACGGACATTCCGCCGATCAAGCGGCCGATCTCGCTGATCGTGCGGCGCAACCGAAAGCGGTCGCGGACGGTGCAGGCGTTCGTGGACATGATGACCGAGGCGTACCGGGCACAGCCGGTCGGTCGCTAGCGTTTCAGCGCCTCTGCCCGCAACTCCTTCAGGATCGCGACATTCTTTGCGTCGGGTCCCTCGTCGTCAAAGCCGGGTACCTCGAGGAGGAAGGGGAGGTCGGCGAAGGCGTGATGAGACATAACGTTGATGAATCCTTCTCGGCCTATGTGGCCCTCCCCGATGTTCGCGTGGCGGTCCAACCCTCGCCCCAGCTCCGCCTTCGAGTCGTTGGCGTGGACGGCGACGAGGCGGTCAAGGCCGATCTCGCCCTCGAACTCGGCCATCGTGGCCGCAAGGCCCTTGGGCGAGGCGATGTCGTAATTGGCGGCGAAACTGTGGCACGTGTCGAGGCAGACTTTGACGCGGTCACTGCCCACGTCGCGGACGATGCGGCCAAGTTCGGAGAATTTCGAACCGATGCCGCCACCCATGCCGGCACTGTTCTCCAGGATCAGCCAGGCGTCGTCCGGGGTCGCCGTTAAGACCTTCTGACACTGGTCGATTAGTTGCTCGACGCAGGCGTCGTAGCCTGCGCCCTGGTGGCTACCGAGGTGGAAGATGACGCCCTTCGCGCCTATGAGCGAAGCCGCGGTCATCTCGTCCACCAGTGCGTTGAACGACTTCTCGAGCTGTTCCGGCTTCGGACTGGCAAGGTTGATGAGGTAGAGGCCGTGGATGAACGCCGGGCCAACGTCGTGTTCCGCAGAGAGCTTCTTGAACTCGGCGACCTCGTCCTTCTTGTAGGTCTTTCGCGCCCAGGCTTTGGGTGATCCCGAGAAGACCTGGATGGTCTCGGCGCCGATGTCGAGGGCTCGGCCGATGGCGGTGTGAGTGCCGCCGGAGGTGCTGACGTGGGCCCCAATCCTGATCATCGGTGGCAGTATCGCAGGGGCGGACGTTTGGCAGCAAGGAGGGGTTGACACGATTGAATGGTAAGTGGTAGCTTACGGTAAGCGATGACTTACGGTAATGCTTTGCAGGCACTGGCGGACCCTACACGCCGCGATATCTTCGAGCGGCTGGGCGCCGGCCCGCGGTCGGTGGGCGAGCTGGCGGCGGGGTTGCCGGTGTCGCGGCCCGCGGTGTCACAACACCTGCGGGTTCTCCGCGAGGCGCAGTTGGTCGCCGAACGCCGAGAGGGCACGCGGAACATCTACAACGTGGACCCACGAGGTATCGAGGAGCTGCGTCTGTACCTCGACCGGCACTGGGGCGAGGTTCTGCGCGCGTTCAAAAAGGAAGCAGAAGCAACAGCAAAACGAAGGAGGGACAAGAAATGAACGAATCAACAACGGGGATGGCCGTTCGAAAAGAGATCGTCGTTGAAGCGCCGATCGAGGTCGCCTTCGAGGTGTTCACCAGGGGCATCGCCACCTGGTGGCCGATGGCCACCCACTCAACGAGCGAAGCCCGCGCGCGAAACGTCACCCTGGAGGGTCGCAAAGGGGGTCGATTGTACGAGACGGATGTTGACGGCAAGGAGTTCGACTGGGGCGAAGTCACGCACTGGGAACCGCCGAACGCCGTGACCTTTACGTGGCACCTGGGTCGCGCGCCGGAGATTGCGCAACTCGTGGAGGTCCGGTTCGCCGCAGAAGGCGATGGCACCCGAGTCGAGCTCGTTCATACGGGATGGGAGCGGCTTGGTGAGGAAGGAGTGGAGATGGTTAAGAACTACGACAGCGGTTGGGACTTCGTGCTTGGCCGGTACGTGGAGGGCGTTGCGGGACGCTAGTTTCAGGCGCCCAGGTTGCTTCGCGCCGCTTCTTTAAGCTCGGGACGGAAGTCGGGGTGGGCGACCGCTATCAATTCCTGGGCGCGCTGGCGGTGGTTTTTCCCCCAGAGGCGCGCCACGCCGTACTCAGTGATGATCGTGTCCGCGAAGTAGCGCGGCACCGTTACTGTGGTGCCGGGTTCGTGCGTCGCAACGATGCGCGAGATCGCGCCGCCCATCGCCGTCGAGGGGAGCATTGTCACAGCGCGGCCGCCGCGGGAAAGCACGGCGGTCATGTGGGTCTCGGGCTGGCCGCCAGTGCCGTTAATGAGCCGGCCACCGAAGACGGACTCGGAGTTGATCTGTCCGATGAGGTCGATGGAGATGGCGTTGTTCAAGGAATGGAAGTTGTCGTTCTGCGAGCCGACGCGGACGTCGAGAACGTAATCGGGATCGTAGACCTCGAACTTCGGGTTGTTGGCGACGATCTTGAGTCCCTCGGAGTCGGATCCGGACCAGGCAACAGCCACGGCCTTGCCGGGGTGAAGCGCCTTCTTGCTGCCGTTGATCACGCCCTCCTCGACAAGCTGGGCAATGCCTGGAATCACCATCTCGGTGTGGAGGCCAAGGTCGTGCTTGCCCTCAAAAGCGCCGGCACGGGCCAGGTACATGCTTGGTTCGCCGACGCCGATCTGGATCGTGGCACCGTCGGGGAGGATCTCGCCGACGTAGCCGGCGATCGTGCGAGCTGCCTCCGGGGGTTCGGCGAGCCCGAGGGTAAGGCGCACCTGGTGGGGCGTTACGCGTGTCATCGCGGGGCCGATAACGATCAGCCGGTCAAGATCGCCCTTCAGGTCGTCCACGACGGACTGGTACTCGGCCTTGAGAGATTCGTCCTCCACTCGGCTCAACCAGCGGTCAACGATGGGTTGGGTGATCTCGATTGGTGGCACCTCGACGAAGCGGTCGAATTCGGAAACATGGATCCTGTTCTCGCCGCACACGGGGCGGAGCCCCGGATCGACCTCGGCAATGGTCTTGCGCGCGGCTCGTACATAGAGGCGTTTGTTCCAGTTGTGGGCGCCGAACTGGACGTAGCCGTCGTCGTCGGGCGGAGTCACAGAGACCAGGAAAACATCGACCGGACGCTCTTCTCCGCGTTCATCACGCTGACCCTTGAAATTGAGGGAGAAGAGATTGGGAAGGTAAGTGGCGCGGCCTTCGTCCGTGGCGACACGGCCGAAGTCGCCGATGAACAGCTCGAACTCCATATCGAAGAGGTCTTCGGCCGAGCCGTAAAGGTACCCAGGGTCGGTCAACGGGGCGCTCAGGCGTAAGGCGACGGGACCCGTGGCTTGAACGTGCCGGAAGAGCGCGGCTTGCAGGGTCCTGGGGCCGGCAATCGGGATGGCTACGAGGTCGCCCTTATTGACCTCCGCCATCGCTTCATCGGCAGAAGACAGCCGTTTCTTGTACTCTTCCCGCCAGTCCATGCATCTACCTTTCTGAGGGTTGGCGTTCATTATGGAGAGACGGCACTTCGCCAACAAGCAATCTCTTGTGGACGGTCTTTGGTGGCGACGATTAACATGGATGGAGGCCATACCCGAGTAGATACATGTCAAACAGGATTGAGCGCGAAGTAGAAGAGTTGCTGGCCGGCCTCGATGCGCTGCCTCCGGAGAAGCCGCTGAAGCGGCGGGTGAGTGATGTCGTGCTCTCGCCGTTCCGGGCCATCGGCGAGCTGATTCAATCGATCCATCTGCCGCGGATTAACGCGGGTCACCTGCTCCTATTCGCGATCGCGATCATCGTGGTGGCCTACGTTGCCGGAGGCGATTCCCCGTTGTGGAACGTCATCATCGCAACGGGGATTATCCTGTTCATCGCCGCCTTCATCCTTTCGCTGAGGCGGCAATCGAAGCCGCCAGCGGTGCGGTACTGGCGGGACCGTCCGATGGACCTGGACCGCAGTGATCAGCGGTCGTGGTGGCGGCGGAAGAACCGGCAGTAGCTATCGCCCGAGCCTCGCGTCTCCGCGCAGCCGTTACTTTCTCGGCGCTAATAGTGCTCGCTGCCGCGTGCGGCGGCAACGGGGACGCAGACGAGGAGTCGGCGTCACCGACATTCTCGCCCAGCCCAAGCCCAAGTCCCTCCGCCTCGCCCAGTCCCAGTCCCACTCCCGTTACGCTAGGTCCTCCTACCTTTGACCCGAACCGCGCCGCCGGGCACGTGAGTGCGCTTGCCACTCAGATAGGGATCCGTTCGGCGGGAAGTCCTGGAGAGAAGCACGGGGCCGAGTATATCCGCGACCAGCTGGCGTCTTACGGTTACCAGACGGCGTTGCAGCCGTTTCCGATTGGTGGATCCGCGACGCAAGTGGCGACACTGAGCACAACCGGGACATCGGGGGGTGACATCCCGACCGTTGCGCTGACCGGGAGTTCAACGGGCGGGGCGAACGCGGAGATGGTCGTTGCCGGGTTGGGATACCCGCAAGAGTTCCCCGCGAACACCTCGGGCCGGATCGCTCTGGTGAAGCGGGGAGAGATCTTCTTCAGCGAGAAGGTCGCGAATGCGCAGCGAGCCGGCGCGAGTGCCGTGATCATCTACAACAACGCTCCCGGTGGATTCACGGGCGAGCTGGATTCGCCGAGCATCCCGGCCGTCTCAGTGTCCCAGGCTGATGGTGCGGCGCTGGTGACGGCGGCGCAAGGTGGCACGGTCGCGGCCCTTTCGGTGGAGTCGGCAGGCGCTGAGTCCAACAACGTCGTGGCGAAACCACCCGGCGGGGAATGCCGCGTAATCGTCGGCGGGCACCTTGATTCGGTCCCTGCGGGTCCCGGAGCAAACGACAACGGGTCAGGGACGGCGGTCGGGATCGAGATGGCGCGGGCCATGGCGGCGGACGGGATCTTCTCGGATGTGTGCTTTGTGTTCTTCGGGGCGGAGGAGATAGGGCTCCTCGGGAGCTTCCATTACGTGAGTGTGGAGGATTTGAGCGCAACCGAAGCGATGCTGAACTTCGACATGCTCGGCGTCGGCGACCGCTGGCCCCTGGGCGGGTCAGCCGAGCTTGTGAACCTGGTCGGCGAGGTGGCGGAGGCGAACGGAATCCCATATACGATTGAGGCGTTGCCGGAAGGGGTGGGGAGCGACCACGCGCCTTTTATGCAGGCCGGCATCCCCGCGCTCATCGTCAACTGCTTCTGCGACCCCAACTACCACACCGCGCAGGACCTGGCAGAGTTCGTGAGCACGGCACGGTTGGGACAGGCCGGTGCGCTGGGGATGGGGGTGGTGGAGCGGTTGCTGGCCGGCGCCTGAGTATTGTCACTCTTCACTCTCCACTCTCCATTCTGATAACCTGATACGTGCGCCGAAGTGGCGGAACGGCAGACGCGCTACGTTCAGGGCGTAGTGTCCTTACGGGCGTGGGGGTTCAAATCCCCCCTTCGGCACCAACGAAACCATCTCGCGCGGACCCCACGCGCGCTCGTAGCTCAGTGGATAGAGCGCAGCCCTGCGGAGGCTGAGGTCGTGAGTTCGAGTCTCACCGAGCGCGCCATTTCTTTGCCCGATCCCCGGCAGCCCGCGACCCTGCGCTCGTGAAATCGTGCCACTTATCCATTCCGTTGCTCCGTCGAATGGATGACAACCTCAGGCGTGTGGTCCGTATATTTCCTCGTGAATCGGGATGGGGCTCGCTATGTCGGTCACACTGGGCAGCAACCCCTGGAACGCCTCCGTGAGCACAACCTGGGGTTGAACAAGTGGACTCAGGCAAGACGACCGTGGAGGCTCGTCTACTTTAAGCATGCGACAGTAAGTCCGCCGCGATGCGCCGTGAGAAACATTTCAAGACGGGTGCGGGTAGGCGCCTGCGAGACGAGATCATCGCGCGCGTTGAGCGCTCGTAGCTCAGTGGATAGAGTCCGCCACGGGCGGAGAGGCTGAGGTCGTGAGTTCGAGTCTCACCGAGCGCGCCATTTCTTTGCGTCCGACAAACCTATGATCGCGCCTCCAGTAAGTACACGCTCCCGCTGAGCTTGCCGATCATGTGGTACACGTGCCATCGTGCGTCGCCGAGCATGATGTCGTAGTTCGTCTGTCCAAAGTCGCGAATGTACCGTTCCGGGTCGCGGAGGAGGCGAGCGAGGTGAAGGAGTCTGCGGCCAGCGCGACCGGTCGTTTCTTCGGCAAACTCCTCCCACTGGCTGTCGACGACAACCTGTTCGACTACTTCCAAATCGGCTGCAGCGATCGCCTGCTCGAATGTGGCGGCGTTGGCACTTGTGGACACAACCTTCATGGTCTGAAAGAGCCAGGCGGCTTCGCCTGGTTCCAGTCGTTCCGTTGCGAACGTTTGGTGTATGAGAGCCCGGCCTCCGTCGCGCAAGACTCGCCTGATCTCGCCCATTGCCTTCTGCAGGTCCTGAACGTGGACTAGAACCTCGCGGCACCAGGCGAGATCCGTGGAGCCGTCCGCGGCGGGCAAGGCTTCGATCGTCCCTTGTTCGAATCTGACGAATTGCGCTGTCTCAGGCCGGGTCTCGACGGCCTCATTCGCAAGCTCGATGTGGCGCTCTACAGGATCAATTCCAAGGACGTTGAATTCGAAGTCAGCCGCCAGTCGGATCGCCTGCCTGCCCTCTCCGCAGCCGGCATCGATGACGTCTGCGCCCCTCGGTAACCCGAGGTCACGGACGATGTCGAAGAGCAGGTCGGGGCCACGGGGGTTGAGACTCTCGTCGAGGGCGCTGAGGAAAGCGTCCTCTACGCGTGGGTAGTCGTCGTAAAACTCGTCGAGGGACGGCACCCTCATCAGATCCAGCCACGTAGCCGGAAGTAAGTGAGCATCACGACGGAGTTGATGGCCATGATGGCGATGATAATGACGAATCCCCACTCGGAGTCGAAGGCGGGGAAGACGTTGTTCTCGAAGTTCATGCCGTAGATGCCCGTGATCACAGTGAGGGGGAGAAAGACGGTAGCGGCAGCGGTCAGCACCTTGCCGACCTCGGCCAGCCGGTTGGAGACGACCGACAGGTACGTCTGCAATGCACCGTCAGCGAGATCGCGGAGAGCTTCAATGAGGTACTCGACCCGGACGAGGTGGTCGTAGACATCGCGGTAGTAGATCGATGCGTCCGGCCTGATCAGGGCCGGGAATTCGTTTCGGGAAAGGCGGTTCATGATCTCCCTCTGCGGAGCTGTGACCCGGCGCAGTCGCAGAGTGTTTCGCTTGGCGACGAGTATCTGCTGTAACAACCGGCGGTTGGCGTTCTCCAGGACCCCTTCTTCAAGCCGGTCGATCGTCGCGTCAAGCTCGTCGACGATCGGCAAGTAGTCGTCCACCAGAGAGTCGAGCAGCGCGTGCAGAATCCAGTCGGCCCGATGCTTAAGCGCGCGATCGTCTCGCTGACAGCGGAGTCGGAACTCTTCGATGCGTGGGACGGTCTCCCGGTGGCAAGATACGACGTAGTTAGGCCCGAGATAGAAGTCCACCTCCACCGCGGCAAGCTCCTGTCCATCGACGTAGGGTGAGAATGCCTGCACGACAATAAAAATGTAGTCGTCGAAAGGATCGATTTTCGCTGGATCAACCTGGGGAGAGATCGCGTCCTCGATGGTCAAGGGGTGGAACTGGAAAATACCCTCCAGAATCCGTGTCCGGGACATCTCTGTAGTGGCGAGATCGATCCACAGGGCACCGTCGGCGTCTGCCAGCGCACGATGGAACAGCGCGTCGTCCTCGCGATCGATTACGGTGACCGTTCCGTCGCCGGAGCGGTAGTAGCCGCTAATGTGTTCCTGGGGACTCGGGGGGACAGGCGCGGAGGAGACCGGTCCGTCCGTCATTAGACGCCCTCGTGGCGGCGCTCGAGCCCCGCAGAACCGACGTGAGTGGTGTGCTCGTAGCGAGGCATCCTGCCCTCTACGTAAGCGCCCCCGCCACCATCAGTTCCCCGATCTCGTCGTCGCTCAACCCCAGGATCTCCTTGCAGACGTACTCTGTGTGCTCCCCGAGCAGTGGGGCGGGCCAGCGCAATTCGCCGGGCGTCTTGCTCATCTTGAAGGGCGGGCCATCGTACGCGGTGCGACCGGCTTCGGGGTGGTCGAGGTACTTGTAGTATTCGCGCGCCTTCAGGTGCTCGTCGCGGTCAAGCACTTCGCGGGCGCTCTGGACGACGCCGGCAGGGACGCCGCGGGACTGGAGGTCGTGCATGATGTCGTAGGGGTCCTTGTCAGCGGTCCAGGCATTGATCAGGGCGTCGAGTTCGTCCTCGCTCTGCTTGCGGGCATCGTGCGTGGCGAATTTCGGATCGTTGATGCCGATCGTATCGGCCAACGTCCGCCATTGGTCCTCGGTGAAGCAGGCGATGGCTACCCACTGCTCATCCATCGGGCGACCGCCATCGGTGAGCGGCTTGCACTTGAAGGCATTGTGGGGGGACGCCTCTGCGATGTGGCTGGTGGCGCGGTCCTGGACAACCCCGTTCGCGGTGTAGTCGAAGATCGCCGGTCCGAGGGGCGCGATCGAGGACTCGAGTTGCGCGCACTCGACGCGCTGGCCTTTCCCAGTGCGGTTGCGGTATCGGAGGGCGGCGAGGATCGCGATGAGCGTGTGCCCGGGATTGATGACGTAGTCAGGGTAGTTGGTGCCGAGTCCGAACGGCTTGCGCCCGGGAAGGCCTGAGAGGTGGCTATAGCCGGTGATGGGCGTCAGGACCGCGCCAAAGCCGAGGAAGTTCTTGTGCGGCCCGTCGTACCCCTGCATCGGCTGGTAAGCGGCGATTATTTGGGGGTTCCACTCGGATATGTGGTCGTAGGTGAACCCCCAGCTCTCAACGATCCGGGGTGTCATGTTCGTCAGGAACACGTCCGCCCACTCGATTACCTTGCGGGCGATCATCTTGCCCTCGTCCGAGTTCAGGTTGAGTGTCAGGCTGTATTTGCCGGCGTTGAAGTTGTTAAAGAAGCCGCTTACGTTGTAGCCGGTCTTGCCCGTGGCCATCGGTGCGATGGAGCGGATGCCGTCGGGCTTGGTCTCGGACTCGATGCGAATGACGGTGGCGCCGAAAGTGGCCATGTGTTCCATGCAAATCGGGCCGGCGCCGTACCATGAGAAATCAGCGACCTTAATGCCTTCAAGCGCTCGCTTCACTTGAGTTCCTCCAGGAATGCGTCGATCAGCGCATTGGTCTCGGCCGGTTTCTCCATCTGAACGAAGTGGGCGGTGTCCAGGGTGTGCACTTGCATACCTGGATAACGTTCGCGGAATTGGTCTTCGGTCGCATAGGCTGTGGCTGCCCGGATGAAAAGGGCCGGCACGGGGATGGGGCCGGCGGGCATGTTCGCCGGGTCCAGGATGCTCCCTATCGCCGTGTACATTAGCCGTTGCGGCGCGCTGGTGATTAATGGAACCAGTTCTTCTACCAGCGCCGCGGGCGTCCCGTCGTTGAAGAACTGCGCCCGCGCGAACGCCTCCACCACGGTGACATATACCGGCGACTTCATCGCCGCAACTACGCCGTCCTGCACCGCCTCGAGTTCACCGGGGAGTGGCACGATCGGCGAATCGACCATGACGATGGCGCTGGCGATGTCCGGGTGCTTGTGGGCGAGGTTGAGGGCGATTTCGCCCCCCATGCTGTGGCCGATGACGACCGGTCGCTCGATGCCAACTTCGTTGATGAACCAGGCCAGGTCATCGACGAAGCCCGGGATCATGTAGTCCTGGTCGGGCTTGTCGGAGGCCCCGTGCCCTCGTTGGTCGAGGGCGACGACGCGGTGGTTCGGGGAATAGTGGGCGATTTGATTCCGCCAGTTGGTGTGGTTGCAGGTCCAACCGTGAACGAAGACGAGGGGTGGGTCGCCGGTTCCAGTGTCGAGGTAGCGGAGAGTCACGCCGTCGTTTGCGGTGGCGGTGCGAAGGGTCTCGGTCGTCACGATGCTCCTTCTTCGTCGGGCTGATTCTGCAAGAACTCCGACGTGTCACGGCGGCCAATGATCTCCCGCATGTGGGCGAGAAGCTTGTGCAGATACCTCATTGTTTCGTCGTCGGGATCCTCTGCGAAATGCCTCCAGCGCCGCTGTTCGAAGAATAGGCACGTGCGAATGGAGTCGAGGTCCGTTGCCGGGAGTCCATCCGCCCGGTATCGCTCGGCAATCTCGTTCGCTATTTCCGCGCAAGTGTCGAACGAGCCCCAGCGCTCGTAGCCATCGAAGGTAAGCGCGAACTCGTTAATCTGGCCCCAATCGGCGGTCCCCGGCGGGATGTCGTCCTGCTCCAGTTCATCGGACGGTATCTGGACGACGCTGTGCCAGGTGCTGGGCGTCCGCGGCATCACACGACCCCGGTCTCTTCCAGTCGTTTCCATTCGTCCGCCGCGACGCCGAGTTCGCCCCGAAAGATTTCGTCGTTGTGCTCACCCATGAGCGGCGGGCGCCGGTGGATGGCCCACGGCGACTCCGACAGCCAGTAGGGCTTTCCGGGGTAGTTGAGCGTGTCGCCGTTGTGCTGGACCGGTGCGAGCCAGTTGCGGGCCTGGAGGTGCGGGTTCTTCGCGATGTCCTCGGGTGTGCTGACGATACCCCACATGAGGCGTCGGTTCTGGCCTTGCTCGTACATCTCCCACTTGCTCTTGCCCGCCACGAACGCGCGGAGGACTTCCATGAGATGGGTCATGATCTTGATCTTCTCGGACATCGTGGCGGGCTCCTGGAACATCCCGGTCAGGAATCGGAGATTGAGTCCGTCGATGAACTCCTTATACGG